>Ga0268262_10000222_pt1 | contig 75600 bp, 74 predicted proteins | sample TergutNc150P3_FD_190354 | JGI IMG/M metagenome (GOLD analysis project Ga0268262, IMG submission 190354) | Nasutitermes corniger P3 segment gut microbial community from laboratory colony in Florida, USA - Nc150 P3 (SPAdes) (version 2) | ecosystem: Host-associated > Arthropoda: Insects >...
CCATAATATATACACATACTACTACAATAGTCAAGACATATATATTTCTTCGCAGTATCGATGTAATCCTAGAAAAATCAATCACTTATGGAAAGCGCTTTGTGTGCCGTGCTATGCCTATAGTATGGTATGCTATGTTGACATGTTATGTCTTAATATACATATACTTCAATATTATATTAGTCAATTTATCCCGTATATTCGGCATTGTTCGCGTAAAATCAATAAATACATCAATAAACTTTAATTTTTAGGAGGGGTTTGTTATGAAAGCAGCACGTTTTTTGCTGGCGGCGGTTGTAGCGGCGGTAACGGCGGGTACATTCACGTCATGTATGGCTTTGTTGGAGGGAGGATCCGGCGGGGGCGGGGCGAAATTAGGCTGGGAAACTTCTTGCTCGGAGGCCGGTTGGGCGAGCATCCCTATTTCCGATAGGGTTGATTACAACATGTTGTATGACGATGTTGTGAGCCTCATATCCAAAAAATACGAGATAGAAATGCTTTCAAAGGAATCAGGCTACATACGGACAAAGTGGACTAACCGCACCGTTACTGCCACCGGAGTAGTTCAAGTTACCGACTACTATCGTACCAAAGTCACCATAAAATTGTCGCCGCAAAGAAGTAAGATAGAGGTGAACTCGGAGGCTGAAAGATTGATAAACGGAAATTGGGTTATAGGTTGCGATACCAAATTATTGGAAACGATGAAGCAGGATTTACGGGGACTTTCCGGTTATTAATGTTTAATCGCTTCTGAATTCGTTTTGTTTGAGTTCGCATAAAATTGTAGGGGTTGATAAGTTCAATCCCTACTACTAGTAAAAAATCATAAAGGATCGCAAGAATGGCCGCCGCAACGCGTAAAAACGTGAGAAGTTTGGTATTTCTTTTCTTAATCATGTTCGTGAGTACGGCGGCATATACGCAAAGTTTGCCGAAGATCGCCGTTTACGTAACCGGCGGCGGCGGTGTCCATAAAGACGAAAAGAAAGCCCTCGGTACGCGGATTCTCTCAACCCTTGTTGACAGGGGCCGTTTCATCGCCATAGAGCGTTCCGACGTATTTTTGGCTGAAATAGACAAGGAGCAGATAAAACAGCGCGGCGGCGCCATAGACGACAGCCAAATCAGCGCGTTGGGCAAACAATACGGCGTCAGATATGTGTGCGTGGCCGACATAACCCCGGCTTTCGGGGCGTTTCAGGTTTCCGCCCGCATAATCGATGTGGAGACGGCGGTGGTCGCTTTTATCGGAGACGCCAACAGCCCTTTGAAATCAATGGACGATCTCGAACAAGTTTCGGACGAAGTGGTGAGGAAGATGTTTAAAGAGCCTAAGCCGGCCCGCCCGATCTCCTCAAACGGCGCGCTTCAATCCGCCTATTTGCCCTCCGAACCGCCCAAAATCGTCGCGACGTGGGATTGCGGCGCGGTGGCCGGAACCGTCACCGCCGATTTGCTGGCCGACGGGACGTTTATCATTCGCGGCAGCGGGAGTATGAAAGATAACGCCATGTACCTTTGGAGCAAAAATAAAAGCGCTATTACCAATATAGTGGTTGATGAAGGAATAACGTCTATCGGAAAATCCGCGTTTTCGGGCAGCAACAATCTAAGCGCCTTAACCGTTCCCAACAGCGTGGTTTCAATAGGAAACAGCGCGTTTTCAAATTGCAGCCGCCTAACCGCCGTAACCTGCAAAAACCCTGTCCCGCCCCGGCTTGAGTTAGCGGCGTTTGACGGTGTAAAATATATGTCTTGCGCCGTATATGTGCCGCAAAACAGCATTGACGCTTATCGTCAAGCCGCGGGTTGGAAAACCTTTAAAAATATAGCCGTCGCGCCATAGTGTTATAGAGTCAGTTCCAACCTACTCCAACAGAAACTCCAAGACGTTACGAATCTTTATCCCCTCATAAGAGGCGATGAAGTTTTTATCTTGCGACAGTATCACCTTTTCGTGGTTGTCTTTTATTAGTCTGAGCGGCGCGATTTCCCTTTCCAATACGTTTTTGTCGCTTAAACTTTCGCAGACTTGGAAGTATATCTTTTCTTTAGGCGTTTCGGCTATGAAGTCAATTTCAAAGTTCAGGTACTTTCCGATGTGGATTTTGTAACCCCGCCGTAGTAGTTCTAGAAAGACGATATTTTCTAGGATATGCCCCTTTTCGGCGTCTCTGTAGCCTAAGAGCATATTTCTCAGGCCGATGTCAACGATATAGTTCTTGCCGAGGGTTCTGAGCAGGGCTTTCCCTTTTATGTCGTATCTTTTCAGTTCATAGAAGATGAAGGCGTTTTGCAGGGCGGCGATATAGTTCGGGACTATTTTATTGGGCGCGGATTTATGCGTAGCCTCTTTGTTGCTCACCAAGTAGTTGCTTATGCTGTTTACGGAATTTACGGAGCCGATGCTGTGCGCCAAGAAATCCGTCATTCTTTTTAGCAGAGTGTGGTCGGTGATTTTGTTTCTTTGCGCGATGTCTTTGACGATGACGGTGTTGTATACTCCATCCAGCATTTCGTAGATCATTTTTTCGTTGAAGTTGTACTCCGCGACCGCCGGCATTCCGCCGTATTTTACGAATAGCAGGAATTTATCCTCCAGAGTGATGCCGCGGCCGAAGCGGTTGAAGTCCAAGAACTCTTTGAACGATAGGGGGAGCATCTTTATCTCAACGAATCGGCCGGAGAGCAGGGTGGAGAGTTCGGAGGAGAGCAGGTAGGCGTTTGAACCGGTGATGTAGATATCCACGTTAAAATCCACCAAGAAGGAATTCACGGCCTTTTCCCAATTTTTGACCATTTGTATTTCGTCAAAGAAAAGGTATGTTTTTCTTCTCGGCGTGATGAGTTTAGCCACGTGCGCATATAGTTCTTCGTATCCGGTTACGTGATTGAATTTCATGGATTCAAAGTTCATCTCTATGATTTGTTTTTGCGGAACGCCCATTTTGGCCAGTTCATCGGCGAATATGGACATCATAGTAGACTTACCGCAGCGTCTGATGCCGGTGATTACCTTGATTACTTTCTTGTCCTTGTAATCAAGCAATGTTTCTAGGTATTTTTGCCTGATTATGACCGCGCCTTTTTTGTCGGGCATAGCGAAGCTCCTTTTTGGGTCTGTGCATACCCTCGTATATAATATAATTCATGGCCGGTCAAAATCCAAAAGTTTTTGTAATTTTTTCCAAAAACTTTTGTTTAGCACGAGTTTTTGCAGTTTTTTCCAAAAACTTTATAGCTCCGTCCCCAAAAAACTTGACTTTTTTCCGCTCCATAATGTATATTATACTTAAAAAACGCCCCAAAAAAGGAGCTTTTGTGTCAACCGATAATCAGAATCAAAGCCAAAACAGCGCCTACGCGCCCTCCGAGATAGAGCGTAAGTGGCAGGCCCGCTGGCGTGACGCCAATCTCTATAAGACGGTGTACGACCCGGCTAAACCCAAGTTCTACGCGCTGGATATGTTCCCTTACCCGTCTGGTTCAGGACTCCACGTGGGGCACTGCGAGGGGTATACGGCCACCGACATCATCAGCCGCTACAAACGTATGAACGGCTATAACGTCTTGCACCCTATGGGGTGGGACGCTTTCGGACTGCCGGCGGAAAATTACGCCATAAAGACCGGCATACATCCGCGTGTCACCACCGAGAAGGCCGTGGCGAACTTTACAAAGCAGATCAATTCTGTAGGATTTGCCTACGATTGGGACAGGGAGATCAACACCACCGACCCGGCGTACTACAAGTGGACGCAGTGGATATTTTTGCAGTTGTTCAAAAAGGGGCTTGCCTACGAGGGCAAGATGCCGATCAATTGGTGCCCGGCCTGCAAGACCGGCTTGGCCAACGAGGAAGTAGTTGGCGGCGGCAAGTGCGAGCGTTGCGGGACGGCGGTCGAGCGTAAGGATTTGCGGCAGTGGATACTCAAGATTACAGCCTACGCCGACAGGCTGCTTGAGGATTTGGCGGAGGTCGATTGGCCGGAGTCCACGCTTTTGATGCAGCGCAATTGGATAGGCCGCTCGGAGGGCGCGGAGGTGGTGTTCACCGTATCGGGCGGCGCGGCGGACGGAAAGGAGATAAAGGTCTTTACGACGAGGCCTGACACGCTCTTCGGGGCGACCTACATGGTGCTTGCGCCGGAGCATCCGCTTGTCGCGGAGATTACCACGGATGGTCAATCCGCCGCGGTGAAACAGTATAAGGATGCCGCCAAGATGAAGAGCGACCTTGAACGTGCCGAGCTGTCAAAAGAGAAGAGCGGCGTCTTCACCGGTGCTATGGCTAAGAATCCCGTTAATGATGAATTGATACCGATATGGATCGCCGACTACGTCTTGGCCGGTTACGGCACCGGCGCGATCATGGCCGTTCCCGCCCATGACGACAGGGACTACGAGTTCGCGGTGAAATTCAGCCTCCCGATAAAGCAGGTCGTAGCTCCGGTTGACAAAAGCGAAATACCGCAGGATGCCGCCTTTACGTCAAAGGGGGTAAGCGTCAACTCAGGTTTCATCACCGGATTGTCAACAAACGACGCCAAGCGCAAAATGAACGCGTGGCTTGAGGAACATCATCACGGCAAAGCCGCCGTAAGTTACAAGCTGAGGGATTGGATTTTTTCCCGCCAGCGTTACTGGGGCGAGCCTATACCGATCGTTCACTGCCCCGTCTGCGGCGCGGTTCCCGTACCGGAGGACGCGTTGCCGGTTATGCTTCCTGAAGTTGACAAGTACGAACCCTCCGGCACAGGCGAATCGCCGCTTGCCAATATCGACGAGTGGATCAACACGAAATGCCCTAAATGCGGGGCCGATGCTAAGCGTGAGACCAACACCATGCCGCAGTGGGCGGGGTCGTGTTGGTACTACCTGCGTTATCTCGATCCGAAGAACGCCGCTGAACCGTGGAGCAAAGAGGCCGAGAAGCAGTGGATGAACGTAGACCTGTACGTAGGCGGCGCGGAACACGCCGTCCTCCACCTTTTGTACGCCCGCTTTTGGCACAAAGTGCTGTATGATTTGGGATATGTGTCGACAAAAGAGCCCTTCAAAAAACTGCGCCATCAGGGGATAGTCTTGGCCGCGACGTACCGCGACGCCGCCGGAAAGTACCACGAATTCTCGGAGGTCAATTTTGTTGAAGGCGTCGCGCACCTGAAATCCACGGGCGAGAAGCTGACCGCCGAGATAGAGAAAATGGCCAAGTCGAAACTCAACGGCGTCAATCCCGACGAAGTGGTGGCGAAGCACGGCGCGGACGTTCTGCGTCTCTACGAGATGTTCATGGGCGAGTTCGAGCTGCCCAAGCCGTGGGACCCGCGGGCGATTGAGGGTTGCAGCCGCTTCCTCCGCAGATTGTGCAAATTGGTCGATGAGTTTGCGGAAAAGGGCGGGGTAGGGGACGATGTCAACGTCCGCGCCCGCCACAAGACAATCAAAAAGGTGACAAGCGACCTTGAAGCCATGAAGTTCAACACCGCGATCGCGGCGATGATGGAGTTTATCAACGCGCTTGGCTCGAACGGAGCGTCCAAAGAGGATTTAGTCGCGTTTGTCAAGTTAGTAAGCCCCTACGCCCCGCACCTCGGCGACGAGTTGTGGGAGAAGCTCGGCGGGAAGGGCTTCGTGGTCAACGCCGAATGGCCGAAGTGGGACGAGGCTATGACGCTCGACAGCGTGGTCACCGTTGTGGTGCAGGTCAACGGAAAACTGCGCGGAGAGTTCCAAGCGGCGCACGACGCCGGGGAGGAAGAGTTGAAGGCGTCGGCGATGGCGGTGGAGAAGGTAAAACCGTTTGTCGACGGAAAGACGGTGAGGAAGGTAGTCGTCGTTCAGGGGAGGCTGGTTAATATTGTTGTCGGATAAAAGCATAGTGATAGCCACCGGCAACGCCGGCAAGGTCAAAGAGTTCAAGGAGATGTTCGCCTGCCTAGGTGTCTCCGTGACGAGTCTCGCCGACCACATCAACCCGGTACCGGACATTGCCGAGACGGGCGGCACGTTCTATGAGAACGCGAAGATCAAGGCCGACTGGGTCTACCAATACATGCAGCATGTACACGGCGTAGACGGCGGCGTGTGGTCTTTGGCCGATGATTCCGGTCTTGAGGTGGACGCGCTCGGCGGCGCTCCGGGCGTGTTGAGCGCGCGGTATAGCGGCGATGGGGCGAATTCCGTCAAGAATAATGAGAAATTGCTGAATGTTCTCCGCAATATTCCTGATGACAAGCGTACCGCCCGTTTTAAGTGCGTATTGGTATTGAAGACGGGACTCGATACATATCTATCCGCTGAAGGCGTTTGCGAGGGGCGGATCATCAACGAAACTATCGGCGGCAACGGCTTCGGATATGACCCGCTGTTCGTCCCCAAAGGTTTTGACAGGACGATGGCGCAACTTAGTTCAGAGGAAAAGAACAGCATCAGCCATAGAGGATCGGCGTTGAGAAATTTATGCGTAGTTATGAATAACATCAATTAAAGTTCAATCCACCCCCCGCATCCTCCGCAAAACCAGTTCCGCCGCTAATAATGTCAAGATAATCCACAACAGCAGCCACGATCTGTTGATCCGCACCGTCTCCGTGACTGTGTTTTTCTCCGCGCTTCTGCGTTCCCACGAGTCGAAGACGGCGTTGGCCGCTATGCTGTCCGTCATATCCAGCGGTTGGGCGAACTCTTGCAGGTATTGCGTGTTTTGCGACAGTACGGAGAGTTCGCTCATGTCTACGTTGACTGTGAAGCTGTCGCTGAAGGCCGCTTTTACGCCGGGGGCGGCTAGGGTTGCTGATACGGCGTATCTGCCGGGCGGCAGGATCGGCATGGAAAGCGGCTGCTTGTTCAGACCGTTGGGGCGGTAGGTTATTGCCGTGTCGACGGCGATTCCGTCATTTTTTATCTGTAATGATATATTGACGGGCTCGAATATCGGAACCGCGGCGGGAAGCGACATGAAGAATCTGGCCGAGTCCGTTTCGGTGAGCGTGTTTGCGGGGTATAGTATCAATTGGTCTGAGATGTTGTCAAGCAATAATTCCTTTGCGGCAGATAGCAGCATATTGGAAAAACTGAAGAGTTCGTTCTCGGTCCTGTCGGAGGCCATAGGCCAGAAGTCCCAACGCCAAATGCCTTTAACCGTACAAAATAATGATTGCGTTCCCATGAAACGTCCGCTGAAGAGTATCGGTATGTCGAATTGTTTGTTATCATTCGCTTTAGCGGTATTGGTATTGATACTGCTAACGGCATTACCGCTGTTGATACGTCCGCCGGTAGTGTTGACGGACGCGGTAAGCATACGCTTTATCGCGGAGGTCGGAGGTTGTTTGCAGATGATAATTTCCTGCGGCGGCGGCATTGAGCGCAGGTCTAAGCGTGAGTTTATCAGTATGTCTCTATCCACGGCTTTGACAGCTACAGGCGGTTCGTACATACGGCTTGCACTGCACGGCGCCGCGCCGGAGAATACGGCCACGGCGTGACGCGGCAGGCCGCGTAGCAATTTTGTAGCCGTACTGTCCCAATCAAACAAGAACAGCATATCGGGTGACGACGCCTTCTCCTTGAAGACATCGCTCGATTGCAACGCCTGGGTCACATAACGCCTATCCAGCGTGGGTTTCGCCGCGTATGTGGAGTAGGTGAAGAATCGGGGGACGGTCTGGTGGACGAAGCCGGACACGGACGGCGGGATGCCGCCGCCGATGTCAGCTTCCACAGTGTAGAGCCGTCTTCCCGGACGCGAGTTGCTTGTCTTGAAAGTTATGGTCTGATTGAAATAACCCATATCAACGTTGATATTTCCTGTTTTTATCGTCTTCCCGTTTTCTTTGAGCGATATTGATAACGTACACTTTTCTTTGGCGTAACCGTTCGCGGAAATACGCACGCTAAACGATGAATCGGTCGGCGCGGTTTCCGGCGCGTCGCTCGATACCGTTATGAACGGGTTCGGCTTGGCTTCCGGCAGTGTCAGATAACGGATGGAACTGCGCGGAAACACCTCGCCGCTTCGGCGCGGTCTAGTCCAATGGCCGTCGGTTATCAGTATCATATCATTGGAAAGTTTGCCGCCGGTTTCGTCTAGCACGGACGGGAAGAAGCTCTTTGTATCATTGAATAACATCGGCGCGGATTGGTTTGATTGACGTATGCGGGTGGAATCGCCGAATAGAAAATACTCAAAACTCACACGCCCGCTTGTTTTGGATTGCAATGATGAAAGCGTGTCTAAAAACGGAATGACGCTCGCCTCCGGCGAAAAGTTTTGCATACTTGCGGAGACGTCGACCAGCACCGGGATTTTCATCCGGCTCGATTCAAAGCGTTCAAAGCGGATAACGGGTTCTATAAACGCGAGCGCGATGGCGACGATCCATCCGGCCCTCAGTATAATCAGCAATATTTTCGCGGATAATTTAAGGCGGTTGCGGCTGTAACGGACGGTCGATAGCAACAGTCCTAGAGCCAGCAGAATGATTATCGCTATCTGCCACAGGTTCATTCGCACCTCATCAAGCCCGTAGTGCGCGGCGATTTGCGGCGGTTGGAGATTACTGTGTTCTTCCTGAAACTCTTGTCATTCTGCTTCGGGTAGTCCGTCGTATAATGCAATCCTCGGCTCTCTTTGCGTTTGAGCGCCGACGTTATGATCAGTTTCGCTGTCGTCACCACATTCCGCAATTCAAGAAGCTGCGGCGAAATCTTGGCGCGTTTGTAAAAATCCTCGATCTCCCGCTCCAAAAGGTTTATTCTGCGCAGCGCCCTGTTGAGCCGCAGTCCGGAACGGACAATTCCCACATAATCCCACATCACGCTCTGTATCTCTTGCATGTTGTGCGACAGCAATATCCACTCTTCCACGTCGACCGTTCCCTTGTCGTCCCATTCCGGGATGTCTCCGGCTTTTATGACGCGGCACTTGCTCAGCCGCGCCGCCGCGTCCGCTGCTGCTCGGTGTGAGAATACTAACGCCTCTAAGAGCGAGTTTGAGGCGAGCCTGTTCGCGCCGTGAACGCCCGTGCAGGCCGTCTCGCCGCAGGCGTAGAGATTCGCTATATCCGTATTCCCGTTATAATCGACTAACACGCCGCCGCACATATAGTGGGCGGCCGGCACTACGGGAATCAAATCCATCGTGATGTCTATGCCGAAACTCAAACACTTATTATATATCTGCGGGAAATTCTCCTTAGTCGCCCGCGCATCCTTGTGCCTGATGTCGAGATAAACGCACGGCAGGCCTGAAACTTTCATCTCGTTGTCTATCGCCCTGGCCACGATGTCGCGCGGGGCTAGCGACCCTTGCGGGTGGTATTTCGGCATGAAATCCTTGCCTGCCGCGTTGCGCAGTACGGCCCCGTGGCCGCGCAGCGCCTCTGAGATCAGGAACGAATCGGCCTTTTCGTGAAACAGGGTGGTTGGGTGGAACTGTATGAACTCCATGTTGGCGGTGCTAGCCCCCGCCCGGTAAGCCATGGCCACGCCGTCGCCGGTGGCGATCGCTGGATTGGTGGAGTGCAGGTAGACGCGTCCCGCCCCGCCGCTGGCGAGGCAGGTCACCTTGGCTCCCACGGCTGAGATTTTTTTGTTGACGGAGTCGAGAACGTAGGCCCCGAAACACTCGTATTGATTCTGCACGCTCTTTACATGGTGGCCGGTGATGAGTTCGATCGCGCAATGATTTTCGAAGATGGCGACGTTTTTCAGCCCTCGCAGTTTTTTAAGCAGCGTCGCCTCCAATTCACGTCCGGTGAAATCCTTGGCGTGTATTATCCTGTTGACGCTGTGCCCGCCCTCGCGCCCGAGGTGCAGACCGTACGGATTAGCCGCGGCGGCGCTGTCCGTGGAAAACCGCGCCCCGTAATCAAGCAGCTCCCGTATCCGCGTAGGCCCCTCCTCGACGAGTATCCGCACCGCCCCCTCGTCGCAGAGCCCCGCCCCGGCGACGAGCGTGTCGCGGATGTGGCTCTCGAAGCTGTCGTCGCCGCCCAGAACGCAGGCGACCCCGCCCTGAGCGTAGTTGGTGTTGGTGTCGCTGTCGTGCTTCTTGGTGATCATAGCCACAGAGCCGTGCCGCGCGGCGTTTATGGCGAAAGAGACGCCGGCTATGCCGCTGCCGATCACCAAAAAGTCGTAGGTTTTGCTCTTGTTGCCCATAATGGTCGGCTGCCTTTAAATTTCATTCGTCAGTATGGTTACCCAATCTCTTCGGCTATACATAAATCGGTATAAGTATACGGTGTTGTTTTCTTTATCAATTTTGTATATCAGCCTATAGTTTTTAACCATAATGGATCGCAGACCTTTAGATGCCAAGAACTTATTTTGGACTAAAGGTCTTATGAAAGGATTTTCCTTTAATTTTGCGTATTTCTTATACAGTTCGTCTAAATGCGTACGGGCGGCCATTGGAGCGTTTAATGTATTTGTTATATAATTCATTGAAGAAGCAATATCATTATATATTTTTCCGGAAAATATCAGTTTAAACATTACTCGCCTCTCAATACTCTTTCCGCGTTTTCCATCACTTCTTCTTCCGTAAACGTGCGCCCCTGCTCAATATCGTCGATTCCTTCTTGGATGAACTGATACAGTTCATTGGCCCCTGCCAGTTCTTCATATTTTTCGATGCTCATCACGGCCAAGTCGCCCGCCCCGTTTTTTGTTATGAACACGGGTTCCCGATGTTTATGGCAGAAGTCGGAGATTTTTCCGTAGTTATTGCGTAATTCTGCGCTCTTTACTATAGTAGGCATTATAAATCCTCTTCTTTCATGAAAAGTTGTTTAACCGGAACATCCGCAAAACCGTCTATATACATATATATAATATATTCCGCGGCGTAAAAGCAAAATTTATAAAGATTAATTTTCGGATTTGGGGGCTGGAATGTTTATACTGCAAAATATTGCAAAATGGCGGCGTAATCTACTATATTATATGGGTTAGCGTAGCCGATAACTTGCAGGAAGACGGGCATCCGATGAAGAAAGTCGAGATATTCACCGACGGCGCCTGCTCCGGCAATCCGGGGCCGGGCGGATACGGCGTAATTATGAGGTACGGGAGCCGCGAGAAGGAGCTTTCCGGCGGCTACGCCGAGACTACGAACAACCGTATGGAGCTTCTTGGGGCTATTATTGCTCTGGAGACGCTGAAGGAGCCTTGCGATGTGACGGTCACCACCGACTCGCAGTACGTGGTCAACGCCATAGAGAAGGGCTGGGCGAAGAAGTGGAAGGCTATGGGGTGGATGCGGAACAAGAAGGAGCCTGCGCTCAACCCCGACCTTTGGGAGCGGCTGCTGCGGGCGGCGGAGCGGCATAATGTGAGGTTCGTGTGGATCCGCGGGCACAACGGGCACAAGGAAAACGAGCGGTGCGATAAACTGGCTGTGGCCGCGGCGTCTAAGCCCGGGCTGCCGAAAGACGAAGGGATGGCGTCAAAATGATGGACAAACGTACGTTAAAAAACCGTATAGCCGAAATAGCCCCCGATATAATCGGGCTCCGCCGCGCCATACACAGGAGGCCGGAGCTGTCGGGCAGGGAGTTCGGGACGGCGCGCGTTGTGCGCGAGGCGCTCAACGCTTGGGGCGTGCCGGCGCAGTACCACTTGGACAAGACCGCCGTGAGCGCCAAGATCGTCAGCGGCAAGGGGCCTGCCGTGGTTCTGCGCGCCGATATGGACGCGCTGCCGATCCATGAGGAGAACAACGTCCCGTTCGCCTCCGTAAATACCGGCGTCATGCACGCCTGCGGGCACGATATGCACACAGCCATACTCCTCGGGGCGGCCAGAATACTCCACGAATCGAAGGGCTTTTGGAAGGGAACCGTGCTGTGCCTCTTCCAACCGTCTGAGGAGGAAGAACCGGGCGGCGCGTTCGGGCTTATCAAGGCCGGCGTCTTCCCCTCCAAAGCGGCGGCGGTCTTCGGCCTGCATGTATCCGCCGACCACAAGTGCGGCCACATCGGTATAAAGTCCGGCAGCGACTACGCAGGCGCGCTCAATTTTGACATTACGGTGACCGGTCACGGCGGGCACGGCGCGACCCCAGAAAAGACGGTTGACCCTATAACCTGCGCCGCGTCCATAATCACACAGTTACAGACGTTGATAAGCCGCGAGAAGCCGTCGACCGATCCGGCGGTGCTGACCATAGGGCACGTCCGCGCCGGCAACAGGCGCAACATCATTCCCGATACGGCGGTTTTGCAGGGTACGCTGCGCACCTATTCCGATGAATTGCAAACTATGCTGGCGCGGCGTATCAAAGAGCTGTCGGAATCGACGGCTAAGGCGTTCGGCGCGAGCGCCCGTGTGGTTATTGATAAATCATACCCGTCAGGGTATAACGCTCCGGAGTTGGCCGATAAGTTCAGGGAGAGAATGAAGTCGTTTCTCGGCGACGGCTGCGTGATCGAGAGAACCGCGCCCACGATGTACGCGGAGGACTTTGCGCGGTATCAGCAGATCGTGCCGGGATTGTATGTTTATCTCGGCGTAGTTCCGCAGAATAAAAAGCGGATTGAGGCGATACACAGCCCGCGTTTCTTACCCGACGAGGGTGCGATAGAGACGGGGATAGCGGCGCACGTTGTATTTGCGCTTGATACGCTAGGGGCGGGTGATTTGTGAAATGCTTGTCTGAATTAGGATTGGTAGGATTATAAGGATTATAGGATTAAAAACACTATACAATAAACGTAAAAACGGTGAATCAATATGAAAATGTGGGACGGGCGTTTTTCTAAAGATACTGACGCGCTGATGGAGGCGTTCAATAACTCTTTGCCTGTTGACAAGGCGCTAATCAAAGAGGATATCGCCGGCAGTATCGCTTGGGCAAACGCCTTAGAGAAGGTAGGCGTTCTTACTGTTGACGAACGCGATAAGACTGTCGGCGGGTTGAAATCCATCCTTGACGATTATAACGGAGGCCGCGTATCTTTCGTCTCTTCCGACGAGGATATCCACATGGCCGTAGAGCGTCTGCTTGTTGAGCGCATAGGCGAAGTCGGGAAGAAGCTGCATACAGGCAGGTCGCGCAACGACCAAGTAATCACCGATACGCGCCTGTACACGAAGAGGGCGTTGGCGGAGGTGGGGGAGTGCTTGCTTGATCTTCAGCAAGCGGTCGTTAAACGCGCCAAGTCCGATTTAAAGGTGATCATCCCCGGCTATACGCACCTGCAGCAAGCGCAGCCGGTGCTGCTCTCTCACTATTGGATGTCGCTCTTCTCCATCCTAGAACGAGAAAAGAGCCGCGTCGGCCACGCCCGCCGATCCGCCGACATCCTGCCGCTGGGTTCAGGGGCGATAGCCGGCAGCGGTTTTTGTGTAGACAGAGACGCTATCGCCGCCGAACTTGGTTTCTCATCGGTATCAACCAACAGCATAGACATGGTTGCTTCGCGTGATTTTGTCATAGAGTCGCTATCATCCATCGCGTCTATCGGCATACACCTGAGCCGATACGCCGAGGATTTGATCATCTGGTCGTCGAGAGAGTTCGGATTTGTCGAATTGGACGACGCGTGGTCAACGGGGTCGAGCATGATGCCGCAGAAGAAGAATCCCGACTCATTGGAATTGATACGCGGCAAAAGCGGTCGGCTAATCGGTAACTACGTACGCGGCGCGACCACGCTCAAAGGTTTGGGATTAGCCTATTATAAAGACCTGCAAGAGGACAAGGAGCCGCTCTTCGATAGTGTTAATACGATACGTATGGTAATAAAAGTATTCACAAACGTTATCGCTACGCTTAAAGTCAAAGAGGACAGGATCAAACAAGGCTTAGACCCGTTCCTGCTCGCCACGGACATGGCGGACTACCTAGTCCGCAAAGGAATGCCGTTCCGCCAAGCCCACAAAGTCGTCGGTCGCCTTGTCGGCTACTGCGCGGAGTCGGGCGTCGCGCTCACAAGCGTATCGATAGGAAAACTCAAAGAATTTTCGGAGATGTTCGAGGACGACGTTACGGAACTTTACTCATGGGATCGAGCGGTCAATTCCCGTACGGTCAAGGGGGGGACGAGTTTGGATAGCGTAGAGGCGCAGATCGCGGTGGCGGAGAAGATTTTAAATGATGTCTGACCTGCCGCCGCCACAGGGTCGGCGCACGTCGCCGTAAAGGACGCGCGGGTGAGCATAGACAGAATCTACGCGAGAATCAGAGGCCGCGTGAACTCCTACGTTGACGATGAAAGCCCGATCCCGCGCTCGACGCGTTTGTCGCGCAACTCAACGTCATAACCAAGAGGTTCAACACGCTCGCGGCGCACCACCACCACAAGAAAGGCGGGAAGGGCGGCGAGGGGACGGAGTGAGACGGGGCGGGGGGTGCGGTCGGATTTGGATTTTGTGATAATCATTTTAACTATAATTCTAATTTTTTTAAAGGAGCGGGTCTTATGAAAAACTTTTTACTGATGTGTCGTCCGCTTGTGTTGGCGGCGATGTTGGTGATCGTGGCAGTTTGCGTGTCTAACGGCGACAGACCTTCGGCGTTGGTAGGGCACTGGGTGTATTATGATGGAGACACAAGCAGTAAACCAGAGGATATTGAGTTGTTTAAGGATGGAACCGGAGTGGTCGATAAGGGTAGTATTACTTGGAAAGTTGAGAATAAACGTCTTGTATTCTTATCCGCGTCGAAAGGATTGTCCTGTAATTATAAAGTATCGGGTTATGAATTGATTCTTGCTTACGATGACAATGATAGCGCAACGTTCGTAAAGAAAGAACGTTTTGAGGAATACAAAAATGAGATGATGGAGGCACCTAGGGTGCTTAATGCATATGAATCGGCATTTCTTGCGGCCTATGCTGAGAATGGTTTTGGAAGATTCACCAAAAATGATTTGATTTTTGAAACTCCAACAGATTCTTTTATACTGTTAGTGATGATGCGTCTATGTGTGTGGCAATGGTCATAAAGAATATGGACGCTTTCAAAAGAGGTGATGCCATAACAACAAAGTGGAACGATTCCGAACAGCGATTTATTCATGGCAGTAGCCAACCAGATGCGACACGAAAATTGTTCCCGAACTTCTTTGGACGATAATGTTTGTATCACTCACTCCTTACGATGAGGGGTAGTATACGAAAGCATCCATCCATATCAAGTGATGGCAATTTTATTTGGGTGGGTCCCCACCACATTCAACCGCGTCCCCGCCGTTCGTTGTGTGGTCGGCGCGGGTCGGTCGGTCGGTGTGTATTCATCCCGCCCGACATTTTTTTGCAATCCCGCCGCCGTTCCCCCCGCGTCCCCATGAACTCAAAATCATTAACGTCGTTTAATCCGCGTATGTTCGCGTTGTTATTATCGTTATCGCTATTGCCCCCCCTGTTATCCGTCTGTACCGACCCCTCATCGGTTTCAGGCGGCAACGGCAACGGCGGTGGCAAAAGACTTTGATTTTAAAGAAAGGGCGTTGTATGTTATCGTTTATTAAAAATGAGTTTCAAACCGTAGGGTACGTATTTATGAAACTCTCTGTCGCTGCTGATAATCGGTATCTTATCGTCGATGGCCTGCGCAATGGCTATCCTGTCCGTGGAGTCTTTGTGCTCAGGGAAGAGCGGCAGGGACGCAAGCCTGCGCAGGTGCTTAACCGTGACGCACTTTATCTCGTAGGACAGTTCGTTCTCAATATACCCGACAATGTCCTCGGCGGATTTCCACAATTTGACACCGAGTTTCCCGGATTGCCGCAGGTATATCAGTTCCTCAACGCATTTGGACGGGACGTATTTAAAGATACCGTCGTCTTTGATAATATCCCTGACTTCCGCCGTGAGTTCTTCCTTATCAGTGGCGGCGAAGTAAACGATGTTCGAATCGATATAGTAGCGTTCCGATCTCATGCTGCCCGTATCGCCTTTAACGTTTCCATGTCGATCGGCTGGGGCGGCTCGTGCGCGTGTTTCAGCCACAGCGCGCCGCATTTTGATATCCCGCCACGGACTCTCGCCCTTTCCAGCGTATCCGCCACATCGGCAAGCGCCCAAGCCTTTCTATCCGCCGACAGTTTCTTAGAGGCCTTTATCAGCCTCAACGCCCTCGCCGCCAAGACCTCAACCTCGGCGAGGGTGACGGTATTACGCACCTGCCATTCCGCGTCGGTGAGTTCGCTGAGCGGCCTCCGCTCAAGCGCCGCCCTGAGCGCCAAAAACTCCGTCTCCGACAACTTCTTGACCGCCGCCGCCGACAACGCCGCCGTCCGCTTCTTGACAGTTTTCTTGACCGGCTTGACCGCCGACCGCTTCTTGACCGCTTTCTTGGCGGGCTTCACGGCGGTTTTCGTCCGCGTCCCGCTTTTCGTAGCCATTTTCATGTTCCGCTCCTTTGGGGGTGTTTTTAATAATACGGTAACAGATTTAAATATAATTGATGGGCGCGTATCCGCGCAAATCGGGCAATGTAAACAAATATTAACCATTAATAAAGGAGATGTGTCATGGGATTCTTTGATGTAGGCGGTTTGCGTCGGGCGTTGTTGCGCGTGTCGGCAACAACTCGGTCGCGCCCCGCTAAAAAAGACCTATCTTTGGCGCGCGCAATGTATATTGTATACAGTCACCCCGTGAATGGTGCGGCGGCAGGTCTTTATATCAATACAATCAATAAGAGGATTAAAGATGAACGGATCATCACCGCAACCTGCTATGCGTATAGTGGAACAGGCCGGCACGGTACTGTATCGGATAGTTGACGGCGGGCGGGTAGAGATACTGACCGTCCGCTCTAAGACATTTCCGGAACAGCGCATCTTCCCCAAGGGTCACATGGAAGCCGGCGAGACTCCGGAACAAACTGCGGCTCGCGAGCTTCTTGAGGAGGGCGGTATGGTCGGCGAGATCGGCGGGTACTGCGGTTTGCGGGAGTTTGTCTACAACAATAAGAGATACCGCGTTAGGTACTACGCCGCTAAGTATATCTCCAAAGACAACGAGGGCGAACCTAATCGTGAGCCGCAGTGGACAAGCGCGGAGGAGACGCGGGCTATTTTGCCGTTCAACGATCTCAAAGAGGTGCTTGACAAGTGCGTGGAGTTGATTAACGCGTAAGTCTCAATCGGCAATTAATCAAAGAGAGAGGTCATCGGATGAGATTTTTTAAACTGCGGCGGCTGATGATTATGTTATCTGCGGTTGGCGTGTTTTGTTGCTTCGGGTGCGCGGATTTAGGCGATTCGGACGACGCTTATGGTAATCCGGACGACGGCAATACGTACGCGGTTATGGCGGCAGGGGGGAAGAAGTGGACGACCAAGAATTTGAACATTGAGACGGGTAATTCTTGGTGCTATGATAACAAACCGGCCAACTGCGCGAAATACGGGAGGTTGTACGATTGGGCTACGGTTATGGGGATAGGAACGGCCTACAATAGTAATACGTGGGGAAATCACGATAGTATTATGGCGGAGGACAACGTAATCAGACGTCATGAGATTTGTCCGGACGGCGGGCGTTTGCCGAGTAATCGGGATTGGGAAGATTTAATCGCGGCTGCGGGCGATTCGGAGGAGGCGGGTCGGAAGCTGAAAGCGGCGAGCGGTTGGAAAAATAACGGTAACGGTACGAATTCTACCGGATTTTCGGCCCTGCCAGGCGGATACCGCAACGTCGGCGGCAGTTACTCGCATGGCGGCGATTACGGCGGCTGGTGGACGGCCTCGGAGGTCGATAGAAACGGCGCCGTCTATAGGTACATGGACTACGGCCTCGACTATGTTGGTTGGGGAAAAAGCGACAAGCGCGTCGGTTACTCTGTGCGTTGCGTTAAGGAATAAGCGCGTTGATTAGCAAAATTACCGATATGATTTTCGTCGGTATATAAGGCGTTAAGTTTTTTTTGACTGCGGCGGCGGCGAAATACTATATTGCTACGTTATATGAGATTGGATACCATGTCCCTAAAAGGAGTTTTTAGTGAAAAGACTACCGTTTTTTCTGCCCATCGCGGCACTCTTTAGCGTAATGGCCGCGCCACCCGTTCTCGCCCAAGAACCGGAAAGCAAACCAACCGTGGCCGTTTACGTTTCCGGTGACATACCCGACTATCAAAAGGAATTCATAGGCACGTACCTATTATATGCCCTTATCAACAGCGGGGCCGATGCAAACGACGAAACCTCCGCCGCGTTCCTCGCCGCCGTTGGCGACTCACAATCCAAACGCAAAAAGCCCTTAAACGACAGCTTGATTTGCGTATTGAGCCGGAAGTTCGACATCCGATACGTCTGCGCCGCCGCCGTAACACAAGCGCCGGACAGCGCCGTCACGCTCTCCGCCCGAATAATCAGCGCCAAAACCGGAAAGTCGAGATACAACAGCGAAATCACCTTGCAGCTGAAGACAATGGAAGACCTCGAACAGATCTGCGCTATGACCGTGGAAAGGATGTTCGACGGTAGAAACATATTCGGCGGGCAAACCGCGCCACCCGAAGTCGCCGCCCAGCCCGCTTATGCCGCCGCGAATGCAGCCGCCGACAGCGTCGCCAAAGCAACGGCCGTTGCCGTTGAAAGCGCTGAAACCGCCGCCCATCGCGGCACCGCCGCCGTGTCAGCGGAAATCGTACACGCCGATGCCGATGCCGACGATACCGTCGCCGTCAAGCCCCCGTCAATGCGGATGAAGTACGTCGCCGTAGTGGAGACGGAAATAGACGCCCAGTCCGGTGCCTCCGCCGAACTGACCTCTGCCGATGCAAGACTAGTGACCGCAGAGCTACGCAGAGAAGCCGTCAAAAACCTGCCGCGGGGCAGGTATAATGTAATGACATCGGAGACAGTCTACGCCCAAGGCAGCGCCGTTTTAGATAAATGCGCCGATGAAAACTGCGTTATCATTCTCGGAAGCGCAATCGGAGCGGATTTCATTGTCCGCGGGATTATCAGCAAAATGCAGACAAAGTTCACCCTGACCGTCGAAATATACGAAACCGAAGACGGAAACTTGGTCGCCTCGTCTGATCCCATCCGCTCCGAAAGCCTAGAAGGAATGTTAGAACAAACCGCGGTGGTCTGCGCCGAGATGTATAAGTCATTTGTGGCCGCGCACGCACCGCCGCCGGAACCCGCCGCGCCTCCGCCGGCGCCTACCGTCGCAGTCCAAGAACCGGACACCCCGCTGTGGAAACTGCACAAAATGGGCATAGACATAAGCGTAGGCGCCGGCGGCGTAATCTCCGGCGGATTCGGCGGAGGGGTTGAGTGGAACGACGGGGAACGGGTTACAATGCCCTATACAGCAAGCGGAGTCTGCCTGTTTCTTGACGCCGCATACGCCGAGCTTTTTTTGGTCTACCAAGCCGGAAACGGAAAATGGGAAAGCCCGAACGTGCCGGATCCGCAAAGACCGGACCTGCCGGCTATGACGCGCTCCTGCATAAACGCCGGCTTTTTCGTCAAATACCCGTTTAACCGCTACAGCCGCGTAAAACTCTTCCCGCTCATCGGATTAGACTACGAGGCGTCGATCTCCGGACAAGTCAAATACGAAAACGGAGACAACGAATACGCGCTCGACGGCGCGAACGGCCGCCCGAACGCGAACTCCCTAAGCTCGCTGTGGCTCAAAGCGGGCGGCGGCATAGACTTCGCCATGGGCAAGACGCTGTATCTGCGCTCGGAAATATTATACGGAGCGAGAGCCGCAAACGCGTTCGAACACTATTGCGCCGACAAAAAGACGGGCGGCGACGCGTACGCTAAATTTGGGCAGGGGGTCACGTTCAAGGCTGGGGTGGGGATTAGACTATGATTAGGATTGAAAGGATGTCTGAATTAGGATTTATAGGATTAGAAAGATTATAGGATTAAACGTCAAAATCAAAATCAATGCATAAAAGACGTGGTTTTTAATCCTAAAATCCTTTAAATCCTGAAAATCCTAATTCAGACAGGCTATAAAGTTAAAAAGATCTAAGGAGAGGTTTATGAAGAAGATGATTTTGCGCGCGTTGTATGGCACGGCGGCGGCTGTCCTTCTCGCTATCGGGTGCGGCGATAACGGCGTGCAGACTAAAAGCCAGAAAATCGGCGATTTTGTTAACGCGTTCAGGGATGGCGGGAAAAACTCCGGAAAATACACGGTAACGGTGTCAAGCGCTGGTTCCGGCGCTACGGTTAACGGCGAGTACTCGCCGCGCGAGCCTGTCACGGTAACGGCGGGGACGCCGCCGGCGGGCTATCGGTTCAAAGAGTGGATCTCTTCGGTGAGCGGCGTAACATTCGTTCCGGGCGCTGATTTCCAGACGGTTATATTTGTCATGCCTGCGAGCGCGGTGACGGTGACGGCGAAATTTGAAAGGACAGCGGAGGCAAAGAAATATACGGTAACCGTATTTAGCGACGGTACGGCCGCGGGAGGGGGCGGCGAATACGCGCCGAACGATACGGTTAGGGTAACGTCGGGAACGCCGCCGGACGGCTACCAGTTCCAAGAGTGGACTTCTTCAGTCGATAAGTTAGAATTTATTCCGAGCCCCAATAACACGGCCGCTATGTTTATTATGCCGGATGACGAGGTGACGGTGACGGCGAAGTTTGACATGGTATCGGCGGCCGCCCCCGCGATAACGTTCGACGCGAACGGCGGGACGGTTTACCCTCCAAGCCGCGTTACAGGCGCTGACGGCAGACTCGCAAATCTGCCCGTACCTACAAGAAAAGGATACACGTTCGGCGGATGGTTCAGACCCGAGGATTTGGACGACCCGAACGCCAAGCATATAACGGCGGGCGATATGGGTACGGTATTCACCGCGGACGCCGAAATTTATGCAAGGTGGACGATTACAACCTACACGATAAAATACGAACTTGACAGCGGAACTGTGGCGGTCGCCAATCCGACGGGCTATACGGTAGAGACGCCGACCTTTAAGTTGAATAATCCGACCAGAACGGGCTACAGATTCGTGGGTTGGACGGAGGCCGGCGAAACGACTAAACCTATGGATACGACAGAGACAATTATTAAGGGGAGTATCGGCAACAAGAGCTATACCGCGCATTGGATTGAAAGCGCCACATCCTCGACCACTTTCATAATAACGTTCAACCCCAACGGCGGGAGCGTCTCCCCCGCAAGCGCTACGACCAAAACAGACAGCACGCTCGCAAGTTTGCCCGCGCCGACGCGCGACGGGTACAGTTTTGACGGTTGGTTCACGGCGGCAACGGGCGGCACGGCGGTGAGTACGGGCACGAAATTTACCGCTAACGCTACCATATACGCCCGCTGGACGGCTAACCCCGTCGTCCCCGCGACCTACTACACCATAACGTTCAACGCCAATGGCGGGAGTGTTTACACTACAAGCGCGACGACAAATGCAAGCGGTTATCTTTCAAGTTTGCCCGCGCCGACGCGCGACGGGTACAGTTTTGACGGTTGGTTCACGACGGCAACGGGCGGCACGGCGGTGAGTACAAGCTCTAAATTTACCGTTAATACTACCATATACGCTCATTGGACGGAGGCGCCTGCGTCGGGTTGGGTAGACGGCGGTACGCTCAACTATAAAGGTCAGTATTATCGGACGGTGAAGATAGGCGGGAAGAGGTGGATGGCGGAGAATTTGAATCTTGATACGGCTAATGGTACCGGTTCTTGGTGTTATGGTAACGATAATGCTAATTGCGCTAAGTATGGCAGGTTGTATAATTGGAATACGGCGATGGCGGTATGTCCGAGCGGATGGCATTTGTCATCGCGTGATGATTGGGATCAATTAGCGGAGTCGGTTGGCGGTACGAAGGCTTCCTATATTGAAATTTTACATGATTGGTTGAATGCGGGTAAGAAATTGAAATCTACAAGTGGTTGGAGTGGTTGGAGCGGTGCTGGTAATGGTACGGATGATTATGGATTTTCGGCCTTGCCGGGTGGCTACTACAACGGCAATGGTTTCTACCACGTCGGCGAGGACGGCTATTGGTGGACGGCTACGGATAGGGGGGAGTACGCTGATGACAACGCCTATGGCCGGGGTATGAGCTACGGCTACGACGGCGTGGGCGAGAACTTCTACAACGACAAGGGCAACGGGTACTCGGTGCGTTGTGTTTCGGACTGACATCGCCATTTCGTCACACATCCCACAGCGCGGCTCACCCCCGCGCTCATCAAAGACCGTCTGAATAAAGTTAAACCCAAAATCGGTGATTAAAATATGTATAAACAACAATAATTACTCACAACCGCAAAATCAATGCCAAATCATTCCGTCACGTCCAGTCAAAAAAGACCTATCTTTGGCGCGCGCAATGTATATTGTATACTGTCACCGCACGTGAAATGGTGCGGCGGCAGGTCTTTGTATCAATACAATCAATAAGAGGATTAAGGATGAACGAATCATCACAGCAACCTGCTATGCGTATAGTGGAACAAGCCAGAGTTGAAAAGCCTCCGTTTACAATAACGCACAAGATAACCAACCTCGTTGCGGATATCGCGGAGCGGGTCGGCAAGATTCAGGGCTCCGGCGAGTATAGCCGCAATCTCCACTTGCGTAAAGTGAACCGGCTGCGTACTGTTCAATCGTCTACGGCGATTGAGGGGAATACGCTGACGCTTGTGCAGGTTACGGCGGTTGTTGACGGCAAGACGGTACTTGGCAATCCGAGCGAGATAACCGAGGTTAAAAACGCCTACGCCGCGTATGAGAATATGTTGAAATTCGATCCGTTTAAGATTGAGGATTTTTTAGCGGCGCATAAGATTTTGACCGCCGGTTTGGTCGAAAGCGCCGGACAGTTCCGTTCCGGGGATGTTGGAGTCTTTTCCGGCAAAGAGGTTGTGCATATCGGCGCTAGGCCCAACCTTGTTCGTGGATTGGTGGAGGATTTGTTTGATTGGGCGAAGGGTTCGGATGCCCATCCGCTGATAAAAAGCTCGGTCATGCACTTCGAGATAGAGTTCATCCACCCGTTCGCGGACGGAAACGGGAGGATAGGGCGGCTTTGGCAGACGCTCATCTTAGCCGCGTGGCATGAGCTGTTCGCTTGGGTGCCTACGGAGACGGTGGTCTATAAGAATCAGGCTGAGTACTACCGCGTATTGGGCGAGGCGGAGAAGACGGCGGATTCGACGGCGTTCATAGAGTTCATGCTAGAGGCGATCGCGGCGGCGCTGTCCGAGTTGCCGGTCAGCAAAGTTACCGATATAATTCCCGATATAATTACCGATAAGCTGTCAAAGAGCGAATTGGAGTTTCTAAATGCGATTGTAGGATTCTTGGAGAACAACGGTGAGATAGACAACTATCGGGCGCAACTTTTGACTAACAAGTCGGCTGATAGCGTAAAGAAGTATTTCGCCGCGCTGATTGAGGCCGGGGCGCTGACGGCGACGGGTGAGAATAAGGGGCGGAAGTATAGGTTGGCTACTGAGGTTTAGATAATCGCGATTCCCATTTTGTCTACCGCCGATCCATAGCATTCATGGCATTCTGTTCAACGTACTCTTTGAGCGCCGCCTCGTCTAGGAATACGGTTGATTTTACGATGGTTCCCAGGCCTACCTGCGAGCTGATGTCGAAGCTGTCGGAGGCTCGTTTGACGTTGGGGAGGCCTAGTCCGGCTCCGAAGCCCAGGCTTCTTATCCAGTCTGTGGCGGTGGAGTAGCCGGCTTGCATGGCAAGTTCCACGTCGGGTATTCCGGGGCCGGTGTCTTTGGATATGATTTCGATCTTGTCGTCGCCGATGTAGCACGATAGTTTCCCGCCGTCGGAGTGCGCTACTAGGTTTATCTCCAGTTCGTAGCTCGCTATGGCTACGCGGCGTATGATTTTGGGGCTCAGATTTCTCTCCTTCAGCACCCGTCTGATTTCGTTTGAGGCGCTGCCGCCGCGTTCGAAGTCGAATTTTTGTATGGGGAATTCCCTGTAATAACGTCCGCCGGGGACGCTTGCGGCGGCTGCGGGTTGCGGGAGCACGTTGTCGCTCTCCATTTTGTTGACCTCTTTGTTCATCTCAAAGAGTATCTTGGATACGATGTCGCCGGCGGTTACGATGCCGACCATCTTTTCCTCTTTGTCAAGCACGGGGAAGCGGCTGAAGTCGTAGCGTTCGAACCATGACAGGGCGAATGTGAGCGGCATATCGGCGTCGAGCACCACCAGGTTGCGGGTCATCCGCCCCTCTACGGTGTCTTCTATGTATCCGAAGTCGAGCGCGCGCAGTATGTTGTCGACGCTCACTAGGCCGAAGAGCCGCCCTTCCTCGACTACCGGGACGCCGGAGATGTGGTGCTCCTGCATGAGCTTTTGCGCGTGGCGCAGCGTGTCGGAGCGGGTGGCGGTGATGAGGTCGGTCGTCATGACGTCCCGCACCTTCAGTTTGAAGACGATCTCTAGGGTGAGGAGCGACGAACGCGAGGTTTCTACCAGGGGCGCTGTCTTTGCGGTCAAGCGGCACCGTCCCTGTCCAGCAGCTTCCCCAGGAGCACGCAGCACTCGAATTTTTCGAGCTGCGTGTGGAGCAGCGTGATGTCGAGTTCTTCCGCCAGGCTTGCCATTTTGTCCGGCAGGGGCTTGTTTTGGGCTATGACCACGCCGACGGCGTCTACCATGGAGGCGGTGCGGATGGTCTGGTCGGAGGAGAGCGAGCTGACGATGAGCGGCGCGGTCTTCTCCATCATGAGGACGTCGCTCATGAGGTCGGATACTATCACGCTGTCGGCTGTGCAGTCGTCGAACGCTGCGGATTTGGCGACCACACGGGCTTTTAGGGCGTCTACGATGTCGTTGAATTTCATTGCTATCACCTCAAAGCTAAGAGTTACTGTGCTAAAACATAGCGGTTATAAATATACTTTATCCCATCTATAAAATCAAAATAAAAAAAAATAACAAAAATCTTGACATTCGCGCGCCATTAACGTATTTTTATAAGAGTAAGCCGTTACGAACCATCATAACCGCCATTTATGGCCGCCATTTGAGTCTCACGGCGCGGAGTTGTTTTGCTTGGCGCCTATTCGGAGTAAAATGTAACAAGAAACCCTGGCAGTTAAAATTTTTTTAGGCAGGGTACGCCCCTCGCCCCATTTTACGTTGATTCGCCGTTGTCCATAATACCATAAAACCTTTTTATCCGGGGTGTATTAATGAATGTTGTAGATTTGAAGTCGATGTCGATGACCGACCTTTACGCGTTGGCCGAGAGCCAGCACGTGGAGGAGAGCCGCAGTTTGCGCCGGCAGGAGCTTGTCTTTAGGATACTGCAATCTCAGGCCACGCAGAACGGGCAGATGTTCGCCGAGGGCGTGCTCGAGATTATGCCGGACGGCTTCGGGTTCCTCCGTTCACCGTCAAACAGTTACCTCAGCGGGCCGGACGACATATACGTCTCGCCGTCGCAGATCAAGAGGTTCTACCTGAAGACCGGGGACACCGTCTCCGGGCAGGTCAGGCCGCCGAAGGACTCGGAGCGCTACTTCGCGCTGCTCAAGATCGAGATGATCAACTACGAGGACCCGGAGCAGTGCAAACGCAAGGTCAACTTCGACGACCTCACCCCGCTCTTCCCAGACAAAAAGTTCGATCTCGAATACAATCCTAAGGAGACAGCCACCCGCATCATCAATCTGATGGCCCCGATAGGCAAGGGTCAGCGCGGCCTCATAGTGGCGCCCCCCCGAACCGGTAAGACCGTTCTGCTCAAGAATCTGGCGAACGCGATCTTGGCCAATCACAAAGAGGTGCACCTCATAGTCCTCCTGATAGACGAGCGCCCTGAGGAGGTCACCGACATGCAGCGCAGCGTCAACGCCGAGATCATAAGTTCGACCTTCGACGAGCCTGCCGACCGCCACGTGGTCGTGGCCGAGATGGCGATAGAGCGCGCCAAGCGCCTTGTGGAGCACAACCGCGACGTGGTGATCCTGCTCGACAGCATCACCCGTCTGGCCCGCGCCCACAATACGGTGGCGCCGCACTCGGGGCGCGTTCTGTCGGGCGGCGTGGACTCTCAGGCGCTCTACAAGCCCAAGCGTTTCTTCGGCGCGGCCCGCAATATCGATAACGGCGGGTCGCTCACCATCATCGCCACCGCCCTCATAGAGACCGGCAGCCGTATGGACGAGGTGATCTTTGAGGAGTTCAAGGGCACGGGCAATATGGAATTGGTGCTGGACAGAAAGATCGCCGAGCGCCGCGTCTTCCCGGCCATCGATCCCTTCAAGAGCGGGACGCGGAAGGAGGAGATGCTGCTTAGCCAGGAAGAGCTGAACAGGATGTGGATACTGCGTAAGTTCATGGCCTCCATGTCGCCGATCGAGGCTATGGAGTTTATGAACGAGAAGATGGGCGCTACCAAGAACAATAAGGAATTTTTGGATATAATGAAAAGCTAGCGGGCGGGGGTTTCGATATGAATATTGCGATTTTTGGTGCGGGGAACATGGGGAAGGCCATTATCGGCGGGCTTAAAAAGGCCTACGGCGGTGATGTGCGGGTCGTCGCCTGGGACAAGTTTTCCGGGGCGCTTGCGGGGCTGGGCGACGGGGTGGAGGCGGTAGATCCGTCCGAATGGAAGTCTGCGGATTTTAAGCCCGACGCGTTGATAATCTCCGTGAAGCCGGCCGACGTTCCCGAACTGCTCTGCGATGCGGTCGCCCCGTTGATAAATGACCGCAAGTTGGATTTTCTTACCGTATCTGTGGCCGCCGGCGTATCGATACACTCGATACGCGTGTCTCTTGGGAACACCGCCCGTGTCTGCCGCGTAATGCCGAATACCCCGGCGTTGATAGGCGAGGGGATGAGCGCTTACTCTCTCTGCGAAAACTGTTCACAAAACGATGCAAATATTGTAGAATATATATTTAGCGCCTGCGGAAAGGTTGTGAAAGTTTACGAGGGTCTGATGGACGCGGTGACCGGTCTCTCCGGCAGCGGTCCGGCTTTCGCGTACAGCTTCATCGAGGCGCTCGCGGAGGGCGGGGTCGGGGCCGGGTTATCCTACAAGATGGCTATGGATATGGCGGTTCAGACGGTGGTAGGCGCGGCGCGTATGGTTCAGGCTACCGCGGAGCATCCGTCGGTGCTGCGTTCGCGGGTTATGTCGCCGGGCGGGACGACGGTCAAGGGGCTTGAAGCGCTGGAGCGGGCCGCGTTCAAGAGCACCGTGATGTCGGCTGTCGCGGAGGCCGCGGCGCAGTCGGCGAGGATGGCGGGTAAAAAGTAATTTTTCTATAATTTGATTTTTGTATGCCCAAATACCATTTCTAATTAGTGGAGGGGATCATTTTAAAAAAGCTCTTTTTCGGGGGAAAAATATGAGCAATGTTACAAAAAGGAGTTTGGTAGAGAAGGTGGCGATCCGAACCGGTCTGACTCAGGTGGATACGAAGATCGTATTGGATTGCTTTTTGGAGGCGCTGTCCGATTCTTTGGTGCAGGGTAACGGCATAGAGATCCGCGGTTTTGGGCGTTTCAAAATCAGGGAGAAGAAGTCTCGAACCGCCCGCAATCCGCGGACGAATGAGGTTATAGAAGTCAAGGCCGGGATAAAACCGATATTCGAGCCCGCGTTGCAGTTGAAAAAGCGGGTTAATCAGGCGCTTGCTAAGAAGAAGAAAGGGTAAGAGTATGGCCGCGGTAGACGAACTGCTGAACGAGCTTTCCGACGAGGGCAAGAGCGCGTTGCTGCTTATGCGCGAGATGTCGGACTACTATCGCCGTTTGCTCAAGAAGCTTGAGCTGGATTCGCTCACCGGGCTGCCGGGGAGCAACAAGTACCACGAACTCATCGCGGAGCTCACCGCGCACCCGCCCAAGAGCCTCGGCTTTATAGTGTTCGACTTGAACGACCTGAAGTACCACAACGACACCATGGGGCATCACGCCGGCGACCTGCTCTTGCAGAGGGCGGCGGAGAGTTTCCACGCCGTCACGGGGGACGGGGTGAAGATCTTCCGTACCGGCGGCGACGAGTTCGTAGCCGTGCTGCCGGGTTGCACGAGGGACGGTATGGACGCCGTGGTCGCCAAGTGGCAGGAGGCGCTTAACGAGTTGAACGCTTCGGGCGGAAGTACCATACGCTGCACCATCGCCCACGGCACCGCCTTCGGGGAGGGGGAGTACGCGCTTGCCGACGTTATGAAGTTCGCCGACGAGCGGATGTACGTCGATAAGCGCCGGATGAAGGAGAGCGGGCTCAAAATCGGCGACGTTCGTTAATTAGTCATTATAAATAGTCATACAATAACCGCAAGGATAGGAGGCATCGGATGGAAACCGCAAAAACGCAATGCGGCGGCAAGGTGACGTTCGCCCTCTCCGGCAGGCTCGACGCCAACGCGGCGCCGGAGTTTCAGTCGGAGCTCATACCGGCGTTCGACGAGGCCGGCCTTGTCGAGCTTGACTTCTCCGCCCTTACATACGTCTCTTCAGCCGGCTTGCGCGTGCTGCTTCTGGGCGAGAAGACCGCCAAATCAAAGGGCGCGGCCATGTCCCTCCGCAACGTGTCGCAGGACATAAAAGAGATCTTCGACATGACCGGATTCTCGGATATTCTTAACATAGTCTAAATGAAAAAGAAAAGTATCGAACGCAAGATACTATACGTGGTGGTGGGTATATCCGTCGTCTCCCTTACCGCGTTCTGCGCCGTCGCGTTTCGCGGGCTCTACAGCGTGCGCTCCCACGTGCTCCTGTCCAGCGCGCAGTTGGGCGAGTTCGCCACCGCCAACAGCAGCCGCGTCCTCGAGCAGGAGGCGGTCGGCAGGCTTTTGGACAGGGCTCAGGGGCAGTCGCGCTTCATAAACGAGCGGCTTTCGAGCATCGCGAAGGACGCGGTCTATTTCGCCGGGCATATCTCCGAGATATACAAGAACGCGGACAAACTGCCGCATGTGTACATTCCGTACGCGTCGTCAGAGAATAACGGTAAGCTCGCGATATGGCTGGCGAGCGCGAACGGTACGGCCGACTACCCGCGCATCAGGGGCGAGGCGGGGCTTCTCGGCAATGTAAAGTCGGCTTTCGTGAGCAACGCCGACGACATGGAGACTCTGACCAAGTCCTTGTACCTCGGCACGGAGTCGGGTTTCCTCATCTCCTACGACCGCTTTTCAGACGACAAGAACCAAGTCTTCGACCCGCGTGATAAACAGTGGTACAAGGGGATCGGGGATATTTGCAGAACCGATAAGGACAGCTGCCGCACCCACTGGACCGATCCGTACAACGATACCTCTTCAAACGGCAAGCTGCTCGTAACCTGTTCGCACCCGTTCAAAGGGGCGGACGGTTCGTTTAAGGGCGTGGTCGGGATCGACGTATTTATAGAAGACCTGAACAAGATTGTCGACACCGATTCGAGCCAGCAAGGCGAGGCTGTCGTTGTGAGCGCGGACGGGATGGTCATAGCGTTTAGCGATATGAAGAAGGGCGCGGCCGGCGTCTTTGAGGCTAAGAGCGCCTACATTGAGGGCAACATCGGATACAACCGCGTGATAAAGAAGATGATAGGCGGGGAGAGCGGGTTTGACAAGGTCAATACCGACGGTATAGAGATGTATATGGCCTACACGCCTATTCCGGTGACCGGTTGGAGCGTGGCGCTGATGCGCCCGATCTCGGACGTCATGGAGCCTGTCACGGAGAACAGTTCCGCCATAGAGAGTATGACGAAGCACTCGCTTCGCGCCGTGAACACCGCCATCGTCTCCGTTATAATAGCGGTCGTCGTGGGCTTCGCGCTGGTCGTGGCCGCCGTTATCTACCTTGCCCGCATGCTTTCGGCCAAGATCAGCCGGCCCATCGTGACGCTTGAGGGGGGGCTTGCCCGTATAGCGAACGGGGAGCTGGACACGCAGATCAGCCTGAAGACCGGCGACGAGATAGAGCAGCTGGGCGACAGCGTAAACTCCATGGCGCGGGAGCTCAAGAAGTACATCGGCAATCTGCAACAGGTCACGGCCGAGAAGGAGCGCATATCTGTGGAACTTGGCGTGGCCACGAAGATACAGGCGAGCATGCTGCCGAGCGTCTTCCCGCCCTTCCCGAATCGCGAAGAGTTCGACATCTACGCCTCCATGCAGCCGGCCAAAGAGGTAGGCGGCGATTTCTACGATTTCTTCTTTATCAATGACAATACCCTGGCCGTGATAGTCGCCGACGTGTCCGGCAAGGGCGTGCCGGCGGCGCTGTTCATGGTCGTGGCCAAAACGCTCATAAAAAACAACGCGCAGTCGGGCAAGAGCCCCGGCGAGGTCTTTGATAAGGTGAACAGCATGCTGTGCGAGGGCAACGACAACGGGATGTTCGTCACCGCGTTTATGGGTTACTTATATATAGACATAGGAATATTCCAATACGTCAACGCCGGCCACACCCCGCCGATCTTGATCAAGGGCGGCAAGTGCGCGATGGTGGGCGTAAAACCCGGTTTCGTGCTGGCCGGCTTGGAGGGCACCCGCTATACTGAGGGCGAACTGCTGATGCGGAAGGGCGACGAGCTGTTCCTATATACAGACGGCATAACGGAGGCCGTAAACGGCCAAAACGCGCTGTTCGGCGAGAAGCGTTTATTGGAGGCCGTGGGCGTATACAACGGCTTGCCGTTAAAGGAGTTCACGGACGCCGTAAAGCAGGATATAGACAAATTCGCCGAGGGGGCGGAACAGGCGGATGATATTACAATGCTTGCGTTGCGGTTCATTTCGACATAATTTGATAGGGTAGTTAGCCGTATTCTTACTGAAGAGAGGGGGGTATAGCCATGGACGAGCTAACTATTGACGCGCGGGTCGGCAACCTTAATATGGTTGTGCGTTTTATAGCCGAGAGGTTGGAGGCGGCCGGCTGCTCCATGAAGCAGCAGGCGCAGATGACTATCGCGGCGGAGGAGGTGTTCGTCAACATCGCGCTCTACGCCTACGGCCAAAGCGGCGGCAGCGCCACGGTGCGCGTATCGGTGGACGACGAAGTGGCGGTTGAGTTTGAGGACTGCGGGAAACCCTACAATCCTATAGACAAAAAAGACCCGGACATAACGGTAGGCGCGGATGGGCGCGAGATAGGGGGGCTCGGGGTCTTTATGGTCAAGAAACTCATGGACAGCGTGGAGTATAAGCGCGCGGGGGAGAAGAACATCTTGACCTTGAAAAAGAAGCTGGCGCCGGCCTTGGCGTTTGCTTAAATAACCGCCGTACCGGTTTTTGATTTATGAGATTTGACCTCTCATTTTGCCTAGTTCCATCTGTCGGGAGCATATAAAATTTTCTGTACTTGGAACGACTGCCACGATGATACCGGCAGTTGGCGTTGCAGTACCGTTATGACCGATATGGCTTCCGCCCGGTTGCCTTGCAGCAGGAGTTTTCGCGCCACGTAGTATAGGGCCCACGAGTCTTGGGGCAGCAGGTTGTCCCAGAGGCTTAGGAATTCTATTTCCGTCATTCTGTCTGTGTAGTAGGCGGCGATGATTCTCGGGATCAGGAACGGGTGCGGGCCGTCCACCGTTTCGTGCAGCAACTGGGCGGTCGCCAGGGTGGCTGTGTCGCGGACGGCTTGTTCGGCGCATTTTATTTTGGCCATCCAGTGGGCCACGGAGGCGGGCGGCGCCTCTTTCCATATTTTGTTGTATATTGATTGGGCGTGCCCGTAGTCGAAGTTGTACTCGTATAGGTCGGCTATCGCGTACCACGAGCGCCAGACGTTGTCGGAGGAGCTTTGGTTGATGGATTGGTTGTAGATGTCGGACGCGGTCGTCGTTTGACCGGCGTTCAGGTAGGCTTCGGCCATGTACATTTTGGCGCGGGCTTTTATCTCCGGATAGTCGCCGTAGAGGGCGTTGATGGATTTCAGTACGCGCGAGGCGCCGTCTACGTCGCCTTCGTGCGCCATCTTGTCCAGAATGTTTAGGTGCAGCGCGCCCCAGTGCGGCGTGGCTTTGGGGTAGAGCGTGGCGTTGGACACTATATCCCGCAACGCCCATTCCGTTTCTCCTTCGCTGACTAGTTTGGCGCAGCGGGCGATCTCCGCCGCCATTATCGAGAAGCCTACGGTGCTCAGTTTGTAGTAGCGCGTGACCACCGCGAACGCCCCTTCCGCTCTCACGGTGTCGCCCATGAAGAGGTAGGCCAGACCGCTCAGGTATCTTGATTTGGCTTTCAGCGCGTCGCTGCTGTGGAGCTGGGCGCTTTTGTCGAGGATGTTTATCGCGTCATCGTATTTGCCTATGCGTATCATGCAGTCGGCTATATTTATGTACAGGTCTTTTGTCAGGTTGAGCGCCGATTGGTCGATCATCAGTCCGTTGTACTCGTCTATGGCCGATTCGAAGTCGCCGCGTTCGCGGAAGCGGTCGCCGATCAGCGTCGGGCTGGGAATTTGTGGGATAGCGCGGCGGTACACTCTGACATTTGATATGGTGGCCGCGGAACCGTCTACGAAGAAGCCGATCTTCTCGTTTTGCTTGCCTATTGCGGGGAAATAGTCGTACACGCGGGCCACGGGCATCCCGTTTATCGTCAGGGTTATGGCGTTTTGCAGGCGTTCCACGGTGACTCTGTTGACTTGCTGCCAGAGGACCGTTCCGCGGTCTACGTCGCTGAAGAGGAAATTGCTTCCCGGGTAGGTTATGCCGCTCTCGCCGAAGCCGTCGCGGTTTATGTGAACGCAGTGAGCGTTTTCCGGGCTGTCGCCGAAGAGGAAGAGGCCGGCCCTGTGCAGGTATTGGTTGGGCGCGGAGATGTCGAACTCTATAAGAATGTCGCGGTTGAAGCGTTGTTCCAAGCGCAGGAACGAAAAGCCCTGCGACGAAAGCGTGAACGCCCTGTTGCCGTCTTCCAGCTTGCCTTGATTCAGGCTGTCTTTGTTTATCAGCTTCCATTCGTTCGCGGCGGCGCTCAGCGGTTGCGCGTAGAAGATCTGCCAATACGAGTACACGCGCTGCCTCTGTATGTAGTAGCTTCCGCCTATGATCCCGGAGAAGATCAATACCAGCAGGGTGATAGCGATGGGCGCCCACCGCTTGCGCATATAGCTTGCCGTGCGTTTCTTGAGCGACGGCGGCCTCGCCGTCACCGCCTCGCCGTTTTGGTATCGTATTATGTCTTTGCGCAGTTCTTCCATCGTTTGGTAACGGGCGGCCGGGTCTTTGGCCATCGCCTTGAGCGTGATGGCCTCTATTTCTACCGGGAGCCACGGTATGAGCTTTTTGGGCGGGATGGGGTTGGCCTCCATGACGTTGTAGGTCGTCTGGTGGAGGTTGCGCTGGTCGAGGTACGGGTTTTTGAAGGTCAGCATCTCGTAGAGCATTATGCCCAGCGAGCATATATCGCTGCGGTGGTCGACCTCTTTGCCCATGAGCCGCTCCGGAGCCATATACGCCGGCGATCCCATGATCTCGCCCGTCCGCGTGATGCCGCCGCCGCTGTCGGACTCTTCGAGCGCCTTGGCCAGGCCGAAGTCTATGAGCACCGGTGTCAGCGGGTCTTTCATGATTACGTTGTTGAGTTTCAGGTCGCGGTGGATGATTTTTTGGCTGTGCGCGTAGGACAGCGCGTCGGCGAGTTTGGAGACGATCTCCAAGACGTCCACCAGCTTGGGCTTGTTTTCGTTTAGATGCTGGTAGAGGTTTGTGCCGGCGATGTACTCCATGGCGATGTAGTAGACACCGTTTTCGGAGGACATCTCGTAGATGTTGACTATGTTCGGGTGGCTGAGTTTCGCGACGGACTGCCCCTCGCTCAGGAAGCGTTCCACGAATCTGTAGTTGAGGGTGATGTTCGCCGGCATGACCTTGAGCGCCACCTCGCGCTTCAGGTCTGTTTGCAGGGCCTTGTAGACCACCGCCATGCCGCCTCTGCCGACCTCTTCTATTATGTTGTACTTGCCTAGAACCGCGCCGGCTTGGAGGATAGTGCGGTTGACGGTGTTGAGCACGTTGCGGATTTTGAAACTGCCCTTGGCGCCGGGCTGTCCTGGCGGACTTGGCTGATTCGGCTGACCCGGTTGACTCGGTTGACCCGGTTGTCCCGGCTGACCGGGTTGCTTTGGTTGCGCAGGCTGACCCGGCCGTCCCGGTTGCGGCGGCAACCCTGGCTTAGGCGGCGTCGGCGTGGGCGGCGGGGGAGGGGTGTTCATTAATCAGCTCTCTCCCAGAGAAAACATGCTTTCCAAGTCGTGTTTAGAGTGCACTCTGAAGGCTATTTGGGTTTCGGAGTCTAAGATGCCCTCAAATTTCAGCATTTTGTTTGTGACTATCTCGGCCAGGTCGTCGCAGTCCCGGACGCGGATTATGGCTGTCAGGTCGAAACGCCCGGCTATCGAGTAGACCTCGCTCACGCCGTTTATGGCGGCCAGCTGCGAGGCTATCTCGCTTATGCTGTCCCGCCGGACTTTTAGTGATACGAACGCCGTTAGCATTACGCCTCCTTTTTGTTATGGATTTCCGGATCGCGTTACAATACGGAAACGTATACCAGCGTCTGGTTAACAAGCTGGTACGCTATCTCCCCGAACGTTATAGGCCCCCTGAACAGCTCTATGCTCTTGCCCTCCAGCTCCCCGTACAAAAAGTTGAGGATGCAGTTGCAGGAGAAGACCGAGTTCGTGTCGCGGAAGTCGGCCAAATGGTTGTTCAGTTCCTCGGCGTAGTTGGGGACCGCCTTGGCCATTCTGTACTTTATGCCGGTGAAGACCGGCGCGTAGAAGTTCACCATGCCGCTGCCCACGGATTTGAACGATATGTTGACGCCGTTGCCGGAGTAGTCCCCCACGAGCGGCAGCTTCGTGTCTATCCCTTCCTCGGCTATGTAGTCGGCGAAAGAGCGCTCCTTGCCGTTGATCATGCACTTGATCGCGGAGAATCCGTCTTCCAGAAACTCGATGACCGGCGATTCCTCGTCTTGGGAGAAGATGTTTATGACGCCGATCGTCACGGCCTTGTCCTCCGGCACGCCTATGTGCAGCACCGCCGCCTTATCGGCGAACGCCTCCCCGGTCTGACCGTTGACGGTTATGGGCGTCTGCCCGGTTTTGCCCAAGTTCAGCCCGGCGATCCACCCGGCCACGTTTTTTATGAACATATCCTCGAAACCCGGCGCCTTCTCGGCGTAGGTCGTGTGGACGGCGCTGTCGAAGGGGATTATGGCTATGGAGAAGCCGTTGTCGAAGGCGTCGAGCGCCACGTTCTTTACGTCGTCCGCGCCGTAGGACTTGATCGAGAAATCGGTATATGGGAAGGCGGTTACGAAGAGCAGGTCGCCGGAGACCTTGCCTCCCTCCTTGGCCATGAAGTACTCGGTGGAGCCGCCGACCCAATTGCCCTTGGGCAGCGTTCTCAGAAGCCCCTCCGTCCCGGCGATATGGAGCAGCTCCCCGCCGCTTATCCTTTTTGACGTTTCATCAAAAGTCATTAGCATAATATATTTCCCCTATCAGGTTACAGTTTCTGCAAAACAGTGTAATCGTTACCCATCACGCCCTTGAACTTATTGACGAAAGCGTTCATCTCGCCGGTGCACTTTTCAAGCGACGTGGACGACGGATCGTTGGCGTATACCCCCTTAAGGCGTGTTATAAGCATAGACATACTCCATAGCGAGAACGTATAGTTCCCTTTAAGAAGCTTAACCATTTGCTCCTGCGATAGTTGCATTATTGCAGCCCTCCCGAGTGCTTGATGTTAAACGGATACCGCTTATAAAATATATTATATTGGAGGCGTAACTATGTCAATAATTATTTTTTAGAGTATCTTTTCGGGATTTATACGGAAAATTTACCGCATTAATCCCCAAAATTAACTATATTAATACTATGCTAGAACTGGAACATTCAGTCAAAACGTCAAGACCCGCGTTTATCCGCGCCCTCGCGCTAGCGGCGGCGTTGTTTTTGGCCGCGGCGGCGGGCGGGGCCTTTGCCGTCCCGGTTCAGATCAACTCCGGCGACCCGGCCTTCCCCTTCCCGCAGTTTTTGCCCTACGAGCACTCCGACGGCAACATCCTGTATAATTTGGGCACCCATAACCCAGCCGGGGTCACCCACGCCGAGATGGAGAAGTCCATACGCGATGCCTACCAGATAATGATGAACCGCGCCTCCTACTACCAAAATATCTCGTTGGGCACCGGCAGTTCAGCCGTCAAATATATAAAGTTCGCCTCAAATCCCGACTGTTCCGAGGGTACGGGCTACGCCCTGCTAGCCGCGGCGATGATGGCCGACAAGGCCACATTCGACGGGCTTTGGCTCTTCACCCACGACTACGCCATGAACAAAGTCGTCCGCTACCGCGACGGGTCTAACGCGCCCAAGTACGACTACAGCGTCCTGCCCGGGTGGCAGAACGCCGCCGGGGGCAACAGCGCCACGGACGGCGACGTCGATATCGCCGTCGCGCTGATGATCGCCCATAGGCAGTGGGGCGAGTTCATGGGCATAAACGATTCCAAGGGCAATAAAATATCCTACAAGGCCGACTTCCTTCAGTTCATAAAGGGTCTGAGCGACACGCTATCCTACACCAACGGCAACCTCCTGAGCGGCGACATCGGCTTAGACGGGTACCTAAAGAACGGCGACAGCTGGGTGGAGCTTACCGGTTGGGCGCGGAACGCGCAGAACCTCCGCGAATCCTTCGGGATAAGCAAACGGGCGGAAACCGCCGGGCCGACGGATCTGCACATAGACTACGCCGCGCCGGCCTACTTTAGGGAGTTCGCCGACTACATGCAGGCGGAGAACGCCAATAATTACGCTTGGAACATTAGCCAGTTTAAGCGCGCGGAAGCCTCCAGCGATTGGCTGATCGGCAAACTTATCGGGCAGAACCAGAAGAATATCCCGATTGCCGGGTGGGTTGAGATGAAGAACGACACCTCGCCGGTGTTCAAAACGTTCAGCGACGGCGAAGACTTCCGCGCCGCCTGGCGGACGGTGCTCAACTACGTATGGCACGGCAACCCGCGTTACTCGTGGGATCCGGTCAATCACGCGGTCGTAAACAGCAGGGCGAATACCTACCAGCGCGACGCCGGGCAGCGCTTCGCCAAGTTCTTATGGGACAGGCGGCAGTCGCCCTGGAACGACACCTGCGAGAAGATAATCGGCGAGGGGCTTTGGTGGGGCCCGTCTATGCTCAAATACCACTACTCACCGGACGGCAGGGCGCTGACGGTCTACCCGCTTAACTGGGTTCACGGCACGGGTTCGCCCTCCGCCGTCACCGCCCAGAACACCGACCTGATGGCCGAGATGTACCGCCAAGCCGAGCTTGAATGGGACGTCGAGGAACCGGGCGACAGATATTTGACGAGCACCCCGCAGTATTTTCACGGTTTTTTCAGGCTGTTGGGAATGAACGTCCTCACCGGCAACCACCACGCCCCCATGAACATGAAGCGGTCGGCGAACATGAAGGTCTACTTAGATGTCAACAAGACCTACGCCTTCGAGGAAGACACCATCACCTATACGATAGACTATAGGAACTACGGGGCGGAGGAGGCCAAGGGGGTGAAGATAGTCAACGCCCTGCACCGCGATTTCGTCTTCATCTCCGGGACGGGTTCGCCGTCGTACGACGCATCGACCAATACGGTCAGCTGGAATATAGGCAATGTACCGGGATTCAAAACGTCAACCGGCATCAATCCTACAAAAGGAACCGTGACGCTAAAGGTAGCGATCCCGCGCGCCAATCTCAAGCGTTACGAGAACAAGGTAACAATCTCTTGTACGAACGGGTCGGGGTGGACGTCCAACGAGTACCCGAACAAGATATCCTCCGTGATGAAGCGGACGGGGGTCGATATCGCCAGCCGCGCGTTGCGGGTCGATCACTCATTAAGCAGAGATACCGTTAACCCGGGGATGACAGTCGTCTATACTATAGACTTCGAAAACAGCGCCAAGGCCGGATGGCTTAACGGCGGCAGGCCGGGGGTCAACTTCACCTACGCGCACGATGGTACGGCGGCGAGCGACGGCAGCCATACGTTTATGCTGCGGGCTTTCAGCGACGCTCACGAGGCCTATATCGACTATGGGAATTATCGGATATCGTATTTCTTATTTGACAATAACTACAAGGGCCTTGTTTCGACTGCCAACCCTAACGGGTGGAATGTCCGCACCGATATACTCTATGTCCCTAATGCAGAAAAATCAAAATTCAAACTGCTGCACGAGAACATAACGCCGGGCGAGGACAAAAACGGCAAGTGGAATCAGCGTTTGATATTGCAGATCGCCGACGTCCTTGATCCTTCCCGCAGCGATACCAACTGGGGGACGATGGCCGCGCCCACGCAGTTCCTCATCAACTACAGTGGCCTAGACCAGCGCGTCCACCGCGGCATCAGCACGCCGTTCAAGGGCGTGTGGGCGGTGTACGCCGGAAATTACGCCAACCGCAATTGGGGCGGGGATTGGTCGTACAATTCAAAAGCCAAAGGCACTATCAGCAACGACGCTATGAGCAGCTGGGGCTATCCCGTAACGAAAGATTTCACCGACGACCCCTCGCCGGATAACCCCGGCAAGGATGTCAAGAAACGGCATAGAAAACTGTGCGGCCCCGACATCTCCCCGGCCATAGACAACGTGTTGATAGAGGAGTGGGACGGTTATACATGGAGGCGCGTATTCGGCAACGGCCCGCTCCCCGGACGCGAAGTCGTAAACGTCGTCATCCGCGACACCGTGCCTCAAGGCGTGACGTTCATCAATTTCATCGAACCTTACCCCTTCGGCAAAGCGCCCAAGGTAAACGGCCGCGTTATCACTTGGGAAATAGACAAATTGCTGATAGGCGAAAAGGGGAGCATAAAATACACCGTTCGCGCAGACACGCCGAACGATACGAAGAACGTCGTCATAAATTCGAACGCTTGGGCTACCGCCGACAAAGAGTCGCCGATGAAGAGCACTGCGACGCTCGTGATCACTAGAGACTCGTTGCCTCCGCCGCCGCCCGAACCCACCACAATGTACAAGAGGGCGAGTAAGACCGCGTACTCTCCCGGCGACACGGTGGTCTACACTGTCGCCTACAAGCAGACGCACGGTTATCCTGCCGTCAGCAACTCGTCTAATCAGTGGGAGGGCACGAATAAGTCAATCAGTACGGATGGGAAAACCATCTCTTTCGGAACGAGCAATGTCGATATGCGCTTCACTCCGGCGTCCGGTACGAACGTCACGCTTACCGGCACTATGTCCCCGCAGTCGTACGGTCCCGCGTTCTACGTATTCGCGAGGCGTACCGGTACAGCCGCGAACACCGCCGTTGAGTTGAAGTTTGAGCGTAAGTATATACAGTCGGAGAACTTCGCCGGAATTCAGGTCACCCTTACATCAAACGGCCGCGCCATAGACAGCGTGGGCGTGCCAATGGCCGACGCCGAGACCTCTGTCAATTATAAGTTCATCTTTAAGAATGACAGTTTATTGATGTGGATGGGCGACACGTCCGCACCTATCGCGTTTAGGGTGACGAAGGGTATCGCAGTACAGAATGGCGACGCAGGAGTGCGTTATGTATCGACAGGCGGCGGCAGTTCGTCTAAGATCACCAATTGGGCGAGCCGCACAGACTTGGCTTTCGATGTGACAATCCGCGACACCGTCCCCTTCGGCGTGAGATTCATAACCGGTTCGGCCTCCGGCAGCATCAACACCGGAACGCTTGCGCCTAAGTCTTTGACCGGAAGTATAAGCGGCAACGTGATCACTTGGCCGGTCGTCAGCGGTACCGGCAATCCGTTAGGCGCGAACGATTCCCTCACGGTAAAGTGGAGCGGTATCGTCGATACCTCTAAAACCGGCTCCGTCGTAAACACCGCCTACGCCGATCTGGGCGGCTACCCCAAGGACGCGGTGGGCGCTCAGGTACGGTCAAGATTCTCGCTCGTCAGCGTGCCCGAGCCGCCTCCCGTCGATCCCCCCGACACATCATCGCCGCCGGGCGAATTGACGCTGAAAGTTACTCCGTCAGGGTATCCGTCGCCGTGTATGTTTGCGGGATCGGTCAAAGTCACCTTGTCGGCGTCGCGGACGGGAGCCGCCATCTGGTACACTACGAACGGTATGGAACCGGACTCTACGTCGCTTGCTTCCAGACGCTATACGGGTCAGCCGCTTGAGTTCTTCATGGAAACGACGCTGAAGGCCGTGGCATACGCCGCAGGATGCGAGCCGGCGTTTACGGACACGCACGTTTATGAACCGATCAACACCGTTCCGGTCAGGTTTGCAATCTTCTATGACGATGTCGGCGACGGGATGGCGCACGGTGTTAAGGTGATAATTTCCCCGACGTGGTCGTCGAGTCTGAACAGGCCCGTGGTAAAGGCTCATCCTGAGCTTCTGTCGCTTCCCGGATTACCGGCTATAGACTCGTTGTGTTTTAACGGCGACACGATAGTGATCCCGTTTAAGAACCGCGCGGGGGCGGAGCCTGTCGGGAAACTCGTCATTAAAGACCCGCCGCTGCCCGACCCGCGCTACGCGAACGAGCACGGCTACTTGGCGGAGGACGAGTTAAACATAAGGGACTACGTCATTCCGGTTATTACCAAGGCGGTATACTATCCGTCGGTGAGAAGCGAGGGCGAGACATTGCCGGGGAGCGAAGCGGCCGGCGATACGCTGGCTGTCACGTTTAACAGGTCTCTCAGCGTGTACAATACAGGAGAACTGACACCGTTTGTCCTTTCGTACATCGACGGCGGCAAGAAGATGACCTACGAGTTAAAGCTCATGCCAGATCCGCGGCAAGATCCGGACGGTAAAACATTTTACTTCGTGGTCATCGAAATGACCGGTAAAAACCCGCGTCCCGGCGGCGTGCCGCTGGAGGGCGATTCGATACGCGTAAAGGTGGGCGGCAGGGGAGTGTGGAAAACGGATTCCGCCAATGTCCAGCTGAATGAAAACAACACCGCCGTGGCGCTTAGGATAGGGGTTCATATCCCCGACTTTGAAGTAAAAGTAAGAGTTTATCCCGCTGTGTCAAGGGATACGGTGCGGGTATTCGTAAGTTTGGAGCCGTCGCTGCCGCTTGTCTTTGATACGCTCTCACCTCCGAAGGCGTTTATCTTCGACAGGATGGGCTCCATAGTGGCCGCCACGGGTATCAACGGCGTAAAGTTCGAAAAAGAGAGGGAGCGCTACGTCTTAATATGGAACGGTTGCAACCGGAAAGGCAGAAAGGCCGGCACAGGAACATACATAGCAGCGGTAACCGTTACCGATCAAAGCGGCGCCAAGAAGACGCGGACGCATAAATTTTATATCTTTAGGGGAAAATAACCGGGAGACAATTGTGGAATCCATACACGGCGTATTGGAGTGGTTTATAATATTGGCGATAATCGCTGTCGGCATTGCCGTTGACCGCGCCGCGCCGTACAAGAGGGTGCGCTATCCGCTTTACGTCGTTTTGCTGCTGACGCTTTTCATCTTCGACCTGAACAAGGTGTCGTTCCGCCACAACGCCGTGAACGCGGTAATGTATTTTCTCGTGTTGGTGATAATTGTCGAGGTTGTCCTGATTTGCGTTCGCAAAAAAAGTATGCTGTTGATCGGCGGCGCGTTTGTGTTGCTCGCCCCGGTTTTCCTGTATGTTTACGCGGCGCTTTTGCTTATAGTCCCGCTCCCTTGCCACGAAGGGAGCGTGGCGATCGCCGGCACGTACGAGGCTTGCGGCGGTCACAGGTACGTGCTGACCAAACGCCTGTCGTTTGACCCGCTCAAGCCCGCGCGGGTGTACAGCCTTAACAGGGATATCCGCCATACGCCGCTCAGGAAGCAGGTGGACGAATACTCCCCGCCCTCCGGCTACCTCGAGGCGTCGTTTTATCCTGAGTGGCGTTGCCCGGACGACGGGCGCGCCCAGGCGGATCTGATTGTAGACGGGTACGCCCTCTGGACGTTGAAGGATAAGACGGAGGAGGGCAAGTAGCCCGCCCCCTGTCATCCGTAGTTATTCGCGTCCGCGACCATGTACTCCGTCCTCGTCTGGCGGTTGCGCCTTATCGTATTTTGTATCGACGCCGATTTGTTCCCCTTGAATTTTTCCCTTAGCGTGTTTTTCACCGGCGCTTTATTCTTCGGATCCCTCCCGGTCGCTATGCTTATTATCAGCTTTCTGCCGTTGAACATAGTGTCTCTTAATTCATAAAGCGCGTCGTACGCCTTTAACTCGTCGAGTTCGACGAAGCCGTAACCGCGAAGCTGCTCCGTCTCCTTTTCGGTGATGAGTATAAGCGAGTGGATGGGTTCGTACTTCTCAAGGAGTTTTTGCAGGTCGTCCTTGGTGGTCCTGTAAGGCAGATTGCCTATGTATACTTTTTGTTTCATCAAAATACCCCTCCTTTGAATGTTGTTCGCCAGCGGCGGCAACCCCTGCCGCCCACAATATTAATAGATATTGCAAACGGCGTGCCGATTGCAAATACCGCTTAATTGGTGGAAAAAGAGGGGTTGAGCCGCCGAGAGAGGGCTGAAATCTTGTTATTTTGAGAGAGTAGAAGAGCGGATTGGGAAAAGCGTCAATAGAAGAAATCGAGATACACGTGCAAGGCCGGCTCCCAATCATACCCGCCGTTATCCGTCTCCGTGCGGCCGAATACCAGGTCTATGCACCCGCTCTGCCTGATTTTGGGGGCAAGTATCCTTGTCCCGAAGCCGAAAGCGAGACCCGGCTGCGTTTGACCGATTTGCGTCAGCGCCCCTTGCGGTTCGCGGTAGAGCATCGCCGCGTCCGCTATGAGCGTCGCGTCTATCCTGAAGGCCAAGTTGCTTACCCCCGCGAAAAGCACGTTTACGAGCGGTATCGGCAGTTCCGGCGTTGTGTAGAGCGGTTTGTGGTATTTGACTGACGCTAAAATCGAGCTTTGCGCCGAAAAGTCCCAGCCCAATTCCTGATTCGCGTAGCCGCGTATCTCTCCCGCGCCGCCGTATGAAAGCCGGTGATACGTTCCCGCGTCTGTATCGCGAAGCGTCAGCAGAAGACGGAAGGAGGCCAAGTCGTTAAATAGCGGCAGGTAGTACCTGAACTCGCTCGTGGATTGGAAAAACGGCGTGTTCACGCCGTTGTACAGGCGGTTTGTGCCGAGTTGCAGGTTCAGAAGCCACCCGTTTTTCGGGTCGAAGCGCGCCGAACGGCGGTCGACGACGTAACCGGTTACCGCGAAAGCCTCAAGAAAGTCGCTGTCGTCCCGAAACGCGATTGTCACCGTGTCGTTCCGGCGTGAACCGGCCTCAAGTATGCTCCTATGCCGGTATAGAGGCATGGCGCTGACAAAGACCCGCGAGTTATTAAAGACCTTGCGTCCTACGGTCACCTTGCCGTACGCGTCTACGTAGTCCAACGGCAGCGCGTCGTCCGGATAACTTGAGATACCCGCGCTGAGCGTCGCGTAGTAGCGCGTCGGCAAAAACGGCTTGTGCCAAGAGAGGTCGACCCCCAAATGATCCCACGCGTCGATCCCGAACCAGAACGTCTCCATCCGCCCTCGGAAGTTATTCACGGCCGCGTTGAACTGGGCGCTGTACCAGATCTCCTTTTCGCCGTATTTCCGCGTGCTGTAATCCAGCCCGTACCCGAGGTCGAGACGCACCGCCTCCTTCAGGATAAGAAAGATATGCGCGCCGTCCTCGCGCATGTGCGGGAAAATGTCGACCTTTTCATATAGTTGCGTGGCCAGAAGGTTGGCGCGGGTGAGCCGCAGTTTAGCCGTGTCTAAAAACTGCCCCGTGTCAAAAGCGAAGTAATACCGCAGAATCTCCGGGCGGGTGGTGACGTTGCCGTATATTTCTATCCCCCGTATATACGGTATGCTTTTATTTTCAGTCTGCCGCCGGATTGCCGATTTTACCGATGTATTTATATTATCAACGCTGTCGATATCGGATGATGTTATCGGCGGGGTGTCAATTCTATCAATATCCGGTGATTTTGCCGATAACGCGTCGACGGTATCGACACCGGCAATACTGTCGATACCGGACGGCGGCGGCGGCCATGGTAATGATTGCGCGGTCGCGGCGGCGCAAACGCACAGTATGCAAGATAACGGTATTAATGTCGGCAGTCGCAAGTCAGTTTAATCCTATAATCCTTTTTTAAATCCGAACAAAGACACGCCGCCGCGCCATTCACGGGGCGGCTGTATACAATATATATTCCGCGCGCCGAATCAAATTCTTTTAAAACCAAGTTCTTTGCATGGACTATAACGGAGGCTTCGTGATTGAGGATCATTTGGTCAAGGACCGCTCCTGTTCTGTGCGTTGTATCAAGAACAACTGACCTATCCCTCTCCCGTTTCCCGCGTACCCATTGTTCGTTCGGTGGGTGCGCTCCCCCCATTCCCCGTCCCCCGCGTCGCCGTTGGTCGGGGGTGGCGGTCAGCTCCGTGACCGCGCCCGACGTGGCTTGGCCGAGAGGGATCGATTATCCGCCGAACGCTACGCGCCCAATCTTTTTTGCGCAGTTTTTTCAGTTAATCCCCACAACTACCCCAAAAAAGCCGTCAAAAATGATACTATTACCCACCGGAGAAACCGGCCCGGAGGCCGCCCCGCGCCCGGCAAAGCCGGTGATCGATCCCGTCCGGTCAACCCCCCAATGCCGGTGAAATCTTCAAAAAAATTTAACTTTTTACTTGAAATGTATTATTTTTATATCAAAGGAGGATTTAACCATGCTTACCGCAGAAATTAACGTCGAGAAAGTCGAGACTGTCGTCGATGAGGACGAGGAGGACGAGGAGTATTCCGAAGACTTTTTGAGGGAGTTAGAGGCCGAAGCAGAGGAAGCAATAATAGAATATCGGGCGGGTAAATTAAAATACGTACCGTTAGAAGAACTTGCGGCAGAATTTGGAGTCGATTTAAATGAGGTATAAAATCTTTTTTAAAGACCAATTCAGAAAAGAACTAAAAAAATTATCTATATAGGACAAAAAATTAGTTTTTGCCAAAATAAAAGTAATTCGGGACAATCCGCGCTACCAATCAAAACGGGTGAAAGGTATAAAAAGGAATGTACAAAGAACCCGTGTGAATCGTGACATCCGGCTATTTTGGGAGTACGACCCCTCCAATAATATAGTAATTATTATGCTCCGTATCGGACATCATGACGTTGAAAAAATGCGTAAAGTACAAAATTATTGACTTCGACCGGGGTATTCATCAACATCCCCCCGCCGCAAAACAAGCGGCTGGAACGGCTTGCGGTCAAGGAGGGCGGCGCGGGCGTACTGTCCATCCCAAACGCGGCGAAAAATACACTGAAATCCTCTTTAAATGACGGGGTGGGCCGCCTTGTTTTGGGCGGCCCCGGGGATTTTCGGCGAAAAATGGGTTGCGCGGGGGGCGAAAATTGCGGTTATTGGTCGGCGACGCAACGCACCGAGAACCCGTAGCTCTTGTCGCTGCTGTCATCGCCCGTGTAGTCGTAGTTGTAATACATGAACCGGTCGTAGGCGCTGCTACTGCTGCTACCGGTCGCCGTGGCCGTCCACCAATAGCCGTAGTTGCCGACATATTTGAAACCGCTGGAGGAGTGGTAGCCGCCGGGCAAGCCCGAAAACCCGTATTCGTCAGTGCCGTTAGCGTTTTGATACCAACCGCTTTTTGCTTTCAGCTTCTTACCTGCCACCATTTTCGCCCTACCCCTCAAATTCCCTCAAAAACAGCAAAAATAGCGAATTTACGGGCATTTTTCAAGATTTCTACTATCACTAAAACGCAGAATTCTGTCTTTTTCCGCATCAAAGTTGTGGTACTTTAGGGAATTGTAGTTCCTTTTGTCCCCCGCCTAACTCGCCAACTTCATCATCTCCTTTTCAAAGTTCAAAACGTATTCCGCGCCTTCCTTAGCAAACATATTAAAGTAGACGCGAGTCATGTCTGTGTGCCAACCTGCCACCTTCATTAGAACGTGGACGGGGACGCCTCGTTTTATGAGGTCTGAAACCGCTACGTGGCGAAGGTCATGGATACGCAGGTTAGGGAGTCTTGCCAACTTTCGACACACCTCAAAAGCGTGACGCAGGTTCGACAAGGGGCGGTACTCATCCCCAACTTTCTGATAGAAGAGGTACTCACAGCCGTCAGGTATGTTGGCGAAGTAGTCTACCATGTCAGACGGGATCGGTTTGTAAAGAGCGTCTCCGTTCTTAGACTTCGGGATAAAGATCACCGTGTTATTGTCTCGCAACTGAGACACCCTCGCGCCCACCAACTCCGAAAACGCTCGGCAAGGCACCTGCAACATAAACTTCACAATCGGCTCAAGGTAAGGCCTTTCCTTTCGGATCACCTGAAACAGCCTCTCCCTCTCTCCCTTGCTAAGGTACACCTCCCTCGGCTTCACAGTAGACGTTGGGAACTTGGCTTTCGTGATTGGGTTCTTGTCCAACACCTCCAAGTCAACGAGGTGGTTACAGACCGCTTTGACCACGTTAATGACAAAGTTGACCGTGGCAGGGGTACGGGGCTTTCCGTTTCGGGCTGAAGGGGTGTTGGCATACTCTTTGATCCACGCTCTGAACGTCTCGCCTATTCCCTTGATTGGAATGTGCCCCAATTCACGACCCAACCACGAATACTTACGTTGGGTCACAGCGGAGAATTTACCCGTCCCCTTCAGCTTCTCAAGATAAAGGTCAATCGCCTCTCTCAAGTTAGTGACTTTCAATGTGCTTGTCGCTACCGTTCCAATTTTCAAAGAACTCTGTCCCTGTCCCTCCGTCTCAGCCTCAGCCAAAAGAGTCTTAATCAATTCAGCCTCTTTCAACTTCGCCTCAGACTTCGTGCCCCAAACCGTGGCTTTGCGTTTCACGGGATAAGGCTTGTTTTTGACACGGACACTGACTGCAACTTTCCACGCTCCCGTGGCGGTTTTTTTTACGCTCATACGGCCTTCCTTCCTCTCCTGCCGTATGCTTTCCACACGACAAGAATATGATAGATGCCAAGTCTAAAGTCAAGTTTTTAGGTAACTATATTTTTTCCTGACGCTATAGCCCTGCGTACTATTTCTGCGTTGAACTTCCATCTCCCGCCTATCCGTTGGCTTCCCAAGATTCGGGAAGCATTGACCTGCACGTACCGTGGCGGCATATCGATCATTCGGGCAAGGTCTCGCCCGTCTATAAGTAACTGCTCAACCTGCGGATTTTGGCTATTTTGGCTCAATTTAGGCCTCCTTTTTATTAATGTTCCTGACTTTTGGTAAAAATACCCACAAAAACGCATAAAACCGCCCCACGTAGCCTCCTAAATGGCAGGTGGTAGGAAAGCCCCACCAGCCTATGCCTCGCCAACGTGGGCGGTATTTGGGCGGCATTCTGCGGAGGCAGGGCGAACCGCCCTGACAGCCTCCACCGCCACGGGGTCGGCGGTCTCTTGGCGGTTCATAGAAATGACCTCGTTTAGCATCTCCGCCTTCCCCGCTAACCTGATCCCCTCGGCTTCCAACTCCCTGAGACGGGCTTCGCCGCCCTGAATTAGATGCCTGACCTGCAGAACCTCAGCGTTTATATTCTGTTGATTTTGGGTCAGCGCGTCTGACATTTCTTGATACCGTGCAAGCATAATGACCTCCTTATTTTTTGCGTCTGTGATTTGATTTTTATCTAAATTTTTGAATCCCTCAGCCTCGATATTGGGATGCCAAAAATCATACGGGTAACTGCCCCTATAAACTTTTTTCTGAACTGCTACGTCCCGCTCTCCGTTCTGCAAAATATTGACCTGCTGATACGGGGTATAGGTATCCTTTGGAATGCTCCCGATCACGGTCGGGTCGTTCCAACAGGCTAAGACATCTCCTGCGAATATATCGTAGCCACGTATCAGTATCTGTTTGTAGCCGTCACGACAAGAACACGTATTACTCTCGTGACGGTATTCGGAATCGATCAAAGCCCAATCCTCAGCAGTGTAAGTAATCATTGTAGAAAAATCACGTCCACGGTAGCCTTTGAAATCTTGGAGCCTAAACTCGACACCACGCTCTTCCCAATACCGCTTATGCTTCAGGATTGTGTCTTTTTGATCAGGAAATAAAAGTTCCTTCACGTAGGTTTTGATTCCGCTCTCATGTACAATCGTGACGTTGTCTACAAACCGTTCTATCAGAGTAACGTCCGTCAGCATCTGCCGATGGTAGGTGAAGCCAATTCTATTGATCTTATCTTTCCGTAGAATCAGTTCACGGTAGAAATCAGAGTCACCCGTCCCATTCGTCTGTAGTTGAAAGAGTTCTTTGTCGAGCGTATCAATTACGTCCAATACTATGTTTTGATTACTACTGTAACTGATCTCCCCGCCATGAAGTTCACAGAGGAACTCCGTGCCGTCAGATAAGTATTTGTTACGCCAAGCCACGTATTGTTGTGGGGTGAACGGACAAACCTCAGCATACTTAGAGTCAGCCTTCCCCGCCGCTTCTAACTCCCATTTTTCAGCGTGGAAACAGTAACGGCATTTGAGACCACAACGTATAGGGATCGGGTATTCTATATAGTAACGGCTCATAGATCACCCTCAATTTGATTTAAGTGAGCGAACTCGCCAAAAAGTTCTTTTGCTTTGTCATTGTACGCTCTCGCGGCATCTTTAGCGTCCTTATAATATCCTAATTTGATACATTTACGCTTATAGCCAATGCTTGCTCTCCATTTCTTATGGTCTCTGTCCCAATGAACTCCTTTATATCCGCTTTTATTTCTTCTGTTACCATGTTTATTCATAGAATTTTGAGCGTGAGTACAAGGTCTTAGGTTTTCTTTTCTATTGTCGGTCTTTATTCCGTTGATATGGTCAATGTCTTCCTTCTGCTCCAAAGACGGCATTATGACCTTATGCAACTTCCCTCTTTTATCATTGTAGGCATATCCCGTGGTAGTTTGGCTCCACAAGACTCCATCTACTTTTGACACGTCCTCACTGTCGATTGTGAAATGAAAATTGAGGTTAGGGTTCACGCATTCGGTCACACTTCCCTCTGTTTTAAAAACCATCGGACACTTGATCTGTCCTTTCCTAAAGTTATTATATGTTACCTTTTCTTTACTGATGCCCACGTCTACAAATTCTACAGTCATGTTTTTGGCATTCTCATACGAGGCTATTCTAACGGTTAAACCGAAGCTCGTTGTATTAGTCTCTCCGATCCTGCTGTTTCCATCAACACATCTGCCCATGATTGATCCCTCCTTTTTCTGTTATTGTATTTAAGATACTCTTTAACTCCCTCACATCCTTTTGTACCTGAACTATTTCAATATACAACTCGGTTAAGAGCGAGGATTTGATACATCCGTCCCCACCTTTCTGTCTCGCTCGTTCCTCACGTATCGTATCCGTGCATCCGCCTGACATCATACTGCCTCCTTTGTAATAGTGTTATTATTATCTACGATTTTCTTACGTTTCCAAGCCCTGCCTATTTTACCGCCACGCCTTTCATTGATTCCAAATTCTTTATTGTATCGCGCACGATACCTATTTGTCGTGGGTATCGACAGATTTAAGGCGAGTGATGTAAAAGCCTCTTGGTGATTTTTACCCTCTATCCTTAACTGCCTATACTCTCCAAAGTTCCTTTCATATTTGTTTTTTTGGTGTTGGGATAAAAATCTGATCCTTTTAAATTTTCTATTTGTTCTTCTGAGGTACTCAATGATTTTGTCGATCTCTTCTTTTGGGAAGTCTTCTTCTGCATATCCATACGCAAACTCCTCCATCCAATGACCGACATCTCCCCTGTCTTTGACCATTTTCAGGAGGGTTCTAAAAATAAAGTGATTCCGGTTCCCTTTTACGAACTCTCCGATCTCTGAATTAGAATTATCAAATGATACTACATTATCAGTTATTACCCCCTGAGAAGGTTGTTTTAAAGGGTGGTATTTAGGATTATAGGCATAACTTACACAACTAAAGTTAGTGTAAACTATCCTATTAGGAGCGAAAAAACCTCTGAACAGATCAGAACACTTTTGATCAAAATTTGAGCCTAACTCTTCCGCTATAGATTTATAAATTTTCTTGTAGTTACTTGGACGCAGTTTTTTATTATCAACTTTGACCAAAACATGAGTGTTTCCTGAAGAACTCTCCATCACCGCCATGACACACTTATAGATAGAATCCTGATCCAATTTAGTTAAATATAGTAAATTAACCATAAACTCAGAAGGCTTCAAGTTGTCATAATCGAAGCACATAGTATCCGAGAAATCAGGATAATTCTGACTCCAGATAATCATTGGACGTTCTTCTTTAGTAATGTTAGGCATACATATACTCTCCAACTCAAACTCTTTCGGCTTCCAACTCCATTTAGGTGAAGTTAGGCGGTTTTTTATAGTTCGCGTAAATTTCATTTTAATCTCCAATCAGTTTAATTTTTCAAAAAAGGGCGGGAGCCTCCGTTTAAAAAACATCCCGCCCTTTAAGTTTAGTTTATTAATCTCTACAATACATAGTTTCTTCATCTCTACGTTCAACTTGTCCATAATAACAGTTGAATAATCTCCTAATAAAAGTTCTCAGTTCATATAGCCTCACACGCCTATCAGCTGGGTCAATATCGTCAAGACAGATTTTCACTTCAGCAGCAAACTTTTTTAAAAACAGTTCCATTTCAATGGAGAAGGTGGGTGTGGTTTTAAAATCTTTCCATATATTTCTATAAAAAACGTCCACGACCTCATCTTTTCTGTTGAATCTTTCCAAAACATCTCCGCCAAAGGCAGAGCCTACAGTTGAAACATCTTTAACCTTCCTCATTTTAAAACTCCTTTTTTATTGGTTATTAAAAACACCCCATATAATATATACGGTTTTCAGATTGAAAATTTCAGGAAAAATCATAAAGAATATTAAAACAACGGTATTTTTAACTATCTTTGACCGCCAACTACTTAGAAATCAGCCGTTCCCGCCCCAAATCTTTCCGCTCAAGAAAGTAAAGGGCGGGGGATCATGGACGTGCATCCACGATCCCGCCCCAATCATCCGCGTTTACTTATGCACATTTACGATTGCCGTTATAATATAACCTACAATCAGTCTCGATCAAGCGTTCCATTAATTTCGATATAGCTCTCGGAGACCTTTTTGATATCATCCCCTGTTCAAGCAGTACCGAAACACCCCAATCTCTTAGAACACGATCAACCAGTTTCAGGCTATCCATAAAGCAATCAATGCACAGCTCTCCTTTCTTAAACGCATCCAAACAAACTCCCAAACATGCCGTAGCCCCCAAAACATCCGTCAGATCAAGACCTTCTACATCTTCAGGAATGGCTTTCTCTACGGCAGACCTACCTTTTACTACGCTCTTCGTACTCATGGTAACATCCTTTCTTTGCTCCTTGAGTTATAAACAGGTACGGGCAATAGGGAAGGAGCAGTATATATGACCCCATAAACTTCGGCATAAATCCGAAGCCGCCCGCGCCTGATTTGTTTAGTGTTACAACAACTAAAATTTTTGAAACTTTTTACACCTTTTTACAAAATCCTGCCAACCACCATCAATCAAGCTTTCCGATCTTTTTGCCTATGTCCTCCTTTCTTTTGCAGGGGAAGCCTTCTTTAGCGACCTCGCATAGATACTCCTCTATTACCTTGTCCCGCAACTCTCTACGATATCTTAGTTCAGCCGCAATCTCACAAAGTTCTATAAAATCCACCATCTTATGGTAATCATAACACTTTATCTTTTCACCTAATAACACATCGGCAGTTGCTAAAATTTGATCCCAATTAGTATATTGCAGATTCAGCCTCTCTTTTACCTTATATTTAGCCATATACACCTCCTATAAAAAGGTTCCGAATGTGCGTCTAAACAAACAGCGTTTAGACGCGTTTTGGGCAAGCCCATATAGAGCCTCCTACTTATAACGTTAATATAAGCCTTCATATATACGTCTAAACAAACGGCGTTTAGGCGCATTTTGGGCGTGACGCATACGAAGTGTATGCGGTATTATGGTATTATAAATACAGGTGTCCGCTTTTGGTGGCCGTAGCCTATGGCGGACTTTCGTAGAAGTGAGGCTCCTAATATAAACGGAACCTCGGTGTATCGGCCTTTTGGATAGATAAAAAATAGGCCGAAGAAAGGTAAACGGATTCATGACATCCGTACCTCATGTATACTAAATATAATGCCACAACAAAAGTCTACATTCAATACTATATAAAAAGGTAAGCGGGTTCATGACGTCCTTACCTCATTTATACTAATATAATATATGCCACAGCAAAAGTCAATAGTAATCTTAAAAAAATTCTACATTCAATACTATAACGTGGGCGCAATTCCCCATCGTCATGTACACTAATATAATATTTGCCATTCAAAAAAGCAAGCAAAATCTTCAAAATCTTGAAAAAAGTTTCCCTATTAGATATAATTATTGGAAGTTAGTCAAGAAGTGTCTTGTTTTTTTCACAAAAACATTGCATATCGAACAGCGTTTTTGGTGTCATAGAGAGGGTTTTTGACCGAAACACGGACGATGGGAGCAGTCTTAGACTTGATTGACGCATTTTTTTGTTTATATTACTACGTGTACTTATCAAGGCTTCGGGTTTTGGTATGGGTATTGATTGACGGGCTTTGAGATGTTATATTATATAGTATATGAACCTTGACATAACGGGACAGCAACGGACAGAGGGGTAGGCGGTCGAAAACCTGAGCAGCATCGGGCTTCCAAGCCGATCAGCGGCCTCACGCGCCCAAAAAGGTGGCATCACAGATAGGCAGATTGATAGTAACCTGCTAACTTAACACAATTGACCGTCCCGCCCGTTGACCCACCAAGACCGCAATGGGCGGGGAGAGGTAGAAAAGAAGATGAAACTTGCCAAATACCTTGACCTGCTCCTCCTTACGGCAGGGGCGATCCTGATCACCTTCGGCTCTGTACAGTTGGGTCTCCCGTGGATTCTGATAAGTACGGGGGTCGCGCTGACGGTATTGGGCACATGGAGGCAGGGGTAACTTATGGGTATCTTCAGCATGACAACGGCAAAGAAGACCGAAAAGCGATCCGTACCGAGTCAAATTCCTGAGTTCCTTTTGGGCGGCTCGGCTACCCGTGCAGGGGTCTTCGTAAACGAGGATCGTACCCTGTCCCTTTCAGCCGTCTGGTCTGTTCTTGACCGAATAAGCTCCACGATGGGCATCTTCCCGTTCAAAGTCTACAGAAACGGCAAGGACGGAAAGGTTTTGCAAGCGGATCACCCCTGCCAAAGGCTCCTGCAACGTGACCCCAATCCGTACATGACGGCGTTTGATTTTAAGTTCCTGATGATGTCCAATCAGCTGTTATACGGGGCGGGGATTTCAGAAATAGAGTTTGATAAACGGGGCTTGCCGATTTCCCTACACCCAATACATCCGTCTAACGTCACGCCAGTCAATTTGGATGGTAAACTAACAGGTTACAAGGTGGTGAGGGATAGAGGTAGCCCCGTAGTTTTACAATCACATCAGCTGTTGATCTTCCGGCTATTCCCAAAAACAGACGGTGGTTGGTACTCTCCCGTGCAGGTTCATCGCGAGACCTTCGGGGCGGCACTGGCGGTCAGGGATTACGGAGCGGCAGTCTTCGGATCAGGGATAAATCCTGCGGGAATAATCAGCGGGACGCGGGGAGACTTGGACGAGACTTCACAAAAGTCTCTCGTGGATAGGTTCAAAAACTACGTGGGGTTGGGCAAGAGCCACAGCCTCATGATTCTGCAAGACTCCGAGCGTTTCGAGCGCGTGGGCGTTCCCCCACAAGAAGCCCAATACTTAGAAACAAGACGCTTTGATATATCAGAAATAGCCCGTATATATAACGTCCCGCTTCACCTCTTAGCGGAGATGGAGAAGGCTACGAGTTGGGGCACAGGCCTCGCAGAGATGAATCAGCTTTTCATAGAACACGTTATGATGAAGCACGTTAAGCGGTGGGAGGAGGAGATCAATAAAAAACTGATCTCGGTAGATGACGATTCACTGTACGGAAAATTTGTAATGGACGGTCTGCTCAGGGGCAATACAAAAGAACGCATGGAAAGTTACAAGACAGGGGCGGGTCTCGGTCTTTATTCTATAAACGAAATACGGGCAATGGAAGAGCGGAATCCTCTCGATGGCGATTGGGGGGATGCAAGGCTCGTCCCATTAAACTACCAAAATTTAGAGAAGGCTGTTCACGGTAACGGAAAGGACAAAAGCAAATGAATAAAAAAGAGGTCAGGGCGTTTCACACTGACGGCATTGAACTTAGGAAAGACGCTGAGACATCAGAACAGAAGTATGTGGACGGGATTGGGGTGATTTATGATCGTGAAGAGCAGCTTTGGGACGGCTACTACGAAAAGATAGATCGGAACGCATTTAAAGACTGCCTCTCTAAAAAGCCCGAAATCAAGAGCTTCTTCAATCACGATCCATCACAAGTCATAGCCACCACCACCTCTACACCGCCCTTAGTTATATCGGATATGGGCGATGGTCTGTGGTTTTCCGCACCCATACCTCCAACTTCATACGGTGAAGACCTCATAACTAACCTGACTCGCGGTAATGTAAAAGGGGCAAGTTTTACCTTCACGGTGGATAAAGATACTGTCGAAATAGATAAAGATAATAATTATCATAGAACCATAATGGAAGCGACATTATACGAGGTCGGAGCTGTAACGAATCCCGCATACGTCCAAACGCAGGTATCTTTACGGGATAAAGATTCGTTATTACAAGAAGCCAAAGAGCGCATACTTGATAAAGATGTAAAGGAATTGAAAGCAATACGGGATAAAGAAAATGAGTACAGACACAACCTCATCAGTTTGTTAGAGATACAAGACAATTAACACAAATAACTTTTTAAGGAGATGTAAAATGAACGTAGAAAAATTGAAGCGGGACAGAGCGGCTGTTATTGCCGAGATGAAGTCGATTCAGGCTACGGTGGACAGCCGTAATGACAATGCGATTACGGCAGACGAAAAGGCGAAGTTCAACGAGTTAAGGTCGAAGGTAGAGAGTATAGACGAATCTATCAGCCGCCAAGAGTACCTTGCCAAACAGGAAGCCGATCTCGCTCTCCGAGCCGATCCCGTAGCGACACAGGAACGAGCCAAGTCTTTCGGGGAGTTTATTTGCCGCTTCATAAATGACCCGTCCGCTCCTCGTTTCAGCAGCAGGGACACGGTAATGGGCGTTCCGAATCAGGCAGGGTACTTCGTGCCGCCTGAGTTTGATTCTGTTATTCGTGCGGTCAAACCTTCCGAAGCCATTGTGAGACCGAGAGCCACAGTCATTGCGGGTGGAAACTCCCCTGACGCTACCTTTAAGATTAACGTTTTCGATCAGGGCGGGGAGAACGGCGTGTATGGCGGTGTGACCCTAAATTGGAGCGGAGAGACGCAAACTCGACAGGTTGCGGGAGATATTAGGCTGAATGAAATAGAGTTCACGCCACAGCCTTTAATAGGGTTCATAGATATTTCTAAACAGCTTCTCGATAACAGCAGCGCGGCAGGGCAGTTTGCGGAGACGCAGATGCGTCTCGCAGGTATTGCCAAAGAAGAGAAAGCGTTCCTTAGCGGTAGCGGGGTGTTACAGCCTACGGGCTTCATTAATCACCCATGTAACGCTACTGTTACAAGGCAGACATCGGGGAAGATATCCTATGACGATGTGGTTCAAATGGTGGCTACGGCTACGGAGTCTTCGGGCAGTGACTACGTGTTTATTGCCTCAAAGACATCTTTGCCTCAGTTGACCGCAATCAAGGACAGCGCAGGGAATTTGATATGGCAATGGTCAGCCGTAACGGGGACACCGAATACGCTTCACGGTCTGCCGATCCTCTTCTCGGAGCGTGTTCCTGTCGTGGGCAATGCGGGTGATTTGGTACTTGCTGACCTCTCCAAGTACATTATCAGGGACGGTAGCGGTATGAACCTATTCCTTGATCCTTACACCCGTGCGATCAACGGTATGACAAGAATGTACTTCAGTTGGAACTGTGATGCCAAGCCGTGGCTGACCTCACCGATAAATGGTGAAGACGGCGTGGCACGTAGCCCATTTGTGACCTTAGTATAAGAACACAAACTATTTATAAACGGCAGGGGTTCAAAGCCCCTGCCACAACAAAAGGTAAACAAAATGGCAAAGTTTAAAGTTAACCGTACCTTCAGGGATGACGGGGGGACGTGGAGATTGCAGGGAGCGGTTATTGAGATTGCCTTAGAAGCGGCCAAACAGCTGATCATGGCAAGGATCATCACCCCTATATTAGAATCTCTGCTTCCTAAAAAGGTGGAGACGGCTGAGAAGAAGCTCGGTACGGAAAACGCTGACTCTAAGAATCAGAAACAGAAGGGCAATTCCTAATGAGTTATTTCCTGATGCGTTCAAAATCCTCAACCTATGAGCCTGTGACGCTTCAACAGGCTTTTACTCAATGCCACGCCAACGCAGGGGTCGAAGACGAGTGGTTTTTAGCCCGTATTCGGGCAGGTAGAGAGCGTGTCGAGGATTTCACCCAACGGGCTTTGTTACCGCAAACTTGGGTGTTGAATTACGATGAGAACGCCCCGTCTGTTGTTACCCTTCCACGTAGCCCAGTGATGAAGATCAAGAACGTCCTTGCCAACGGTATCTATATTGACCCGACCCCCAAAGTATTAGAAGGCCTCCCGTCAAGAATCAATATCGGAGGCTTAGGCGGCGGCAGTCTGCGGGTAGAGTATGTGGCTGGATACGGCAAAGGAAAGATACCCGCCCCTCTGATAGATGCTATTCTACTCTATGTAAGTTGGGGTTATGAAAATCGTGCGGCTGAGACGGAAATACCGAAAGCCTTTTATGACCTTATCCACCCGTATAGGTTATGGGTATAGAGGAAGAGATGAAGAAGCCAAAAGAAGACGTGCAAGAATACGCAGTTATAAAAGACTTCGTCAACAAGGACGATGGCAAAGAATACCGTATCGGCAGTTCTATTCTGCTGTCGGCTGAACGGGCTGTGACTTTATCTGAACTTGGATACATAGAAAATGAAGTTCCTGTCTAAGGATTTTAAGTCACGGTCAACAGCCCGTAGGCATAGGATCGCCGTCATCAGAACTGTAAGGACAAACGAGCGCGGTTTCGTGAAAGACGTAGAGACGGAGATCGGGACGTTTTGGGCTTCTGTTTACCCGCTTTCCGAGACCCTTAGAATCCAATACGAGACTATGAACGTTAGGGCTACCCACAGTATTACAGTAGACGGCAGAACAGACGTTCAAGAAAAAGACAAGATAAAGTTTGGTAAAGACAGAGTTTTTGAAATACTTACGATTAAGCAGGTAGACGAAAATGACAGGGATAAGGTTATAATTACAGAGGAAATCAGACCCCAAAACACCGTTTCACCAGTTACATTACCTAAGCCCGATCCTGAGCCTGAACCTAAACCTGAAGAGGGTTGCAACTCAAATTGTAATTGTAATCATGGAGACAGTCAAATAATAGTAGTAGGTGAAGACCCTAATATATTTACGTTTCATAATCCACCGTGGGAGACGCCTAATTTAGGGTGGGGATTAAAATATTCTGTATACGAGGGCGCACAATTCCCTTTAGTAACAACCTTAACAGATGTAGGGATGAACACGGTACTACAAGTATTACACGATATAGGAACAAGTTCACCGCCATTGCCGAGATTGGTGAGAGTAATATACACTAATTCTAATTTACAACGTGGTGAAATAAATTCAATACAAGGTATGGACGATTCGGGTTGGGCAGGTGGCGGTACATTGTACTTTAAGGGGCCGATTGAATTTATTGTTGGGTGGATGGGTTACGGGTGGAAATATCCTTCTTTGTTACATGAAATTTTAGCGGTAAAGACTAACGGTCAGGCTCGTTCTTATGTAGAAATGAAACAAAATAAAGCCAACGCAGGTGATTATGGCTTTGAAATATGGGATTAAAACAATGAATAGTATAAACGCTGTCTTTAAGTCGTATATGAAAGAGGTGGAGCGGGATATCCTGAAAGCCGACAAAGCTCTCCGAGACAAGGCGGCTCAGGCGGTGGTGAATGAAGTGAAAGGGATGCTGAACAGCCCGACAGGAGACGTGCCTAAGAAAATTACGGGAAACTTATTAAAGGGTGTTGCAAAGAAAAATCAACGGTATTCTTCTATTGTCGGATTCAAAGCTCCCGCCCACCATGCCGCCCTTGTGGAATTCGGTGGGGACGTTGTCAGGGGCGGTAGGAAGGTCGGGGAACGCCGTCCGCATCCGTTCCTCAAGCCCGCATTTGAACACACCAAAACGGAAGTTATAAAGATTCTATCCGAGAGCAGAACATAGATGATAGAGAGCCTTATTATTGACAGGCTGTTAGAAAACGAAGCCATAAAAACCTATGCCAACGGTAATCTGTTCATCTCCTCAGCCCCCGAAGGCACAGCTTGCCCATACATCGTCATAACCGCAGAAGACGAATTAGACGATTCAGGGGCTATTGCGATATTCGGCATTAGTATAAACATCTATGACTTTTCGGAGGATAAGAAGCCGCAGAGGGATGTATCGGAGATAATACGTAAACTATTACATCAGAGTTTATTAGACGGAGACGGCTACAGTAGCGTCAGGCTCTTTTTTAGAAGCCGCGTCCTGATTAGGGAAACAGAGTCAACGCTGTCGAGGATATTAATGCAATTTGACGGACGCGGATGTGACGGAAATAATATAAACAAATTTAGCAAGGAGAATTAATCATGGCTCGGAAAACGGGTTTAAATCCGAAAACAATGGAACGGGTGATCATGGACGCAGGTGTCGTGTACCTGAACTACGGATCGACAAGCGCACAGAAGCCGCAGATGAAACTTGGAGCGACACGTGGCGGGTCGTCTTTTTCGGTAACGGGTGAAAGGCGCGATATGCCTTTCGATGGTTTGACAGGAATCGTGAGAGGAGGGGCGCGTTTTCTCGGAGTCACTGCCGAGTTGACGGTGAACCTGATTGAGGTCAGCAAGGAGATTTTAGCGATGGCGATCCCCGGAGCTACTTACGGAACGGGCACAGCCGCTAAAGATGAGACAGGAACTGCCGTGACGGGTGAAAACTATTATGAAATCAAACGGAAGTTAGAACAGACGATTCCTACTCTCACTTATTTTGATGTCGCGATTGTGGCAGAGGTCTCGAATCTGAAAGCGCCAATCGTCTGCGGCCTGAAGAACACCATAAGCGGTGGAAACTTAGAATTGAGCTTCGCCGACGGGGACGAGAGCGTTTTGGCTGTGACGTTCACAGGGACGGTCGATCCGCAAGACCCCGACACCGAGCCGTGGTTTATATTATATCCCGAAAAATTACCCGTAGTTTAAAGGAGACCATCCAATGAGACAGTACAGAGTTGAAGACGTGTTTACGGTTGTCGATTTTTTATCCAATATAGCAGGGGCTTCGGGCGAGTCTCTGCGTACTTTGCTTAGGTCAGGCAACGGCAATATGAGCGAAGAGGAAGCGGAGGATCGCGGAATTGAACTCGTGCTTTTGGTGCTTCAAAAAGCCTATTCGGGATGCAAAGACAAACTTATAGCGTGGTTAGCGTCCCTTTCTGAGTTGTCCGTTGATGAATTTATGGCGAAGCCGCCGGAGACGGTCTTAGAAGTGATAGAAGAGATTTCTAACCGTAAGGAGAGCGTTTCTTTTTTCAAACGTGCCTTTGCGCTGTTCAAAGGCAAAGAGAGTTCGTAGAGTATTATAAAACAGCCGTAAATAGTGTAATGGTGAATTGGAAGCTGACCCCGCGAGAGTTGGCTTCCTTAGAGTATAAAGACTTCTTATTGATGAGCAATGCTTACGCAGATGAAGAGAGACGGCATAATGAATTGTCGCGTATAAACGCCGCGCATACGGCATGGCTGTTAGGGGCTGATGCGGGCAGTACGTTCGGGAAGTTTTTAGAAAAATGGGGTGTCATTGAAAAGCGGGTCACAGACACGGGGAAGATCGACACTAAGGCATTGTACGACAAGGCAGACAAAATCACTGAGCAGTTGAAATTAAAGGGATTGGTGTGATATGGCAGGAGCCACCGCATTCAGTTTAATCGGTCGTATATCGATGCAGGGCATATCCACAGCCCTTAAAGAAGTTGACGGGTTGGAAGGCTCTGTCAAGAAACTGTCAAAGCAAATAGGCCAACTCGGAAACAGTTTAAATAAGGCAGGGTCTTTCCTGACGAAAAACCTCACCGCCCCGCTGACGGTGGCTACGGCGGCTATTGGGGCATTGGCGGTCTCAACGGGGAAATATGCGGGTGATCTACTGACGTTACAACAAGAAACAGGGCTGACAACTGATAGCCTCCAAGAGCTTGCACATATTGCCAAAACCGCAGGTGGAAACGCAGATGGATTGCACGGAGCTGTCATTGCTTTGCAGAATAAACTGCCCGATCTCGCAAAGGGGACTGGAGATGCGTCTAAGGCATTATCCGATCTCGGCGTGAACGTAACTAACACGGATGGCTCGTACCGCGATATGAACGAGTTGTTCCCTGAGATTATATCAAAACTTCAGGGCATTGACAATATAACAACTCGTAATACGATTGCGACAGAGATTTTCGGTAAAAAAAGCAGAGAATTGTCAAGTGTACTTTCTATGAATTCGGGAGAGATGGGTAGACTACGTCAGGAAGCTCACGATATGGGCTTGGTAATGTCGGAGGATGCTATAAAATCTGCGGATGACTTCCGTATCGGGATAGAAAAACTCAAAGAACAGGTAGGCGCGATAGGCAGGGAGATAGGTTCTAAAGTCATTCCCGTGCTGAACGAGACCTTTATTCCGTTGTTGCAATCCACCCTAATCCCTGCTCTCAAAACAGCCGCAGACGCAGTCGGAGGCCTTGCCAAAGCATTCTCGGCATTGCCTTCCGAGTTGCAAACAGTTACTTTGGGGTTAGGCGGTATAGTCTCGGCTCTCGGCCCCCTAACGATGGGAGTAGGGGCTGTGGCGGGTACGGTCTCGAAGGCGATCCCCGTCTTGGCGAGTCTCGCGGTTTCGATGGGAGCGGCTTCGGCGGGAGCTACGGGTCTCGGAGCGGCTCTGATGGGATTGGCCACGGGAGTCGCATTGCCTCTCGCGGCTCTCGCTTCCGTAACTTGGGCAGTGACCACCGTTTACCGCGAGTTTTCTACCCTTAAAAAGTTGAAAGAGGAAGCCGAGAAGAGTAACGCTGAGGTCAAAACCATGCAGGGATTGGTGGGGGTAGCGCGAGAGGCAAAGAACGCCGTCACTGAATACGAAAAGTTACGGGACGCAGGTGATAAGGCTTTCGATCCTAAAAAGTTAGAAGAACTGAAGCTCAAACACGAGGATGCCGTCCTTGCCGCAAAGAACTATAATAGCGAACTGCAACGTGGACGGAAACTGACAGAAGAGGAGATCGAGTCTACCCGTAACAAATTGAGAGGTATCAAAGAGGTATCCGCAGAGGAGAAGAGGCTGACGGAATACCAAGTAGCCCAAGCCAAACAGAAAGCAGAGGAAGAGGCTAAACTCGCCAAGCAGAGAGCGAAGGACGCGGCTGAGGCGAATAAGAGGAGGATCGCAGAGCTTGAAGCTCTTGTAAACGATCATTCCGAGAAGTACAAAAAGATGGGGATGGACGCAGAGCAGTTGAACCGCCACGAAGAGGAGTTGGAAGTTCAGAAAGCCGTTAAGCTGAAAGCCTCAGCAGAACAGATCGCTACCATACGGCAATATTACGAAGCGGAGAGCGTGAAGATCGCTAAGGAAGCCACAGACAAAATAGTAGAACAGCAGAAGAAAATAGCGGAGATAAACGAACAGAATTACACTAAATTAGCGTCTAAGCGTTTGGAAGCCACGGGAAGCCAACTGTCAGATGTGGAAGAGCAGTACAAGGGCGAGTTGGAGATTACAAAGAACTCCTTACAGTCTCAGGCGGCTATTCATCAGCGTTATGCCCAAGAGAAACTTGATATTAGAAAAAAGATGTCAGCCCAACAGATTGAGCTGATGGATATGGAATACAGAGCCGCTCTCGAAGCCGCCGAAAAAGAAAAAACGGATGTCGCTCCAATACACGAATATTACGCATTGGAAAGGCTGAGGATTACTAAGGAGACGGCTGACGAAGAGTACAGAATAGAAAAAGACCTCACCAACAAGATCGCTGAGGAGAACAGCAGAAGGGTCGGTTTAGTGGAGAGGTGGATGGGTACTATAACGTCTACCATCGGCTCTTTCGTCAACAAAATAAGCGCGATTTATTCTCAGGCTCAAAAGAACCGAGAGATGGAACTTGATAAACACTATCAGGGCGAAAAGAAGAGGATAGAAGAAGCCGCTAAGAACAATATTATTACAGAGGAAGAGAAGAACGCGCAGTTGGAGGCATTAGACGAAGAGCAGAACGCAAAGAAATTAGAACTTCAAAAGGAACAAGCCAAACGGCAGAAGGCGATCAGCATTTTCAGCATCATCACGGACACAGCCGCAGGTATAATGAAAGCGATTAAAGATTTCGGATTTATTGTAGGCGGCATAATGGGGATTGCGATAGGCGCGTTAGGTGCCGCCCAAATAGCCGTAGTCGCGTCCGAGCCTGAACCTTTTTACGATGGAGGATTGATTAAGGGCAGCCCTGCGGGGATAAACGCACAGATCGGCGAGAGGAATCAAGACGAGCTTGTAATGCCTCTTGACCGTGGTGTGGATATGCTTGCCGACAGATTAGACTCCCGTGGCGGCGGGGACACTTATTCTTATCAGGTGGATATCCACGTAGGCACAATGATCGCTGATGAACACGGGATCAAGCAGTTGGGACGGAAGATCAGAGAGGTAATTATATCTGAAGATAGAAGAACGGGAGTGTAGCAATATGGCCGAGCCTAACAGAATTACGGTAATTACGGACGGCGGCGTTAGGTATGACCTGACACCCTTCGGGCGGTCTTATACGGAAGCCTCCGAGTTAATAACACGTGAAGACCGAGCCGCTTCGGGGAAGTTACGGAGAGACATAATAGCCGAGAAGAAAACGTTCACATTGTCGTATGAGGCTATAGATACCAAAGGCTTAGAACAATACGAAGAGCTGTTTAAAGAACACGCAGACGAGGTTTTGACACTGGAAACGGTACGGAAAGACAAGAACGGAACTGATCGTACCTTTCGATATAGCGTTTTGATGCGTCCGTTCAGCCGCCAACGCGGGGCGCGTGGGCTTTGGCAGGGTGTTACGGTCGAGTTTGTTGAGATATAAAATGAGCATAGAAACACTGAAAAATGCGTCCAAGCAGACCGTGCGGAAGCCCACGGCTAAGGTTAATATTGCGTGGAGCGACACGTCTGCCGAGAACACGATTATCACACCTGTTACAGACTTGAATAGAGTTCATATCGCGGATCAGATTGTGACTGGGCGTGGCGATCAAAGACCGTGGGCTTTTTGCGAGACCGCAGACCCATCCGAATCCACAGCCCGTCTCGACAATATATGTGCGATGCCAAACGTAGCGGCAGGGACACCGTATATAGGCAGTTTTTTGGTGGGATGGTGGGGAGACGGTCAAAACATAAGTGACGCGAACGGATATTTTTCGACACCGCCCCACATCAGGATTCAGTTTTATCCGATTCCCTTTTCGGGATACGAACTAAAGGGATATTTGAATGAGGAATACCCTGTTGATTTTGACCTGATCCTGACGCACGGGGCGGGTCAGACCCGCACGGAGGAGATACGGGGCAATACTTTTGTAAATTACGTGGGCACGGTACATCCGACAATAAAAGACGTGAGCCAAATAGATTTGATTATCAGGCGGTGGAGTCACAGAGGGGCTTTCCTGAAGATCGTGGCGTTCCTCTCCAATTTCACAAACGCTTACGATTCGGGCGATATAGTGACGCTGTCCGTATTGGAAGAGACGGACGGCAGTCTCGGAACACTGCCCATCGGAAATATATCAGCCAACGAGTTGAGTTTGACTTTGCAGAACTTGGAGGACAAATATTTCTTTGGCAACACTGACTCCATACTCAGCAACTCGGCGCGTACCAATAGGCGGATCGAGCCGTTTATCGGGTTTGGAAACGAGGTGATACCGAAGGGTGTCTATTTTTCACGTGATTGGAATATCGCTGATCAAGGGACATCAGCCTCCACATCGGCTTTGGACAGGCTCGGATTGCTACAGGACGTTCAATACAACGGCTTAGGTAATATCAGCAATCAGGACGCTGACGGTGAGACCACGTATTGGAAAAACAAGACCCTATATACGGTGGCTACAGAAGTCTTGACCGATTTGCGGAATTCGTATATGTCCGATTTGGAGTTCCAATTGGATGAGAGCCTGAAAAGAGTAACCGTTCCAATAGCGTTCTTCAAATCACAATCCTACTTTGATGTCATAAAAATCATCGCTCAGGCGGCCTGCGCTTTTGCTTATATGGACAGCCCGACAGCCGAGGAGAAGGATCGAGCCGCCCAACGTGGAAACACGAGGTGCGCGGATATACTAAGGATAAAACCGTTGGAGCAGTTTATCTCCGTAGCCGTGGACGAGGGACAAGCGGAGACCGTTACGCGAGACGATTTCATAGACAAAAACACATCAGCGAAACGGTCTGACGTTGTGAATATCGTTACCGTAACCTATACGGAATACAAGATCGATAATGAGTCGGGGAAGCCTGTCGAGGCAGAGGAAGAGCCTAAATTCTTTACCGTGCAATCTGACGCTTCTATTTTGGAGTTCGGGAAGATAGCGTTTGAATATAAAGACAACAATCTTATACAAACTTTAAAACAAGCTCAGGATATCGCTACACGGGTGTTGACCGCCTTTAGTAAAACGCCGTATATGGCCGAGATACAGATGTTCGGTGATGTAACAAGGCGGATCGGAGACATCCTGTTGCTACCTGAATATCAAAAGAACGGTATTGATACGCAGGGATACTATGCGGTCACGAGGGTTGATACAGAGTACGATGGCGGTTTGAGGCAGAGCGTAACGTGCCGAAAGGTACGAGACAATTTCGTGATAGATGAGATGGTAGCGATGCCGGAAGCCATTATTATCGAATCAAACGCAGATGACAGAATTGACGAAAGGATCGGGAGATGAGTACGTTATACGCAAAGGTTCTGAGGGATACGGATGTAGAAGCCAACTTTATCGGAAACAAATTAGAAATCCGTCAGTTCGGTTTCACCTCTGATACGAAAGCCCTTGTTGTAAGGGATGAACATGGAGAGTACCATTTTATCAGACAATATGATGACGCTTTGATTATGGATGTTATGGCCGCCTTAAACGGTGAGTTGGCAAACCATATCGAAAATTTAGAAATCCATATCTCGGATGAAGAACGCCAAGCGTGGAACGGAAAACAGGATGCCTTAGTAGCGGGAGAGAACATACAGATCGGTACTGACGGACGGACGATAAGCGCGACAGATACCGTGTACGATGATACTGATCTGCAAAATAGAATAGAAGAGGAAGCCGTAGCGCGTGGTGAAGCCGATGCTGAACTGCAAGCTCAAATTGATACGCTGTTTGGGGCGATAATCTTTATAGGTAAAATCAATCTGCCCAACACCGCAGTCACACAGTCAGCCCTGACAGCAAGAGCGCATGAGCTTGGGAGATACCCGTTAGTAAAGGGCTATTGCCTGATCGATAATGACTCGGACGATTGGGTTTGGGACGGGGAAAGCGAATGGATAGACGTTGGATATTATCAGGTAGCCCAAGCCACCAATAACTCATTGGGCGTTGTCAAAGGCTCTTCCGAGAACCTCAAAATCGGGGTTGACGGTTCAGGAGAGATGTCCGTCAACGGGTTACAAGAAGCCCTTGCTAACAGCGGTAGCGGCATCCAACCTCGCGCCAGGCTCGACAGGACGGCTGATTGGAACACCCACACAACGTCAGGTTTCTACCTCAAACAGGCCTCCGCAAACGCATCAGACGTAGCGAACTCACCTCCGTATTATACGGCAGGGACGGGAGATTGGACGCTCTTCGTAATAGGCGGGACGGACGGAGGAGCGACAGGTAGCAATGCCCCTGCCGCCCCCGGCGGTTGTATCCAACTCGCTCGGTATGCCTCAAACTCCACCGTGATTCTTTACTACCGTTCTTACGGGGTGGCGGGGAGTTCCAACTCGGCAGGATGGTCTGCATGGACATCTCTGAGTTTTTGGGGCGGGTTCAATTCAGGAACGTCTACGGCATTGCAAGACCCGAATCAAACATTGACCGCAGGGCAATATTCAAACAACTGGACGGGAGCCAACACCCCAACGGGAGCGGCCATAAGAGGCTCCCTGCTTGTATTAGCCTCGGACGTGGAACAGATCGCGGCTAACAGACAGCAGATATTCTTTGAGCAGGGTGGTACTAACCGAGCGTGGTATAGAACCACCGCAACGGGAACTTGGAAGGAGATCGGGGCGGCTGCGGGTGACGTAAGTTGGAACGATCTCTTAGACAAACCTGCTATACCGACAGGGGCGAACCTGACGGGACAGGCTTCCACGTTCGGGCAGTCTGCCGCTTCAGGAAGCGCGGATACGTGGGCGCGAAGCGATCACTACCATGCCCTGCCGTCTGCCCCTAACGTGCCCACAGGAGCGAATATAGACGCGACACCGTTGAATACCTCCGTGGCTCAAGGATCGGCTCAAACGTGGGCGAGAAGCGATCACAGGCACGCTATTCCCGCAATACCGCCCGCTCAGGTCAGTTCGGATTGGGAAGCCACAGGCGGGGTGGCTCAGATATTAAACAAGCCAACAATCCCCGCTCCCCATTCGGGGCAGAGCCTTAAATTCAGGGTAGGTTCGTCTGCTGATCAACTGTCGTTTGATACAAACGATTCTGCTACAAAGAGTTTGCGGTTCAATGCGGGTTCTAACGTCACCCTGACGGTTAGCGGTAATTCAACTGACCGAGTCGTAGAAATAGCGTCCACGGCAGGTGGTGGGTCTTCCGTAGCCGATCTTAGCGGTCAGGGTACACCTGCGTTTGGTCAATCAGCCGTAAATGGGACGGCTTCGACAGCCGCACGAAGTGACCACGTTCACGCTTTACCCGCTTCACCGTCTGTACCGACAGGTGCTAATCTTTCAAGTCAGGGTACACCTGCCTTTGGACAATCAGCCCAAAACGGGTCAGCCGCTACTTGGGCACGAAGTGACCATTATCACGCTCTCCCTGCCTCTCCTACCGTCCCGTCAGGTGCTGACCTTAGTAGTCAGGCTTCGGCTTTCGGTCAATCAGCGCGGAACGGGACAGCTACAACTTGGTCAAGAAGTGACCATTATCACGCTCTACCTGCTGCGCCTACCCTCTCATCTCTTGGTGCAGAGGCTTCTATATCGGCAGGGACAACGGATCAGTTTTGGCGTGGAGATAAATCATGGCAAGGCTTCAATTCTATTGTACCTGTTTATGGAGCGTCTTCTAACTCAGCAAGTACAACAGCCAAAACATCTACTATTACGGGATTTGTAAGGCGGACGGGTTCTATTGTAGGTATCTCTTTCACCAATGCAAACACAGCCTCAGCCCCTACCCTAAACGTAAATTCTACGGGAGCGGCTGATATAAAATACAACGGGTCAGCTCCTACATCAGGTATGCTTGCCGCTACAACGGTACACATATTTCAATTTGATGGTACAAACTGGCAATTATTGAATCCCGTAGTAGCTTCAAATGGCAGTTCTATACCAACTCCACCTAATAGCGCGTTGGTGCTTCGCTCAACGGCTATAAGCGCGGTGGTTAGTTATGGTTGGGATAAATTGAATCTTGATTTAGATGTTAAAAATACTTTGCCTATTGCCAACGGCGGTACGGGTAATAGTACGGCGGCAGGTGCGTTGGCCAATTTGGGCGGTATAGGAGATAGGATCACCACCTATGCAACATCCTCTACTAATTTTGATAATATAACAACGTCTGGGGTGTATACCGTTTACGGATCATCTTCTTCTTCTAATCATAGCCCGTCAACAAGTATAACAGGTAGTAATGCGTGGAATCTTCTTGTTATTGCAAGCGGGAACAATGGAGTTATACAAATAGCCTCCCCTGCCGCTACATCAGGCGGGACGGTTTATTACCGTGTAGGCGGAGGTTCGTCTTCTACTTCGTTCCCTACAACTTGGCAAACATTAAGTAGCGGTGGTGGTGGCGGTATTGCAGAGCCAACTAATGACAGTCTAACTTATGGTAGACGTGTAACATCAGGTAACGGTGCGTGGCGCAGGGCTGTTGATTTAGCAGGTGATACTATGACAGGCATACTTAATATAGAACGTTCCGTTTCCTCTCCATCAGACGCTAACAGTTATTTACGTATACGGACAAATAGCGGTAGTATTGATGGAATGAGAATGGGCGCGGCAAGTTCGGGTGTTTCTACGTGCGGTGGATGGATACAAGGATTTTATGGTAACGGTACAACTGGGGGGATAAACATAAATCCTCTCGGTGGATATACAACGATTGGTGGCGGTCTTGCTGTTGGAACATCCAACTCTCCAGCAGGTATAACCGTTAATGGGGCTGTGTATGCTCAAAATCCAAATGGTGCTGACCCAGCGGCTCAAACGTCTGTTGGGGGACGTTTAATTTCATTTAAGGGAACTTCCGATCCATCTATAGTACAACAATACAACGGATTATTTTTCATGCCAAATAAAGTTGATGAAACAGGAGGTCTTGGGATAGCGGGTACTTGGCGAGTTTATACATCAGGTTCAAATTTGTTGTTTGCACGTTACGAGAGCGGTAGTTGGGTAACAAAACTTACAGTATAAGAGGAGATAAAGAAAATGAAAGAGATTGTAATGGTGGTATCAGGTTTTATAGGCGGTCTATTTTGCCATTTATTTGGCGCGTGGGATCGGTTCTTAGATGCCTTGTTGGTCTTTATGGTGATAGACTACGTCTCAGGCTTCGTCACAGCCGCGTGGTTCGGCAATAGCCCGAAGTCTGTCACGGGCAGGTTGTGGAGCGTGGCCATGTTTAAAGGTTTATGTAAAAAGGGTATGGCTTTATTTTTCGTAATAATCGGCTATAAATTAGATGTGTTACTTGGTACAGATTATATTAAGTCTGCGGTGGTCTTTGCGTTTATTGCTAACGAACTACTGAGCATAATAGAAAACGCAGGTAGAATGGGCGTTCCTATACCAGATATTATTAAACGGGCAATAGAAACATTAAATCATAAACAAGATAAAGATAAGGAGATATAATATGAACTGGCAAAATCCTAAAACTAATTGGGTTGCAGGGGACGGGATTATGGCAAGTGACCTCAATAGAATAGAACAAAACACTCTTGATATTCGTAACATAATGAGGAGACACTTTTCGTTTGGCGGTAAAGCAGAAAATATACTTATGCCTATTAACCGTCCATATATAGTAGCAATCTCGCAAATTACCCTGCGTCCAGAATGGCGAACTCTCGTCACTATTGCGGGTGTTACTCCAACAAGACCTACAGACGGTGGTTTTATTGTGTTACGAGATAGCCCGTACACAAGTAATAGTCCTACGTGGGCGCAACTGACTAATGGTTCAATATTCAATGCTGACGGTGTCAGAGGGTCATGGCTTCTTTACGCGCTGCCTGATGTCAATGACGTTGTAAATTGTTACGCCCATATAGGATTTGTAAATACGTTTGAATCGGTGTATCTCCAAGAGTATCATCAAATATACGCTACAATAGCCCCTTATCCTTATGCCTAACCGTCCTTTAATCCCGTGCCGTAAGCAGGGCTGTCATAACCTCGTCCCCCAAGACGGTACGGGCTACTGTCCTGCCCACACGCATATAGCAAAGGAAATCGTGAGGGATAACTTCTCTACTCTCGACAGAAAAAAGACACCTGAGCAGAGGGCTTTTTATTCTTCTAAGCGGTGGGTAGAAACATCCCAAAAGCATAGACGGTTTGAGCCGCTTTGCAGAAGATGCAAAGCCAACGGGAGGATAGTAGCCGCCCAAATGGTTCACCACAATCCACCCGTAGAAGTTCTATTGCGGGAGGGTAAAAGCCCGTATGACCACCGCTATTTAGAGAGCCTGTGCAATGATTGCCATTTAGGAGAGCTTAGAAAGAAACGAAAGAATCACCCTGCAGACACACCGTTCCAATAAAGTCTTTCTGTACGTGAAGTTGTATTAGACTGCGCTGAGAAGGTACTGCGGACATCCTTCTCCCACAGGCATTTGAAGCGTGGATCGGTTATTTCGTACTCTGACACGTAAGTCGGAACTTCGCTTGTCGCCGCCCAATTCAGAAACTCATTGTGATTAAAAGTTATGTTGTAACTCTTCGGGTCTGCCCCACCACCGTGGTAAGGTATATCACAGTATACAACAGAGTTCGGCGCGATTTCTACCTGCTTATAATCGCTGTTTGTAGTTGTAACAGAGGATAGTACAGGAACTGATCCCGTTAGGTTTTCGAGGCTTTGCAGTCTCGTGAGGTTTTGGATGCCGTAGAGACTCTCAAGAGCATACTGTGATTTGTCCACCTGCACACCGTGGTTGACGAGGCTCCTGATCGCCCGTTGTAACAAGAGCCGCCTGTCGTTTTGCGTAGTATTCGGGAAATATGGATTATCGTATGTAACAAGCGCGAACATAAACAGTTTTGCGAGTTCCTTGTCCTTTCCGTACATATACGTGTCGAGACCGTTCCCGAAGCTCCAACAAGTAGCCACGTAACCGCCCCAAGCGGTCGGCAGGTCTTTTTCACTAAAAAACCGCTCTCGGCTGATCCATGTTGAACGAGCTTTCTCAAAATCAAAAGTTCCATTACAAAGGGATTTAAAAAGTTCATAGACTCCCGTGTTTATTTCATTGTAATGGCAGGTTTGCCACCTCCCCGATTCGACAGCCGCTTTTGTAATCGCTCCACCGCCACCGAATAGATCATAAAAGTGATCAGCCGATGGGATGTAACTTAAAAGCTCCTGCGCAATCTTCCTCTTACTGCCTTGATACGGAATCATCGTTACCTCCTATTTCGTAGTCTTTGTATAAAAATTCATTATTGTTTTCGTTAAGAAACACTTCCCGTATTTTACACGTCTTATCTTTAGATTCAAATCCCAATATCCACAGACCGCCTCCTGACTGTAGCCACGTCTTAGCCTTAGCGGGGACAGGATTCGGCATCTCTTCGTTTGTCTCAGTATCCTTTATTGTAGGCTTCGTGATCTTGTTGAAGCGGGTCGAGAGGTTAGACTTAGACGTGATTTGTACGGATAAGATTTTATTCTTGTCTACATTTGGATTAAGGCAAATAGCATCGGCGAAGCCGCAAAAATCATTCTTACGTCCCGAAAAGGCATTATAGTGTTCCACAATCTCGGTCACGTAGCCAAGCGAAGCCAAAAACGTTTTGGCTCTCTTGTTGAAATTCGTTTTTTTAGTCATATCGCTTTCCTTAGATAAACGTAACTCCCCAATTAACCGTTTCCTTTTTACCCGTATTGGGCGAGAAGGTCATGGCGCGGGTAAAGGCGGTTATTGTAGCCGCCACAGGATCGATCCTCTGACGGGCTTTCTGTTTGTCGAGCATAATATTATCGTTATGGTCTCCACGTGTTACGCAGTTGCCAATCGCCCAAGACAGCAGAGGATTGCCATCGTGAAATAGACGCTCTGCATACACGGCTTCACGAAAGCCTTTTGTAGGCTCTCCGAGAGTCTTTAATCCCTGCCGTATTTCCACAACTACCTTACCCTCGTTTTGGAGTTCGGTAGCAATAGAACTCGCTCCCCACGGGTCAATACAGTATTCTATCACGTCCCACCCGTTTTGGATAATAGTATCAGATACGTCTTTCAACACGTAGTTGTAATCTATCACAGCCCCTTCCGTCACAGCCAAGTGTCCGTGCTGTTCCCAAAGGTCATACGGAACTCTATCTACGTGTATCTTCTCGGCATACATTGCCTTTGGCAGATAGGCTTTCGTTACTACGGCATAAGAGGTAGTCTTGCATCCTTCCTCAATCCACGGGAAGACGAAAGAGACGGCTGTCAGGTCAATCTTAGCGGACAGGTCAAAGCCCACGTAACACCGCCCCTTTGCCTTGTTTATAATCATTCCCCGCAGAGCATCAGGGGCTACTCTGACAGCATCCCATCGAGTCATATCCATGTATCCTGACGGGCGGTTCTGAATCCACACATTGTAAGTCTTCGTCAGGAGGCTTCGGTACTTTTCCTCACTTAGCCTTACCTGTTCCGTCCGATATAGAATATCGTCCCTGACGGTCTTGGAATAGCCTGTCACGGGATTCGTCTTCAGGATGCTTTCGTCAGAGCCAAGCTCGTCTATTATCCCGCCTGACTCGATCTTCCGTCCGTCTGCGGTGGTTATAACCTCATTGCTTTCATTTCTATCCAACTCGCAAATTATAGCAAAGTACCGATCATCGGTCGTGGGGTCATTGGGATTCAGGATTCGGCTGACTAAGTCGTATTCAACACGGTAGCACGGGTTGTTGAGGTCGAATCCTGCCGTAGTGATAATGCTTAGGAGAGGGTTCTTACGGCTTCCGAAACCTGACTGCAACACGTCATAATACTCTGTGGTCTCATGCAAATGGTACTCATCCAAAACCACGAAGTGAGGGTTAGAACCGTCTCCTGTCTTTTTATCGTCCTTTGAGAGCCGTGAAAAGGTCGATCCTGATTTAATATGCTTAATCGTCTTCTGCTGTTTTTCGTCATCGTGCTTGCATAAAAACTTCTTAGCCATATCCTTGTCGAAGGAGTTATTGAAAAGCCATTCTGCTTCGCTATACACGTAAGCGCATTGAGCCTTCTTAGTAGCCGCTATAAATGCCTCTGCCGCAGGTTCACCGAATGCGGAGATTTCATATAAAGCCTGAATAGCCTTGTCCTGAGACTTCGCCTGTTTTCGGGCTAATTGTTCGTAACTGATCCGAAAACGTCTTATAGTCTTATCCTTTGACCACCACCCGTATATATTGCCATAGACAAACTTTTCATAATCACAAGGCTCTTTCCTTTGACCTGCAAGTTCGCCCCTGCGGTGACGGAACAGCCGCATCCAACGGAGGTATCTCTCAGCCTGTTCCTCATCAAACCGCCATTCCCAATCAGCCTGACCCGTGCGCTTCAGATCGTTAAGAAACCTTAGACAAGCCCACCGATGCTTTTTACAAGCCACGATCTTGCCGTCTAAAATATCTTGAGAGTATTTAGTCATCTCTTGCAGGATACCCATAAGTCAACCTTGCCTATATATCGAAGCCCGCTTTTTGAAGTTCGCCCTGCTCTGCGGCTTTGGGCGGTGGAGGGAGACCACGCTTCCTGACGAGCGGGTTCAGGAACAGTTTTTCACCCAAAACGGCGATCAAACGTACTTTGGAGTCTATCTTACTGTGTACCACCAAACGGTCAACATCGGGGTCGTTAGCCAAAAGCCGTCTGAGGTCGGCCACGTCTGAGTATAGGAGGCAGAGTTGGGCGATGATCTCGCTGTCGGCTGAGGTCACGTAATCGGTCTTGTGGAAGATTTTAGACAGAGCCTTCCATTTTTCTTTGGCTATAGGGTCGGCGGCCACCTCCGTGGGCATATCTATCCGAGCCGAGCCTAAGATGATGGGCACGGTGGTTCGCTCCTCAATTCGCTTCTTAGACATACGGTTTTTGGCTTTTTGGGTCTCGATGCAGGTAGTTTTGACTCCCATTTAGAACCTCCTTTGGATTGACTAATGGTCTCTATATACAATATATAACAGAAGGTCGGATCAATCAAGAGGGTATCTTTCGGGAAGGGGGCTTAAAATAGGGTAAAAAGCCACAAAAAGGGGTTGGAACGGGGTCAGGCTACGGTGGTACAGATGGTAGCGGAGACGGGCGAGACGGCGCGAATAGTGTGGAGAGGGACGGTTTGACGGTGGAGGAGGGTCTCAAAAAGCTCCAAAAAATGTGTTTTTGATGTATTTTGGGATGAAATTTTAAAAAAAATCATTTACTTTTAGAAAAAAGATATTATTTTTAGAAATATATACCTAACTTTGCAAAATTAACCGCTTATAGGAGGTTGTAAATGTCTGATTCTACTTGGGTTACGTTTGAAGAGCTAGGCACTGGAATAACGCCTGAAGAATATTCTGCGTTTTTAGAAAGGCAGAAAGAACAGTCATATATCAACGAAGCAACCCTTAGAGATGGTGTCCCTGTTGATGTTGACGAATATATACTGGAAGGCGCCAAGATTTTAACCGAAGCTATGGCGGGGGCTTGATTTTCATGGACGACACTTTCACGGATGCAAGATGTGACCCGACACCGATTAGTTTTTTAGATGCCGGGCAAGTGGCATTTAAAAAGGCTCTTGGATTTTTTGCCGGATTTTATAGCATTGCGACTAATAATTTTAGAATTAATCAAAAGCGTGTAGATGACATAAGCTGCCGTGTCTATCAACGGTTGAATTACTATTTATTTTTTCACGGTAGTCAACTCGCGCAATCACGGCAAGCCGGATTAAAAGCGTATTGGATATTGCGCTATCGTCCCTTAACTTTGATTTCTTCTGACGCTTGGAAGAAATCGTATGATGTTAATACGTATTTTGCTTTCTTTACTGTTTTATGCGAGACTCTTGGTGAGTGTTTAAAGGATTGTCAAAAAGACGTTGTACGCTCAATGATTAACAAACTATTAGAGGAGTATGAAAATATTTTTATTCGAGCATTCAGTGAATACGATATTAGTAAAGAAGCCATGATGGTGATGGCCGATAGCATAAAAAAGATGTGTTTGTACGAAATTAAACTGCATACTTAAAAAGTTGTTTCAACTTTTTTGATGAAACGCAGTCTTCTTTAAGATTATGGAATTAACAAAACTATTAATAAACACTTAACAAAAAGACTTTTTTATGAAAATTGAAGACGCACAAGAACAAATCGCTGAACTATTGATGACGGATGGCTCTTTGGAGGAGATTCTTTCTGACCGCATAGACTCATTTTTGGGAAGCGAAATAGAGGTTCGCGCAAACGATGTTTATGTTGTTTTTCAAGATATGAGTTTTACTTTCAAAAACGCACGGGTCAGTATGGATGATAGATGCGGTGGGTCACAGGAGGAGGACTCCATTGATCGGGAGCAGAATTTTACGGTTCGTGGAAGAGGTATGTTTGAATGTTCAGGGGGAAAAGTAACTAGAATTTACGATGTGAGTTGCGACAACAGTGAAGAAGGTGACGTAAAAATAATAAGGGATTAAGTATGGCCAAAATGTCAAATTTTCCATTAAAAATGACTGTCGTAACGGCAACTGCGGTACACGGCGGGGACGTGGGCTTAGGTAGCGGCTCGGTCAGCCCGTTTTGCCTCCATTTTTTTGACAGCATAATGATTACCCCCCCCC
>Ga0268262_10000223_pt1 | contig 75514 bp, 69 predicted proteins | sample TergutNc150P3_FD_190354 | JGI IMG/M metagenome (GOLD analysis project Ga0268262, IMG submission 190354) | Nasutitermes corniger P3 segment gut microbial community from laboratory colony in Florida, USA - Nc150 P3 (SPAdes) (version 2) | ecosystem: Host-associated > Arthropoda: Insects >...
GTGTTGATAGAGCTCTATGGCTGATTCCTTGAACTCCTTCGTATACTCTTTCCTTTTTCTCATGATTCCCTCTCCTTTGGGTTTATCACGAGCTTAACTTATTGTCTATCAATTCGGGGGAGGTCCAATATAATCGGACGAAGAGATCTACCACGAACCACACGAATGAACGAAGAGATCTACCACGAACCACACGAAGGAACAAAGAGATCTACCACGAACCTCACGAACCACCACGAACCGAGAAAGATGTGCGCTAAATACAAATATTGAGGTTAGACGGGGACAGAGGTTTAGGGGATTTTTGTACGTTATCTTATCGTGATGTCCGCATCTAGCCTTCGGACAAAAACCCCTGATCCCTATATTTATACTACGCATATATCTGTAGTAAATCGTTGCTCTCTAGGTTCGTGTTGGTTCGTGTGGTTCGTGGTAAAATTTCTTCTCTCCCAGTTCGTGGTAAAATTTCTTCTCTCCCGGTTCGTGGTAAAATTTCTTCTCTCCCGGTTCGTGGTAAAATTTCTTCACTCCCGGTTCGTGGTAAAATTTCTTCTCTCCCAGTTCGTGGTAAAATTTCTTCTCTCCCGGTTCGTGGTAAAATTTCTTCTCTCCCGGTTCGTGGTAAAATTTCTTCTCTCCCGGTTCGTGGTAAAATTTCTTCGCTCCTGGTTCGTGTTGGTTCGTGGTAAAATTCATCGGAAATGCCCTCTTTTTGACATTTTGGTCTTATTTGTCAATTTGGACAGGGAAATGTTGCGGCTTTTGGGGTTCGATTTCTATTGGTTATTTATTGAAAATATTTATTTCTTGTGATATATTATTGCTTAGAAGAGGAATAAATTTACCTTTTCTAAAAAAAAGCCGTTTTTCGGCATTTTAAAAACTTGCCCGTATGGGCGGGTAAAAATTGTTTTGGAGGTTTAGTAATATGAAAAACCCTATAAAATTAATCGTAGTAATTCTTGCAGTAGCAGCGGTATTCCTGCTGGCATCGTGCGATGAAAAAGGCGGAACTATTGAGGTAACAAACTCATATAATGATCCTACAGGTATGGTAAGCGGAAACGTTATTACTATTGTAAAAGGAGCAGATATTGGAACCGCGCTTAGTGATGTTGCGAATGGTAAGGGAACACAAATGAAAAAAGGAGAAACAAAATCATTTACTTTTGATGAAGACGGAACTTATACAGTTGTCGCTTTATTACCATTGGGATTTATGTCTCCGGTTATTCTGTTAGGTGGTAACACTGCAAAGGTAACGATTAAGTAATAACCTATTATGGTATAATAGCTCTGATTTCTTAATTAATGAGAAAAAATACGGGTTAATACGGAATATGCAGTCTAAGGTACAACGCAAAGGAGGTGTGCGCCGGAGGCTGTAAGATTTATTCTTAATTCCGTGTTAACCCGATTTTTTAGGAGTTTCCAAATGGAAGAAAACTCCGCAATTTTTAGTTTTAAACAGACTGTCCGTATGGATAGCCAATCTTAAGTGATTGACCGCCAAAATTATGCGGCATCACAAGAAGGAGTTTCTTATGAAAAAGAAACTGATTTTTATGGCAATGCTAACTGTTTTAATAGCATTATGTTTTACCGGCTGTGATTTATTTGCTAAAGCAAAGTCAATCGTAATTACAGACATACCTTCAACCTATAATACTAAATTTGGAGTTGTTGGCTTGGTAGATAAGAATAATAAAGCGGTTGCGGTAAGTTTACCTGTAACAATAGCGGGCGGTCAATTTGAAGGTGAATTATTAGATGAAAACGGCAATGAATTTACCGATAAAGGCACTTATTATGTTGTACTTTTAGTATATTCTGATGCTAGCGGCAAATCAGATAAAGTGATTCATAGCGCCGTAAAAGCGAATCAAAAAATAGAAGATGAAGTTACCACTATATCATACAATAAATTTACTCCGGAATCGTTATCATCAATTAAATCACTATTCCTTAAATAACTTTTATTAAAGCGGCAATACATCTCCATGCCTGTAATACAGCGCATGGAGATTTTTTTTGTCCGTTATCATATTGTGAAGACCGCGCAGAGTTTGCGGACAATCCTATTTGCTATTTGCTATTTACTATTTGCTATTCCAGTTCGTGGTAGAAATTAAATGGGCTACAAAAATCACTTTGCAGACATTCTACAAATCCAAAACCTGTTTCTCAGTTAAGCCGGTGTACTCAATTATTTGACTTATTGGTAAATTATCAGCTTTCATTTTTTGCGCTACTTCTTTCTTTGTTTTCAACTTTGCTTCCCGAGTATGGTAATCTACAGCACTATTCCAGTCATGAAGAGCTTTTTCCCTAGCTTCATATTCCCTGTAAGCGGCCTCATCCATTGTTACAATGTCTATCATGTCATTAGCTTTTCTTATTACCACGTCCATTTTCAATATCTCCTCAATAAGCTCATTTGGGCTGTTCTTTTCAAAAAAGGTCAACCAGCGGTTCAAAGGGTCATCAAGAAACCTTTTACTGCCCTCTGCAGTATTATAACCTAAACGTCTGAATTTTACCATAAGATAGTTTTTTCCCGAACCTTCAAAAGAAGGTTCACCTATATATGGCGCGGACTAGCGGTTTTGCTTGACCGAAAATAAAAATTTTTTGAAGAATTTTTACCACGAACCACACGAACCAGGAGCGAATCTAGATAGCGACGAGATTTACCACAAATATACGTGTAGTATAAAATAGAAGGATCAAAGGTTTTTGTCCGAAAGCTAGATGTGGACATCACGATAAGATTACGGACAAAAACCACCTAAACCTCTGCTCTCGTCTAATCACAATATACGTATTTAACGTACATCTCTCTAGGTTCGTGTTGGTTCGTGTGGTTCGTGGTAGAATTCTTTGTGTTCTTTGTGTTCTTTGTACCTTTGTGATCTTGGTGTGAACTCTTTGCGTTAAATTACCCGATAAAACCCGCACTTTAGATACAATGACTCGTCATAGCCGGCAAGTACCGGGTGATCCTGCGCTTGAAAACGGAAATCAAGCTGTACAAGGCGGCGTTCTGCGTCTGCGGCGGCTTCAGTAATCATCTGTTTAAAGATAATTTCGTCTACCGCCTGACTGCATGAGCAGGTTATAAAGACGCCGCCGGAACGGATAAGTTTTATTGCGCGCAGATTTATTTCTTTGTAGCCGCGCAGAGCCTCTTCAAGAGAGCTTCGCGACTTTGCAAACGCGGGAGGATCAAGTATCAGCATGTCAAATTGCTCTTTGCGCCGCGCTAAATTACGCAATTCGTCAAATACATTGGCTTCAACTGTTGTTACGCGATCTGCGGCACCGTGCAGCGCGGCGTTCTTCCGCGCCGTTTCAAGCGCCGCCTGCGACGTATCAAGCATGGTGAGAGTTCCCGCCGCCCTTAGCGCGTGAAGGCCAAAGCCGCCTGTGTAAGAGCAGGCGTCAAGAATACGCAAGTTTGTCCCCGCCTCTTTTTGCAGCATGGCGGCGTATTTGCCTGTAAGCAGGTGGTTATCTCTTTGATCAAGAAAAAATCCTGTCTTCTGCCCCTGCGGCAGATCTACAATAAAAGGCAAATCCCCTTCAAAAATGACAATCCCGCCTTCCGGGAAAGTTCCCTGCATTACGCCTTCACGTAACGGAAGCCCCTCCAACTCGCGGACATGGGCGGCGGATTTTTCGTAAATGCCGCAAAGAGCGTCGCTCGGGATAAACGCCGCGGGATATGCAGTAATGCCGGAATCCGCCGCGATAGTATCCGGCGCATTGATTATTGTTGCTACTTCACGCAGAGCTTCGATTATCATCTCGCGGCGGCAGTCCATTCCCCAGACAAGAAACTGCGCCGAGAGCCAAAAACGCGGAGAGCCAAGGGCGGCCTGCGCAAGTTCAAAAGTAATGGGGCGTTGTGTGACAGCGGACTCAATTTCAGATAACGGCCAGCCGGTAAAACAGTCAATGATAAGCCCGGGAAGAAAATCAGCTTCGGCAAAAACAAGCCGCGTTGATTCACGGGAAAGATCGCGGAAAAAAATGCGCCTAAGAACGGCTTCGCGGATACGCCGTTTAAAAAAACCTTTGTCGAGCCCTTCTTTTGAACGGCTGTATATACGCGCGGTAATTTTTGAGTTTGGATTTACTATCGCCCTGCCAAGATATTTTTTACGGCTGCTTTCGACATCGGCACATTCGCCGGGAACAAGATGAGCCTGCTCCCTGCCTTCCAGCACAATGTCAATTTCATTGCCGTACGCCCAGGGATGTCCAAGAAGGATGCGCTCTTCCTCGCCCGGTCTTAAAATTATCCGTTTCAACATACTATCTATCCGATTCCTTTTATTATTGTATATTATAAATATCCACAGGAGAATATGAATATTATTTTTTAAATTTTCTCACTTTAACATAAATTACCGTCTTTTACTCAATAATTTATGTTATATCTAAATATAGCCGTTATGTGGATAGAAGTCGGTATATTAATAATATCTCTTATTTTCAGTTCTATCATTGTATATATTCTGTGTTTTTTGTGGTTTGGCGATACAAGAAACCGACGTTCCGTAAGTTTTTTTTGTTTGGGTATCTTTGTCATCTTTTGGACGCTTTTAAACGCAATTTCCATTATTTCCGATGAAAAATTCTTTCCTTTTATATATACGCTGCGGATTAGTTTTGTCTGTATAATTCCATTCAGCGTTTTTTGGTTTATCCTTAACTTTGCCCATGTAAAAATAGTAAAATATCGAATTGCCCAGCTTGTGATTTGCATTTTTCCGGCTTTAGATATTATTTTTATATTAACCAATCCTTTGCATTATTTAATGTTTATGGATTATGCGTTTCCCGTTCCTGCGCGGGGACCATTCTTCTGGATACACACAATCATAGATTTTTTTGTGGTGTTGCTTTGTTTTGTAGTTCTTATATGGTATCTTCTTAAGCATGCCCGCGATGAACCTCTGGTAATAATCACTGTACTCGGAATGCTCCTTCCTTATATTCTGAATATTCTGTATACCACCGAAATACAACGGTTCATTCCTTATGACATAACTCCTCTGGGATTTTTTGTTACTTTTATGCTCTTTGCCATTACGTCTTACAGATCCCAGCTTTTAAATATAAAAGCTTTAACTATGAATAATATTTACTCCCTCATTAAAGACGCGATTCTTGTTTTTGATGAACAGAACCGTATAATGGACACAAACCCGGCCGCGCTGTCGGCTTTTCCCCGTTTTTCATTTGATGCCGGTCAAAGCACGCTGGAAATATTTTTTGCCTACTTACAGCAGCAGAACGCCAAATGTACGCCGGATGATCTTTTTGAGCCGCTAAAAAAAGGAAACATTGAACGAAACGGAGAAATCAAACTGTACAGGAACGACGGACAAATAAAAACTTTTATGGTAACGCTAAAAACTATAATGGTCAAAAAAAAACCTACAGGTTATATTCTTATCATGTCGGACGTAAGCGTTTACCATTCCATGATTTCAGAAATAAACATACAAAATAAGCGGCTTGCGGAACTGCGCAAAGAAGCGGAAGCGGCGTCAATGGCCAAAGGCGCTTTTCTTGCGAATATGAGTCATGAAATACGCACCCCGCTGAACGCGGTAATTGGCATGGCGCTGATTGCCAGAAAAAACGCTGAAAATCAAAAAACACTGTCGGCAATTAACGAAATAGAAATCGCTTCCGTACATCTTTTAGGATTACTGAACAATGTACTTGATATGTCGAAGATCGAGTCAGGCAAATTCGAGCTTATACATGAATCTTTCTCCTTAAAGACAGCCATGGATGAAGTGGTAAAACTTATCACGCTTAGATGCGCGGAAAAAAATATATGTCTGGAAACTAATTTTGAAAATATTAAGAATTACCGCGTAATGGGGGACAAATTAAGGCTCAATCAAATACTGATAAACCTGCTGGGAAACGCCGTTAAATTTACGCCAAAAGACAGCGCCGTAGCTTTTTCGCTCAATGTGCTGGAAGAAAATAAAGACTTTTTAAAAATACAATTTATTATTTCAGATAACGGTATCGGAATGTCAGAAGAACAAATAGGCCGTCTTTTTCAATCTTTCAGTCAGGCTGATCCCGGCATTTTTAATCAATACGGCGGAACCGGACTTGGGCTTTCAATCAGCCAGAATCTTGCGGAAATGATGGGCGGGCATATCACGGTAAAAAGCAAACCGGGCGAAGGTTCGACATTTGAATTTACTTTGTGTTTTACAATGATCGAAGAAAAGCATGAAACAGCCGCCGGAGAAATGACGCCCGATCTTTGTGGCAAGCGCATACTTCTTGTGGAAGACGTGCAAATAAACCGCTTTATTATGACGGAACTTCTTGCGGATACCAATGCGGAAATTGACGAAGCCCTGGACGGGAAGGAGGCTGTCGCTCTTTTTATCGGGAAGCCGCAAAATTATTACGACCTTATCTTTATGGATATACAGATGCCGATAATGGACGGTTATGAAGCCACGCGGCAAATCAGGGCAATTGAAGCCGAAATGATAAAAAATGAAGAAGCTAAAGGAAAAGTACCACACAAACAAACGCGCATTATAGCCATGACAGCTAACGCATACAAAGAAGACATTGAAAAAGCCCTCGCCTCGGGAATGGACGGCCACCTGTCAAAACCCATTGACATCAACGCCGTAATGCACACCCTTGCAAGTATAATTGAGTAATAAAAACATCTTGAAGAATTCTACCACGAACCACACGAACACTCACGAACCTAGAGGGATTTGATCTTACCATTTATAAGCGCGTAAAACAGAGCTAAGGGTTTTGGGGGTTTTTGTTCGAAAGCTAGATATGGACATCACGATAAGATAGCGGACAAAAACCCCCTAAACCTCCGCTCCCGTCTAATTCAAATATTTGTATTTAGCGCACATCTCTCTCGGTTCGTGTTGGTTCGTGTGGTTCGTGGTAGATCTCTTGTTTCTTCGGTTCGTGGTAAAAATAATTAACAATAAATCTCTCTTGATAAATATGCCACAAAATGGCATTATATACTAAATTAAGGACAAACAATGACCGCGTATTTAGTTCTGGAAAACGGTACTGTAATGAAAGGCGAATATTTTGGCGCTCAGGGTGAAATCACGGGAGAAGTCGTTTTTGCCACCGGTATGACCGGCTATTTAGAGACTTTGACAGATCAGAGCTACTACGGACAGATTGTTCTGCAAACTTTTCCCCTCATCGGAAATTACGGAGTTATCCCGCCCGATTTTGAAAGCGCCAATGTCGGGGCAAGAGCGTATATTGTCAAACATCCGTGCGAAAACCCGTCCAACTTCCGCTGCCAGGGCACACTTGACGCTTTTTTAAAAGAGCGCGGCATTACAGGATTATACGGAATTGATACAAGGGCGCTTACAAGAATCATACGGGAAAACGGCGTTATGAACGGAAAAATTACGGCGGCGCTTCCCACCGAAGCGGACATTGCTGAAACAAAAACGTATTCAATAAAAAACGCGGTCGCCGCCGTGTCGTCGCGAACTGTTACAAAGACGCTCCCTTCGACGGGCTCAGGGAGCGCCACTCTTCAGCCGCTGTCGAAGCGTGTGGCGCTGATGGACTTTGGCGCAAAGCGCGGAATAGCGAATGCGCTCGCGGCGCGGGGCTGCGAAGTGTGGTCGTTTCCGCATGACACAAGCGCTCAGGAAATACTGAAAATCAAGCCGGACGGTATCATGCTCAGTAACGGCCCCGGAGACCCGGCGGAAAGCGCCAATAACGGAATTATCGAAACGCTCCGTATTCTGCAAAAAAGCGGAGTTACAATTTTCGGTATATGCCTGGGACATCAACTGCTGGCGCTTGCAAACGGTTATTCAACGCGCAAGTTGAAATTCGGCCATCGTGGGGCAAATCAGCCTGTTAAAGAGTTGGCGACAGGGCGCGTTTATATAACAAGTCAAAATCACGGATACGCTGTTGTTGCAGATAACGGTTCGTTTGTAAATGTAAACGACGGCACTTGCGAAGGCATGGATTACGGCGCCTGTTTCTCGGTGCAGTTTCACCCCGAAGCGTGCGGCGGGCCGCTTGATACGGCTTTTCTGTTTGACCGTTTTATAGAAAGGATGAACAAATGAATTTAACATCCGATAATGTTATCGCTTATTTTCAACCTATTCTTTCCGCCGACTCAAATAATGTATACGCTTTTGAAGCTTTAGGGCGTTATATTGACGATGACGGAACGGTAAACTCTTTAGGTCCATTCTTTGAAGACCCGGACATATCACATGATGAAGCCCTCAGGGTGGACAGAATAGTAAGAAGATACGCCATGAAAAAATATGCCGAAGAAAAGCGAAACGAATATCTGTTTATTAATATCAGATTGGCATGGCTTACGCCGTATTTGGAAAAACCGGAAGACATGATAACTTTACAGTGGGCAAAAGAATTCGGCATACCTAATGACAAGCTGGTTATAGAAATTACCGAAGAAGATTTTAACGCAAACGAGGAATATCTTCGCGCCATAGTCCACTACAAAAAAGCGGGCTGCCGCATCGCGCTTGACGATTACGGAAAAGAGGCCAGCAATATTGACAGGCTGGCAAAACTTCAGCCCGACATAATAAAAATAAATATTGATTATATTCATAACAGTGAAACGTCTTATCATTACCGCGAGTACTTGCGCGCCATTGCAGTCTTTGCCGATTCCGTAGGCATTGAAGTTCTGCATGAAGGCGTGGAGACTGAGCGCCAGCTTGATATCTGCATTTCTTCAAAAGGAAGGTTTTATCAGGGGTTTCTGCTTGCCTCTCCTCAAGCGTCTATGCTTGACCCTGTTGTCAACTCTTTTGTTTTCTCCGCGTTAATTGCAACCGCTTATAACGCGATACAAAACGCGACAGCCGACGCGGAATCCTTAAGAAATTCTATGGATATTCAGATTGAGCGTTTCTTTATTGAAAACCCGTTTGACGGCAAAAAAATAAATAACGATGAATATCTAATTAAACTTTTCTGCGAGTTACAGGATGTGATACGGATTTATCTGTGCAATAAAAAAGGCGTCCAGCTTTCCAATAATATTGAGCGGGAATCAGAGCAAATAAAATGCCGCGATTATAAAAATAAAAACTGGGCATGGCGCGGGTTTTTTCATGAGACAATAAAGGCCATTATCCGCGGCAGAAAAAGCTGCCTGTCAAATCCGTACCGAGATTTCACGACAAAAGAAAAGATATGCACCTATTGTTACGCAATAACAGACGAAATATTTTTATTTGCAGATATGATAAAAGCGCCACAGGAGACAGATAATTATGCCGTTAGATAGAAGAGTAAGCACCGGAATGCCCGGTCTGGATCAGGCCATAGACCTTCTTAGGTTAGGTGATAATGTTGTTTGGCAAGTACAGTCCATAGAAGATTATCTTCATGTACTGCGCCCGTATATCCGCCAGGCAAAGCAGGACAAGCGCAGGCTTGTCTACTTCCGTTTCGGAAACCACGCGCAGTTAATGGCGGATGACGAGCCTTCCGTTATGTACAAATTTGACACTTCCGAAGGTTTTGAGTTATTCGCCCTTAAAATCCATGAAATTATCGACCGCGAAGGACTAAAGGCTTTTTATGTGTTTGACTGCCTGAGCGACCTGCTTGACAGTTGGTGCTCCGACATGATGGTAGGCAATTTCTTCCGTATTACCTGCCCTTTCCTGTTTATCCTTGACACTCTTGCATATTTCGCCATTATCAGAGGCTCCCTCACCCACGACACGATTGCCCGCATAAGGGAAACCACGCAGCTATTAATGGACGTGTACAATGTTGACAATAAATTTTACATTCATCCGCTCAAGGTATGGGAAAGATATTCGCCCACGATGTTCTTTCCGCATTTGATTGACGGCGACGAGGCCGTCTCAATTACGTCAAGCGCGGACGCGGCGACTTTATTTTCACGTGTCAAAAGGGGCGGACAGCCAAGGGATTATTGGCAGATAAAGCTTGATCACGCGCGTTCATCCCTTAGCAGAAGCGAAGATTCTCAAGAAGAGATGAAGAAAATGCTGACAGGCTGGATTATCGGCAAGGAATTGCGCATAACAAGCCTTATTAACAAATATTTTACGCTCAGGGATGTTCTTGATATTGCGGAGAGGGAAATAGGAACGGGTTTTATCGGCGGAAAAAGCGTTGGAATGCTTCTTGCCAGGAAGATTCTTGAGAAAGAAGCCGGAGACGTTATGCGAAATCATTGGGAGCCGCACGACTCGTTTTATCTGGGGGCGGATATTTTCTACACTTACATCGTACATAACGGGCTGTGGGATTTGCGGATAAAGCAAAAAACAACCGAAGGATATTTTACAGTCGCGAAGGAACTGCAGGAAAAAATGCGCAAGGGCAAATTTCCGGATATTATCAGAGAACAGTTTATACAGATGCTGGAACACTTCGGGCAATCGCCCATCATTGTCCGTTCAAGTTCCCTGCGTGAGGATAATTTCGGCAATGCGTTTGCCGGCAAATATGAAAGCGTCTTCTGCGCCAATCAGGGCACTCCTGAGGAGCGTTATGCCGCTTTTGAGCAGGCGGTCCGCACTGTCTATGCCAGCACGATGAACGACGACGCTCTTGCTTACCGTCAGCGGCGCGGCCTTACCAATCAGGATGAACAGATGGCTATTCTTGTTCAGCGCGTTTCAGGCAACCACTACGACGAATTGTTTTTTCCGCATATTGCGGGCGTAGGGAATTCCATCAATCTGTATGTGTGGGACAAATCAATGAACCCTGAAGCCGGTATGCTTCGCATTGTATTCGGTCTTGGAACACGCGCCGTTGACCGCGTTTCAGGCGATTACGCGAAAATTATTCCTTTGGACTGCCCGAACAAGGGGCCGCCCGTCAGTTACGGAGATGAAAAAAAGTTTTCTCAGCATAAAGCCGACGTACTTGATCTGTTTAATAACAAATTGACGGAAGCGCCGCTTGAAAAACTTGCGGACGGCGATTTAAAAACCGATAAAAATATCTTTTTTACTACAGATAATGCGGCGATTAACCGCATGAAGGAACTTAGGGTTAACTATACCTATACTCCCAGAATACCGGATTTTAAAAACCTTCTGACAGAAACAGGTTTTCCTGAATTTGTCCGCACTGTGCTTTCAACATTAAGTACGGCTTATAACTATCCTGTGGATATTGAATTTACCGCCAATTTTGATCCAAACGGCGAATTCCGTTTCAATCTTTTGCAGTGCCGTCCCCTGCAAACAAAGGGGCTTGGCAGGGTTATTGAAGCCCCGCAGCCTAAAAATGAGCAAATCTTTTTCTCATCAACAGGCGATTTTATGGGCGGCAATATCAGGCTGCATTTTGATTATGTTGTTTTTGTAAATGCGACGGAATACCTTGATCTGACGGATCAGGATAAGTATCAGATAGCGCGTACAGTCGGCCTTATCAATCAAAAGTTAAAAGAAAAAACGGTTTTATTGATGGGGCCGGGACGGTGGGGAACAACTACGCCGTCGCTTGGAGTTCCTGTTCATTTCAGTGAGTTATGCAACATGGCCGCATTATGTGAAGTATCGTATTTAAAAGCGGGCATAGTGCCTGAACTGTCTTTTGGCAGCCATTTCTTTCAGGACATTGTGGAGTCTGATATTTTTTACGCCGCCGTATTTGACGGAGAGCCTGGCATAGTATTCTGCCCTGAGCAAATTTTATCGCTGGAAAATCTGTTCGCGGAATTTTTTCCGGAAGAAAAAAAATGGGGTTCGGTGATACACATAGCGCAGACTCCTGGTTTAATATTACATTCCGATATTACAAATCAAAAACTGCTAATTTACTGGGAGCAAGACGCTGAGGATAAACGCTGATGCCTCTTGATAAAAAAATAGATAAAACAATGGTTATAGGCTCAGGCCCGATTGTAATCGGGCAGGCGGCTGAGTTTGATTATGCGGGAACGCAGGCTTGCCGCGTACTGAGGCAGGACGGGATTGAAATTGTCCTTGTTAACTCCAATCCCGCCACCATAATGACAGATAACAACATTGCCGACAAAATTTACATTGAGCCTCTGACGCTTACGACAGTCAAGCGAATTATCGAAAAAGAACGCCCCGACAGCATATTATCCGGCCTCGGCGGGCAGACGGGACTGACCCTTTGCATGCAGCTTGCCCGCGACGGTTTTCTTGACAAAATGAACGTGCGCCTGCTCGGCTCCTCGCCGGAAACAATCGACAAAGCGGAAGACAGGAAATTGTTCAAGGAGACAATGCAAAGCATAGGCCAGCCTGTAATCCCTTCGGCAATCGCAAACGACGTTGATACGGCGGTCGCCTTTATTGAGCAACTACATATACTGAAGCAAAAAAGAACATCCTGCTTGATGAAGGATGAAGTGAGCGGGTACCCGGTCGTCGTGCGTCCTGCCTTTACCTTGGGCGGCTCAGGCGGCGGCATCGCGTATAACGAAAAACAGCTTAGGGAAATCGCGGCAAACGGCCTTTCGCTTTCTCCGATTCATCAGATACTCGTGGAAGAATGTATTGCCGGCTGGAAAGAAATTGAGTTTGAAGTAATGCGCGACCGCGCCGGAAATGTAATCACCGTCTGTTCAATGGAAAACTTCGATCCTGTCGGCATACACACAGGCGACAGCATTGTTATCGCTCCCGCCGTCACTCTGGCCGATAAAGAGTACCAGATGCTGCGTTCAGCCGCGTTGAATATTATCTGCGCCCTCGGCGTTGAAGGCGGCTGTAATGTACAGTTTGCCCTGCATACTGACAGTTTTGAGTACGCGGTCATCGAAGTTAACCCGCGCGTATCGCGCTCCTCCGCGCTTGCAAGCAAGGCGACAGGCTACCCCATCGCAAAAGTCGCGACAAAAATCGCCATCGGCTATACACTCGACGAGATAATAAACGCCGTTACGGGAAATACATTCGCCGCGTTTGAGCCGACTCTTGACTATGTGGCGGTAAAATTCCCCAAATGGCCATTTGACAAATTTGTGTACGCGCAAAAAGAACTTGGCACTCAGATGAAAGCGACAGGCGAAGTAATGGCTATTGCCGACACTTTTGAAGAAGCGCTTATAAAAGCCGTCCGCGGCGCTGAGATAGGACTTAACAGCCTTGATATGCCGCGCCTGTCCGCAAAATCAGACAAAGAAATTCGCGCCCTTTTAAATACGGTAACCGACGAGCGATTGTTTGTACTGTACGAGGCAATAAAGCGCGGCATCAGCGTGGATGAACTCTACGCAATCACCAAAGTAGACCGCTGGTTCTTGCATGGTTTAGTTAATATCGAAAAAGCCGCGCATTAATTCGCAAGATTTTCACACGAAGATCACGAAGAAACAAAGATCACAAAGAAGAGGAAAGGAGGTTTTTGTCCGAAAACTTAGCGTGGAACTTCACGATAAAATAACGAACAAAAATCTTATTCCCTACTCCCTACTCCCTTTGTGTTCTTTGTACCTTTGTGTACTTTGTGTGAAGTTTTTGGCGAAAGGCGAGAATTTAATTGTTTTTTAGTAAAAAAAGTGGTATATAATTAATAGTAGGAATAAAATGAAAAAGACTCTGATTATTTTATTATCAATATTAATAATGTTTGCCGGATGCCGTTTCGACCCGCCCGAAAGCGATTTTGATCTAACGGACTTGTATGCTGCAATTGACGAAGCGGAATTGGCAATGGAAGGATTGGATGTCGCCGCAAACGCGTCGCAAGTTCACAAGGACAGAAAGTGGGTTACCTCTAATGATATGGCAGCCTTAAAAGCTGCAATTACTACTGCGGAAAAGACAGCCGGCAAAGCGGCTTCTCAATCGGAAGTGGACGATGCGGTAGCCGACCTGGACACGGCAATTAGTGAATTTAACACAAAAAAACAATACGGAACTAAAACAAACGGATTTTCTACCGATGAACTTAACAAACTGATTAAGGAAGCGGAAAATCTCCAAGCGACGCTTAAAACAAGCTCCAATTATGGAGCAGATGTCAGTACTAAAGAATACTGGGTCACTCCCCTCGTCATGAACACGCTTACCGGCGCTATAAACGGCGCGAAATACCCGGCAAACATAGATTCCACATATAGCAATCTGGTTGCCGCCCTGGTTAGTGTTTATAGCAGCAAAAAAAAGGGAACCGCCATGTCGCGTTCAATTACCATTATAGATCTTACTCAACATTTTTTCCTCAATGGAACAGAAATTGAGGTTGGTCTGTATGAAAACAAAAATTCAATTTCAAATTGGAATCCGGTAATTTCAGGAAAAGGCAGTATTAGGAATGATAAAGCAACTATTATTTTGTACAATTCATCGGGTAATAATTCCGTCATGTGGACAGGAAAAGGTTTGTATTATATAGGTTTCAGGGACAATGACGGAACATACATCAGCAAGGAGAAGGTTAATTTCAGTAATACCAATACCAATCCGACAATCAGCTTTTACAATTTTGAGCCGGCGGACGGCAGTTCAGGAACAGAGCAGCGAGCAATTACTGTTACCGGATTGAATTCTTTTGCCGGTAAAGATATAGAGATTGGCCTATTTTCAACTTCCGGCTTTTCCATAAATGAAGAACCGTTATATTGGGGATCCACCTATATATATGCCGGCAGTATAACAGTTTCTCTGTACGAAGGCGATTATTATGATAACAGCCAATGGTACGGAAACGGACAGTATTATATCCGCCTCTGCATTGGAGACTATGGCAATTACTCGTATTACCGCAGTAATGCAAAGGTTTCATTCAGCAATTCAACTCCCAATCCAACAATTAATTTTTCCGGCTTTTCAAAGTTACAACAGTAAAATAATAATATGGCATATAACGGTTTGTTTTCGATACCATTTTCACACAAACATCAAATTTCCATGAGACGCAAATTTATAATTTTTTCCGCTGTTTTATTTTTGCTTATATTTGTCATTGGAGGCATAGCATTTATTATTTTAATGAATCAAATACTGCAAAAAAACGCCGGGCATGAATTAACGCAAACTATCGAAATAGAACGGATTAAACTGGAAGCGTCAGTGAACAGGGAAATTGCTTTTACGCTTAAAATGGCAGGCTCTCCGGTAATAGTACAGTACTTTCTAAACCCCACAAACAGCGAAATGAAAAATTTGGCTTTTAAAGAAATGGAAGGGTACCGCGCAATTCTCGCTCCTTCTTCTGTTTTTTGGGTAATTGACGCTGATAAAAAATTCTATCTTAACAATGAAGACGCCTATACTGTTGATCCAGATAATCCCGAATATTACTGGTATAAGATGACTATGTATGAGACAGAAAAATATAACGTTAATATAGATTATGACCCCAGCCTTAAAATAACAAACCTTTGGATTAACGCGCCTGTGTTTGACAATAACCGCAAACCAATCGGCATTCTGGGAACCGGCGCAAATCTTTCTGATTTTGTAAATGCCTTATATAAAGACTACCGGGAAACCGCGGAAATGTATTTATTTAACGATGCCGGGGAAATAACGGGAGCAAATAACGTCAGTCTGGTTGAAAATAAAGTAAATATAACCGAAGAACTTGATCAAACCGGCAGGGAAATTCTTGCTGAAACCAAAGGATTAGCAACCGGCGAAATAAAATATTTCAGGACAAAAAACAACAAACAAACAATCGCGGTCGGTTCAATTCCGTCATTAAATTGGCACATAACGGCAGTGCGTACTTTTTCAATACAAGACTCCCTGCAAACCGGCATGACTGCTCTTTTCGGCTTAATAATGATGGTTATTTTTTCCGTCTTTGTGGTTTTCAATATATTTATTTTTAGAATGTTGGAACCGCTCAACCGTATGGTAAAAATCGTAAACCAAACATTATCCGAACTGGAATTTAAATCAAATGAAAAAAATCATGATACGAATGAAATTGATACTCTTGGCGAATTTTTTAATATGACCATAATTGATCAACTTACAGGCATTTATAACAGGCGGTATCTGGACGGACACCTGAATAAAGTAATAAAATCTCTCGCGCGCGGCGTCAGCAAACTCAGCGTATTGATGATAGACATAGACTTCTTTAAAAGATATAACGATACTTACGGCCACGACGCGGGCGATAAATGCCTAAAAAAAATCATAGATGCCATTGGTCAGGTTATAACAAGGGATGAAGATTTTATCGCGCGGTACGGCGGAGAAGAATTTGTCGCCGTGCTGCCGAATACCGACAGAAACGGCGCTCAGGTGATTGCGGAAAAAATGCTGGAAAAAGTGCGGGAGTGCGCTATACCCCATGAAACAAGCGGTATAGCGGAGTATGTTACAATTTCTATCGGAGGCACAACCGGCAATGTTCAATATTTGCAGCTTGGAAGCGATTACATCAAACGCGCCGATAAAGCGTTATATGAATCAAAATCAAACGGCCGCAACATATACACCTATGTAAATTTCAGAGATTAGGAAATTAATTCGAAAATTTTCACACAAAGATCACAAAGGAACAAAGATCACAAAGAAAAGGAAAAGGTTTTTATTCGTTATCTTATCGTAAAGCTCACGTATAACTTACGGACAACAACACCTTATTTCCCTTCGTGATCTTCCAACCTTTGTGATCTTTGTGTGAAAGTATTGACAAATATATCTTAAAATAGCTTAATTAACTAATAATGGCTAAGGTTTCCAATCCACAACTAATATACAAAATGGTAGATACCTGCGGCGGCGAATTTGAAGCCAGAACGCCGTATTTTTATTCAATTCAGAACGGGACGGAAAACGAAGCCTTGCCGTTTATTCAAAAGAGCGGCAAACAGCGGGTTGTAGTTCTCGGCTCGGGACCAATCCGCATAGGACAGGGGATTGAGTTTGACTACGCCTGCGTTCATTGCGTCTGGACGCTGAAAAGTTTAGGATACGAAGTCATCGTAATTAACAACAACCCCGAAACAGTCTCCACCGACTTTGACACGGCTGACAGGCTTTATTTTGAACCGTTGTGCATTGACGATGTGATGAGCATTATAGAAATTGAAAAACCAATCGGCGTTATTGTCGCCTTTGGCGGCGGCACGGCGATAAAACTTACAAAAAAACTTCACGAGCGCGGAGTGAACATCATTGGCACTTCTGCGGACAGCATAGACATATGCGAGGACAGGCAGCGGTTTGACGTACTGCTTGAAAAATTGCAAATTAAACGCCCCAAGGGGTACGGCGTTTTAACGGAAGCCGAGGCGTTGGCAGCCGCCGAAAAACTTGGCTTTCCGGTACTGATGCGGCCGTCTTATGTATTGGGCGGGCAGAACATGATCATCGCGTTTTCGCAGGAAGATATAAGCGAGTATATGGAAATTATTTTACGCTCAAAACAGGAAAACCCCGTATTGATAGACAAATACCTTGAAGGTCTTGAAATAGAGGTTGACGCCCTGTGCGACGGCAGCCATTCCTCTGACGGAAAAAGGGGGAACGTATTAATTCCCGGCATAATGGAACATATCGAGCGCACAGGCATTCACTCAGGGGACAGCATCGCGGTATATCCCGCCATTAACATAGACGACGCGTTAGCTGAAAGAATTTTTGACGTTACCGAAACATTGTGCATGGCTTTGGATGTAAAAGGGCTTGTTAATATTCAATATGTCCTTTATGAGAATGACATTTACGTTATCGAAGTCAACCCAAGGGCGTCCCGTACCGTTCCGTATCTCAGCAAGGTTACAGGTATTCCAATGTGCGAGCTTGCCACAAAAATGAGCGTAGGCCAAACATTTTCCGCTCTTGGAATAACGGCAGGTCTTGGAAAAATTCCGCCGTATGTCGCGGTCAAGGTTCCCGTCTTCTCTTTTGAAAAACTTGCCGGCGTTGATACTCATCTAGGCCCTGAAATGAAATCTACAGGCGAAGTTTTAGGCATCGGCAAGAATCTTGAAGAAGCGCTGTACAAAGGCCTTATCGCAGCGGGATACAAAATGAAAAAAAGAGGCGGCGTTCTTATAACAGTGCGTGACAGCGACAAGGCGGAGATACGGGACGTTGCGGAAAAATTTATCCGCGCCGGATTCTCGCTTTATGCGACGCGGGGAACAACGCGTTATCTAAAGGAAAAAGGTTTCGATGTACAGCCGATAGATAAAATATGCGATAATCAGGAAGTTAACACTGAAACTCTTCTGGCGGGCGGCTTGATAAGCTATATCATCTGTACGTCCAAGAAAGGCAGGGACCCGGCGTTAGACGACGTAAAACTCCGCAGAAAAGCCTGCTCTCTCGGCGTTCCATGCCTGACATCAGTCGATACTGCAAACGCGCTTGCGGACGGCTTGCTTTCCGGATACAGCGAAATTAATACCGAACTGGTTGACATCAACAGCCTGCGGACAGAACGCATGAAACTCCCGTTTACAAAGATGCAAAGCTGCGGCAATGATTTTATTTACTTTGATTGTTTTAAAATGGAAATTAATTCTCCCGAGTCGTTGTCGGTGTTTTTGTCGGACAGGCATAAGGGCGTAGGCGGCGACGGCGTTGTGCTGATATTGCCGCCATTCGGTTCAGCGGACGCTAAAATGAGGATGTTCAATCTTGACGGCAGCGAGGGCGGCATGAGCGGAAACGCAATCCGCTGCGTGGCAAAATATTTATATGACAGCGGACTTGTAAAGAAGCGCGATATGAGGATTGAAACAAAAAGCGGCGTTAAGGAACTCCATCTGTCAACGCGCAACGGACTTGTGTCGTCAGTCAAAGTAAACATGGGGCGCGCCGAATTGCGTCCAGAACACATACCCGTCAATTTAACAGGCGATAACGCAATCGCCAGAAAAGTAAACATCGGCGGCGTTGAATACGAAATTACCTGCGTCTCCATCGGCAACCCGCACGCCGTTGTGTTCTGCAATAATCTTGACGATCTTGATTTAAGCGAAATAGGCCCGCTGTTTGAAAACGATCCGCTGTTTCCGGACAGGGTAAACGCTGAATTTGTCAATGTCGTAGGCAGGAACCACTTAAAAATACGTTTATGGGAACGCGGCAGCGGCGAGACTCAGGCAAGCGGGACAAGCGCCTGCGCTTCGGCGGTAGCCGCGATACTGAACGGCTTCTGCGACAAGGACACCGACATTAAAGTGCGTCTTCCCGGCGGAAATTTAATCATCCGTTACACAGATGAAGTTGTATATATGACCGGCGATTGCGTAAAAGTCTTTGAAGGAAATGTTGAAATATAGCGTCTATACTTTTTTAGGGGCGCATTGCAAGTAAAAATCAAACCGCTTTTGTCCGCTCATACCATGCGCCTTTGGTCGCGCCTTGTTTGGCAAGATAGCCATACGCGATTAATACTTGCAGGCTTTTTTTAGTTGTTTCTATGTTAATATCCAACTCGGCGGATATTTCAACGGAAGTCCATTCAGGTTTTCTGTCAAACAATTTTAAAATCGCGCGCTGGTTTCGCGAGAGCTTTGTATCGTCGTTTAATATAGTTGCAATTTTGTAATAAAGTTTTTTATATTCACCGCGATGTCTTTTGTCCTTGCTGACATATTTAAGCAAAATCTGATGAAGCTGTTTTATATAATTTTCTGACAATGGGATAACCGAGTAATTGTCGAAAATGATATTCATAAGCTCGGCATAACCGGCAACTTCTTCCTCGTCTCTAGACTTAAACGATTTCTTGTCAATGTGAGACAAAAATTCCTCTACTTCCGCGTCAGATAATTTATTTCCTTCAATACGGTTAGAAGAACCGATGGATTCAATTGTGGCGACTTTCTTTAATGTTTTAAGCTGTTCCGGGCGCAGCTGCTTATAACCTGTCCATGTTCCTTTAAATTCATCCAACTCCGCAATTTGAGCCAGCATTTCCGGTGTTATTTTAATGTTTTTTATATCCAGCATTTTATTCCTTTATCCTCTGTTTACCTGATTTTACCTGATATTACCTGATTTTACCGAATATTACCGAATATTACCTGATATTACCTAATTATACTTGATTATACCGAATAGTCAAGTGATTTCAAAAAATATATGCAATTACTATTGACAAATTCACTCAAAAATATTAAAATATTACCACAAAACGATGGGCGTTAAACGTTAACCATCTTAAGGAGGATGAAAATGAAAAAAATAGTATGCATCATGGTATTGGCTTGTTTAGTGTTAAGCGCGGCTTTTGCCCAAAAAAATTCTTTTGGGGTAGATTTGTTCCAATTGGTTAAGGGGTTTATCGCCTCCGACAATGACAATGATTTTAGTGTAATTATTGCTTCCGGCGGTTATGAGCTGCTTATCGCTCCACATTTCAGTGTTGGCGTTGATGCCACCGCGTATTTTATAAATTATAAAATCGGCAATGATGGCAAAAACGGTATTTATTTAAACGTTTCCGCCGATGGACGCTATTATCCCATGTCAGAAAAATTTGAAAAATTTTTCCTCGGCACGACAGTAGGTTTTAACTCATTATCACTTGATGGATCAACCAAGTCGACAGGCGGCGGTTTTCAAGGACTGACCGCTTCGATGAAGGTGGGCTACAAATTGATAATGAAGGGAAATATCTATCTGGAGCCTTCTATGTCTTATGTCTACTCAAAATCTTCAACGGGAAGGGTATTAAATGATAATGGCTTACCTATCGCTACTTTACCCACCTTGCCAACTCCTAATGGCTGGAACGCCGGACTGCGTTTTGGGATTGCGTTCTAACCATAAACTCACGCGGACACATACGGAGGTTATATATGAAGAGAAAATTGTTTTTTTTATTTGCCGCGACAATTCTATTGGTTTGTACCTCATGTAATGGTTCCTTTATAGACCCCGGTTTGGCGGACCAACCTGGCGGAGGCTATAGCGGCTCTGGAGGAGGCGGTGGCGGCGGTTCAACAATCGCAGTTACAGGTGTAACCCTTAACAAAACCAGTCTTTCACTGGCTGTGGGCGGTTCGTCAACATTAACTGCAACAGTTGCGCCATCTAACGCGACAAACAAAGCTGTAACATGGTCAACAAGCAAAGCGACAGTGGCTACCGTTGCAAACGGCGTTGTAACCGCTGTTGCGGCAGGTTCGGCAACAATTACAGTTAAAACCGCAGACGGAAATAAAACAGCAAATTGTTCAGTTACCGTAACAGGCGGCGGTTCAACAATCGCAGTTACAGGTGTAACCCTTAACAAAAACACTCTTTCACTGGCTGTGGGCGGTTCGGAAACATTAACAGTAACAGTTTCGCCGAGTAACGCGACAAACAAATCTGTAACATGGACATCGGACAATACTGCGATAGCTACCGTTACAAATGGCGGCGTTGTTAGGGCTGTTGCATCAGGCTCTACGACAATTACCGTTAAAACCGTAGACGGAAATAAAACCGCAACTTGCGCAGTTACGATAACCGGAGGTTCTGGTAGCGGAGGCACCAGCAACATGACATGGACTGCCGTAACTGACAGCACATTCGGAACAAACTACGTCGGCAAAATCGCATATGGCAACAACAAATTTGTCGCAGGTGGAGAAGGCGGCAAAATGGCGACTTCATCGGATGGAGAAACATGGACAGCAGTAGGAGACAGCACATTCGGAACAAGTGCCATTTTGGAAATCGCTTATGGCAACGGCAAGTTTGTCGCAGGTGGAGAAAACGGAAAAATGGCGGTTTCAACAGACGACGGTACAACATGGACAGCCGTAACACAAAGCATCTTCGTTGGCCAAATCAGAGCAATCGCCTTTGGCAACAACAAGTTTGTTGCAGGTGGCGCAAGCGGAATAATGGCGACTTCAACGGACGGTACAACATGGACAGCCGTAACGGACAGCACATTCGGAACAAGTAACATCAGAGCAATCGCCTATGACAATAACAAGTTTGTCGCAGTTGGCTTTGCCAGCAAAATGGCATATTCATCAAACGGGGAAACATGGACAGCCGTAACGAATAGCACATTCACAAACGATATCTTAGCAATCGCCTACGGCAATGGTAAGTTTGTCGCAAGTGGAAATACCGGACAAATGGCATATTCATCAAACGGGGAAACATGGACAGTCGTAACGAATAGCACATTCAGCACAAGCTACGGCAACGATATCTCAGCAATCGCCTACGGCAACGGTAAGTTTGTCGCAGGTGGACAAGGCGGAAATATGGCGGCTTCAACAGATGGCGTAACATGGACAGCAATAACGCAAAGCATCATCGATTCGTCTGAAGCCATTCGAACAATCGCCTATGGCAACGGCAAGTTTGTCGCCGGCAGCTATAACGGCAAAATGGCGTGGTCAACTGGTAATTAATTAAATAGAGTGCGTGCCTGACACCAGTTTACTAAAATTTTAAAAGGACGGATCGCAGGACATATAGGAGAAGATATGAATATGAGAAAATTATTGTTTTTATTAGCCGCGACAATTCTGCTGGTTTGTACCGCATGCAATGGTTCCTTTACAGACCCCGGTATGGCGGATCAACCTGGTGGAGGCATTAGCGGCTCTGGTAGCGGCAGCGGCTCTGGAGGCGGCGGTGGCGGCGGCTCGGGCGGCGGTGGCTCTGGCGGTGGCGGTGGTAATAACAATGGCAATGGAACATCTGAAAACCCGTTTCAATTAACCGAAAATAATTGGACTAATGGCGAAATAAAATCCGACACCCCTAAAAAAGAACTTTGGTACTCGTTCAATGTTACTAAAGATACTACATACTATGTCTGGTGGAATGACAGGGGTAACGGCGCCGGAGATGGAACTAAAAACTTGAATGTTAGAGTTAGCGCATCTTACAGCAACGATACTTCTATTTTTACAAATGAAGATGCCGCTTGGTCTGCTCCAAAGCAATTTAAAGCTACTTCAAACGGTACGGTAAAACTGAAGGTCTATCCAAACACCAGCACCAACAACGGCACTTTTGCCATTGTGTACAGCACAACCAATAAAAGACCTAGATAACCCGCTCCCTGAGCCTGTCGAAGGCAGCAAAGAGTAAATCTATTTTGTGGCTACGACGGGCTCAGCCACCGACATACAATTCCATCAACAAGGACGGATCGTGGGTCCGTCCTTTTTTTTGGTGTGTTATATATGATCATGACTTGGCTTTTCTGATTCTTCCAAGCAATTTTTGCAGTTTTACGTCAAATGTATATATTTTATCCTTTTCAACTTCTGCGTAGCCTGCCAGAATACAATCTACAAAATCAAGAGTGTTTTTCCCAAAATATTCAATGGCTTTTAAAATCGCTTCCTGATGCGGTAATGTACATTGGGTTTGCTCAAAAAAACGTTTTAGTTCCGTACTAACATTTTGCCTGTCTATTTTATAGTATCCTGTCAATACATAAATTACTTCACAGAGAACTTCAATAGGAACTTCAACAATATTTTTTTCTATTATTTCCTTTGCTTGAGGTGATAATTCTTCATGATCATTCAGGATATACCGTAAAATGACATTAGCGTCAACTTTTTGCATATTTATTTAGAACAGCCCGTTCCCATGCGCCTTTTTCACCGATGATTTTTGCAGAATCGGCAAACCGGTGAAGGCAGCCAAAAACGGATTTCCTCCTATTGGCGGTTATCTTTTTTTCAGGGATAACAGTTAATTCCACTCTTGCTTTGCCAGTAGGTAATTCCAATGGTAAATCTAAAACTAAACGGTGATTGGGTGGAATTTCAATGGTCTGTTCAATAGTCATAACATGATTATAACGGATTTAATTCCATTGTCAAATGCCCTTAACATTGTTTCCCGCCAATGGTATAGTAAACTTAGGAGTTATCAATGAGCGAGCTGGTACTAGTATTGGATTTTGGCGGGCAGTATAAAGAACTTATCGCAGGGACTGTCAGAAACTTGTCAGTTTATTCGGAAATAAAACCGGGCAGCATTTCAGTTGATGAAATTTTACTATTGAAACCTATCGGCATTATTCTGACAGGAGGGCCGAACAGCGTGTATCTGCCCGATTCTCCAAAGTGCGATCCTAAAATTTTTTCGTTGGGTATACCTATACTGGGTATTTGTTACGGAATGCACCTTATGTGCCATTCGCTTGGAGGCAAAGTAGCTTCCGGCGACAAGGGCGAGTACGGGCGCGTTACTGTAACGCTTGAAAAAAATGCGTCAAAGTTATTTAGCGGCAAGAAAGAGAGTTTTACAGCCCTGATGAGCCACAAAGACTGTGTAAAGCGCCTGCCTAAAGGTTTTAGCGAAACGGCAAAAACATCTATCTGTATCGCAGCTTGCGAAAACAAAGCGAAAAAACTTTATGCCGTGCAGTTTCACCCAGAGACAAAGCACACAAAAGGCGGGGAAAAAATGCTCCGCAGATTTTTATACGACGTATGCGGCGCGGCGGGAGATTATAAACTTGACGATTATATAAAAACACAGATAAAGCAAATTCAAAGAAAAGCAGGCGGCGAAAACGTTCTGCTCGCCTTGTCGGGCGGAGTTGATTCGTCAGTATGCGCGAAACTTTTATCCAAAGCCATACCGGGACAGCTTGCGTGCATCTTTGTCGATCACGGACTGATGCGTTTAAATGAGGGCGATGAGATAGAGCGCGTATTTTCAAAAGAAGAGCTCAGTTTTATCCGCGTAAACGCAAAAGACCGCTTCCTTGCAAGATTAAACGGCGTGGCAGACCCTGAAGCAAAGCGCAAGATCATCGGCGAGGAATTTATCCGCGTGTTTGAAGAAGAAGCCGCGAAGCTTGGAAATATTCCGTATCTGGCGCAGGGGACAATCTACCCCGATGTAGTTGAATCAGGGGGCAAGCACGGCGCCGTTATTAAGAGTCATCACAATGTAGGCGGGCTTCCCGAAGGACTCGACTTTACCGGAGTTATAGAACCTCTGTCCCGGCTTTTCAAGGACGAAGTGCGCGTCATGGGGAAAAAGTTGGGTCTGCCTTCGTCAATTGTAAACCGCCAGCCGTTCCCGGGACCGGGACTTGCAATCCGCGTCATCGGTGAAGTTACGGAAGAAAAACTTGATCTCTTGCGAAAGGCCGACGCGATTCTCCGCGAAGAACTTGACAGAATTAAAGACAGACCCGATCAATATTTTTGCGTCCTTACCAATACGCGCTCGGTAGGCGTTAAAGGGGACGACAGGACTTATGATTATGTAATCGCAGTCAGAGCTGTAAAGACGGATGATTTTATGACTTGTGAATACGCTCCCCTTCCCCACAAATTACTTGACCGTATTTCATCACGGATAACGGCGGAGATACCGTCTGTAAGCCGTATTGTTTACGATATTACGTCAAAACCGCCGGCGACGGTTGAATGGGAATAAATTTTTTTAAAAGGTAAATTATGATTGTTGTTATCAAAAAAGACGCAAATGAAAAGAGCCTGGAAAACTTAATCTCGTGGCTTGAGAATCAAGCGCTGCGCGTTAATGTAAACAGGGGCGTTTATCAAACGGTGCTGGGACTGATAGGCGACACGCACAGCCTTAACGCCGAGCTTGTCAGCGGCATGGACATTGTTGAGCGCGTACAGCGGATCAGCGAACCGTACAAAAACGCCAACCGCAAGTTTCATGCGGATGATACTGTCGTGGATATGGGCGGACATAAAATCGGCGGCGGCCATTTTCAGTTTATCGCCGGCCCTTGTTCTGTAGAATCGGCAGAACAGATCTGCGGAATAGCGCGGCATGTCAAAGAAGCGGGGGCGAATCTTCTGCGCGGCGGAGCGTTCAAGCCGCGGACTTCTCCATATTCTTTTCAGGGGCTTCGTGACGAAGGCATAGAGTTTTTATTAAAAGCAAAGGAACTCACAGGAATGCCGGTCGTCAGCGAGATAATGAACGCTAACCATCTGTCGATGTTTGAACAGGTTGACGTGATTCAGGTTGGCGCGCGCAATATGCAGAACTTTGAACTGCTGAAAGAACTTGGTAGGCAGGAAAAGCCAATCCTGTTAAAACGCGGGCTTGCCAATACTCTTGAAGAACTTTTGATGAGCGCCGAGTACATCATGTCGGGCGGGAACGGAAAGATCATTCTGTGCGAGCGCGGCATCCGCACATTTGAAACTTCCACCCGTAATACGCTCGATATTTCAGCCGTGCCGATGTTAAAGCGGCTAACCCATCTGCCCGTCATCATTGACCCAAGCCACGCAGCGGGCGACGCGGCTCTTGTGTACCCGCTGTCAATGGCTTCCGCCGCCGCGGGCGCAGACGGATTGATCATCGAAGTGCATAACGATCCAGCCCATGCCCTGTGCGACGGACCGCAGTCAATTACTCCGGATGCTTTTGCTGCTTTGGCGCATGATGTTCAGAAGATTTTAGAAATAGTTGGGAAGAATAACAAATAATAAATAGCAAATAGTAAATAACAAAGAGGAAAGAGGGAAGAGAGAAAAAATAATAAATAGTAAATAACAAAGAGGAAAGAGGGAAGATTATGAAGATTGATGAATTGAATTTGGAAATTGATAATGTTGATGACAAGCTGTTGAAGTTGTTTGAAGAGCGGATGCAGATTGCTCTGGATATTGAAAAGGATAAGAAAGAAAATTCTCAGCCTGTTATTGATACGGAGCATGAGAGGAAAATTTTGTATCGACTTTGTGAGATGGCGCGGCCTGAGCTTTCCGGCTATGTTAAGGTTTTGTTTTCTTCCATTTTTGAGATATGCCATAGTCATCAGAAGGCGCAGAGTCATTATGATTCGGCTGTTAAAAAATTGCTTGAAGACGCAGTTCAGCACAAGAGCGACAGTTTTCCTTCGCGGGCTGTTGTCGCGTGCCAGGGAGTGGAAGGAGCGTATTCACAAGCCGCCTGCGACAAGTTGTTCTCTCCCGCCGACATTACATACTTTAATAATTTTGAAGGAGTCTTTCAGGCGGTAGACGGCGGCTTGTGCCGTTACGGCGTAGTGCCGCTGGAGAACAGTTCCGCCGGCTCAGTCAACGAAGTGTACGATCTGATGAACCGTTACCGTTTCTACATTGTGCGAAGCATTAAGCTGCCGATAACGCACACATTACTGGCTGCGCCCGGCGCGAAGATGGACGATATTAAAGAAGTGTTTTCGCATGAGCAGGCGATTCGCCAGTGCAGCCGTTTTTTAAAATCTTGTAAAAACGTGAAGGTTACAGAATGCGCTAATACGGCAATGGCTGCAATGCAGGCGGCAAATTCCGGGCGTACTGACGCGGCGGTTATTTCATCGCGCGACTGCGCCGAGTTGTACGGTTTGCAGGCGCTGTCATTCAATATTCAAAATACCGACAACAATTATACGCGCTTTATCTGCATTTCCAAAAAGCCGGAAATCTATCCTGGAGCGCACAAGACAAGCCTTATGCTGGCGTTGAAACACAAGCCCGGCTCGCTTTACCATGTCCTTGCAAAATTTTACGCGCACGGGATCAATATGAACAAATTGGAAAGCCGACCAATTTCCGGGCAGGCGTTTGAGTTTCTTTTTTATTTTGATATTGACACGCCTGTTATTTCTGACGAACTGAAACAGGTGCTGGGGGAGCTTGAACAGGAGACGGATATGTTTAATTATTTAGGGACGTATCAGGAGATATAGGGTTATTTGATTTTTTTTACCACGAACCAGCACGAACCAACACGAACAACGACAAGATGTGTGCTGAAAGTTCGTGGTGTTCGTGTGGTTCGTGGTAAAATTCTTTTTTTGGATAGCCGAGAAATTAAAGTTATCAGGAGATATAAGTTATGAAAATTATTTCAACCAATTCCGCCCCCGCCGCAATCGGCCCATATTCCCAAGCTATCATAGCTGATGGTCTACTCTTTGCCTCAGGGCAAATTCCACTGTCGCCGGAAACGGGAGAGGTGGTATCAGGCGGCATAAAAGAGCAGACCGAGCAGGTCATGAAAAATATCGCGGCGGTGCTTGCGGCGGCAGAGGGCGACTTTACAAAAGTGGTAAAGACAACTTGCTTCCTGACAAGCATGGAACATTTTACGGCGTTCAATGAAATTTACACGCAGTACTTTACAGGCAAACCGGCGCGTTCCTGCGTTGCCGTATCCGCCCTGCCGCGTGGAGTTTTGGTTGAAGTTGAGGTCATCGCCAAAGTTTCCGGTTAAGTGAGTCATTATGTACACTTGACAATATAAATCGTTTTATACTATTATATATATGTAATGAACAGCAAAGGCGCTGTGGACTTGGGTCTGCCGCGTCTATTTTTTTTATAATGGAGAAAAAAATGAGTAAGTTGATCGTACCGGACGGATACCAGCCAATTCTGCCGATTTATGAGACGCAAATCGCCATTGGCATGATAAAGAGGTTATTCGAGGATAATTTATCAAGCGCTCTTAACGTGAAGCGTGTTTCCGCGCCGCTTTTTGTCGAGCCGCAGACAGGCTTGAACGATAACCTTAACGGCGTTGAGCGCCCGGTAGAGTTTGCAATAAAGGAGACCCATGGGACAGCGCAAATTGTCCATTCGCTTGCAAAATGGAAACGCATGGCGCTGTACCAGTACGGTTTCCCTGTGGGCGAAGGATTGTATACGGATATGAACGCCATTCGGCGCGATGAAGAGATGGACAACCTTCATTCCATTTATGTTGATCAATGGGATTGGGAAGTGGTCATAGACAGAGCTTCGCGCAATGAGGATATGTTGAAAAAGACCGTAACCGCAATTGTAAACGCCATCTGTGACACTGCGGATAAAATCAATGAGAAGTATCCGGCTTTAAATGTCAGCCTTTCACGCGATGTAAAATTTATTACAACCCAGCAGCTTGAAGACACATACCCCAAACTGTCTGTGAAAGAGCGCGAGAACGCGTGTTTAAAAGAAAATAAAACCGTATTTATCATGCAGATAGGCGATGTCTTAAAATCGGGCATTAAGCACGATGGGCGAGCGCCTGACTATGACGACTGGACATTAAACGGCGACATTGTTTTTTGGAACGATGTCCTTGGCTGCGCTTTTGAAATTTCCTCAATGGGAATCCGCGTTGACGAACAATCGCTTGATACCCAGCTTACCAAATCAAAGTGCGACCACCGCAGAAAACTGCCCTTCCACAAAATGTTGCTCGAAGGCAAGCTCCCCTTGTCGATGGGCGGCGGCATCGGGCAGTCAAGGCTGTGTATGCTTCTTCTGAAAAAAGCGCACGTCGGAGAAGTGCAGGTTTCCGTATGGGACGATAAAACAGTATCAGGCTGTAAGTCCGCCGGAATCACATTATTATAATTTAACGACCGGAGAGTTTCATGCAAATAGACGACAAACTGCTTGCGTATCTGGAAGATTTATCCTGCTTGACGCTTTCGGATAGTGAAAAAATCAGATTGAAAAGCGACTTGCAGGAGATTCTTGACTACATGGCGCGGCTTGGCGAAATTGACACAAATGGAGTAGTTGAGCGCAGCCATCCCTTTGACAATGTAAATGTCTTTCGTAGTGATGAGACGCGCCCTTCGTTTAATCGCGGATTGATACTGCAAAACGCTCCTGTCAGGAACGATCAAATGTTTATCGCTCCCAAGACGGTTGAATAAAGGTTGACGGTCATGTTTGAATCTAGCGTACTAGTGCAAAGCAACGCTTTGGAATTATCCGCTCTCATTAAAGCAAAAAAATTAAGCGTGGTTGAAGTAACGTGCGCGTACATTGAATCAATCGAAAAGAACGACAGCCGTTATAACGCTTTTCTCACGGTATCAAAAGAGAAAGCTTTGGCGCGCGCAAAAGAAATTCAGTCTCGGATTGACTCATCCGATTCGCTCTCACCGCTTGCGGGCGTGCCAATCGCCATTAAGGATAATATTTCCACAGAGGGAATAAAGACAACGTGCGCGTCAAAAATGCTGGGTAACTATACGCCCGTGTTCAACGCTGCGGTTATTGAAAAGCTGGAAAATAGCGGCATGGTAATAATCGGCAAGCTCAACATGGACGAGTACGCAATGGGCGGCTCAAGTGAGACAGGAGCGTTTGGAGTTGTACACAATCCGTGGGATGTTTCGCGCGTCGCGGGCGGTTCATCCGGCGGAAGCGCCGCCGCAGTAGCCGCAAGGGAAACACCAATCGCTCTCGGTTCCGATACGGGCGGCAGTATACGCCAGCCCTGCGCCTTCTGCGGCGTTACCGGCATCAAGCCGACTTACGGTTCAGTGTCGCGGTACGGGCTTGTCGCTTATGCATCGTCTCTGGATCAAATCGGCCCCATCGGGCAGAACATTAACGACTGCGCCGCCCTGCTGTCGATCATTTCAGGGCCTGACAGGCGGGACAGTACTTGTGTCATAGAAAAGCCGTTTGAATTCGGAGAGGCAAAATCAAAATTGGAAGGCGTAAAGATCGGGCTGCCCCGCAATTATTTCGCGGGCGGCATTGACGATGAAGTAAAGTCCGCCGTTCTGACGGCTGCAAAAGAGTTTGAAGCGGCGGGCGTAATAATAGAAGAATTTGAAATGCCGCTTATGGATTATATGATCCCCGCCTACTACATCATCGCCTGCGCCGAAGCGTCGTCAAACCTTTCGCGTTATGACGGCTTAAAATACGGTTACCGCAGTTCCGCCGCTCAGTCTCTTTCAGAAGTGTACCGTCTTTCACGAAGTGAAGGTTTCTGTCTTGAAGTAAAAAGAAGAATAATGCTCGGCTCGTTTGTCCTTTCATCCGGATACTACGACGCCTATTACAAAAAAGCCTTACAGGTACGCGCTCTAATCAAAGACGCTTACACGAAGCTGTTTGCCAAGTATGACATGATACTCTCCCCTGTCGCGCCCACAACGGCGTACCGTATCGGGGAAAATTTAAGCGACCCGATGAAGATGTATATGGGCGACATTTACACAGTGTCGATCAATTTAGCCGGACTCCCCGCGGCGGCGCTTCCCTGCGGCTTTGATTCCGGCGGTTTGCCAATCGGCTTCCAACTTATCGGGGACGCTTTCTCGGAGGGCAAACTTATCGGCGCGGCGCAGGTTTATCAATCCCGTACCAACTGCCATTTGCAAAAGCCCGGAGGATCAAAGTGATGAAATGGGAAACCGTCATCGGTCTTGAAGTTCACACCGAGCTTTCAACAAAATCAAAAATCTTCTGCGCTTGTACAACTGCTTATGGCGGAGAGCCGAACACCCATGTCTGCCCCGTCTGCGCCGGAATGCCCGGCGTATTGCCCGTGCTTAACCGTTCCGTAGTGGAGTACGCTATCCGGCTCGGGCTTGCCCTTGACTGCTCCATTACCAAACACTGCAAGTTTGACCGCAAAAATTATTTCTATCCCGATCTGCCGAAAGCCTATCAGGTATCGCAACTCTACGCCCCAATCTGCCGCGACGGTCATCTTGACATTGAAGCCGGCGGACAAAAAAAGACAATCCACATACGCGAGATACACATGGAAGAAGACGCGGGAAAGTTGATTCACGACGCGAACGGCGCGAACACTTTCATGGACTTTAACCGCTGCGGCGTGCCGCTTCTGGAAATTGTTTCGCAGCCCGACTTCAGCAGCGCCGCCGAAGTAATCGCCTATCTTGAAAAACTGCGCGAAACTCTTCTGTACCTTGACGTGTCCGACTGCAAAATGCAGGAAGGCTCCATCCGCGCCGACATCAATCTGTCCGTGCGCATGGCAGGCGGCGAACTTGGCGTGCGTACCGAGACAAAGAACATGAACTCGTTCAAGGCGATTGCCCGCGCCATTGAGTATGAGACATCGCGTCAGATTGAAATATTGGAAGACGGCGGGCAGATTGTTCAGGAAACGCGCCGCTGGGACGACGAGAAACTTGAGTCTTACGGAATGCGCTCAAAAGAAAACGCGCAGGACTACCGTTACTTTCCGGAGCCTGACCTACTGCCAATGGAGATTGACGACTTCTGGCTTGCGAGCGTCAGAAAAAATCTTCCGGAACTGGCTCATCAAAAACGAGAACGCTACTGCCGCGATTTTAAGATACCCGAGTCCGAGGCGGCGGTTCTGACCGTTCACAAAAACATCTGCAATTTATTCGAGACCATTGCGCGGCAAAGCGGACAGCCCGTAGAAGCGGCTCACCTAATAACCGGTGAAATCATGCGGCTGATGAACAATGCCAATGTTTTGCCGGAAGATTTGGCTATAGACGCCGATAAACTTTCCGCGCTCATTACTTTTGTCACGGACGGAAAAATCAACCGAAGCGCGTACAAAGAAACAGTTGAAGCCGTTTTTACGGACAATGTTGATCCCCAGCATTACATCGCCGAAAAAGGATTGCTAATGATCAATGATGACAACGCCGTTATCGAAGCGGTAAAATCTGTAATAACCGAGAATCAAGATTCCGCCACAGAGTACCGCGCCGGCAAGGAAAAAGTGTTTGGATTTTTAATGGGACAGGTTATGAAAAAACTCGGCGGAAAAGGAAATCCCGACATGGCGAAGAAAGCCCTGAAAGACGCGTTGAAATAGCGGAACAGCTCTTTAGTATAGACTTTATAATAGCTTGACATAATATGCACTATAGGTTATATTAGATTTATGTGGTCTATTGATTATACTCCGGAATATGAAGACTGGTTTTCACAACAGGAAGAAGAAAACAAAATAGCCATAAATGCAAAAGTTATTTTACTTTCGGAATTTGGCCCGCAACTGGGCAGACCTTATGTTGACACTATACATGGCTCAAAATACAGAAACTTAAAAGAATTAAGAATTAAATTTAAAAACAATGTTTTTAGAATATTATTTTGTTTTAATAAAAATCGTAATTGCTGGTTAATTATTGGAGGAGATAAAAAAGGAAAAAATGAGGCTGATTTTTACACAAAATTAGTTAAACAAGCTGAAAATTTGATTGATAAATATCCTGAAATATTGGAGGAAAAAAATGCGTGATGCAATAAAAATGATGGAATCAAAAATGAAAACAGAATCTGTGGCCCGTTCACGTTTGATGGCGGAACAGGAAATATTGACTATAAGGCTTAGTCAATTAAGGGAAAGATTAGGAAAAAAACAAACTGAATTTAATGGATTTAGTCAAACATCTATTTCCCGGCTGGAAAAGAGGAAGGATATCAGGATATCAACATTAATAGAATACTTAAATAACCTTGGAATGGGATTGGAAATAAGAACCTTTCCAAAGGTTAATGTAAAAAAAGCTAAGGAAGAAGTTTTATTAAGGGTATAAAGACGCGTTGAAATAGCGGAAATGCTCTTATCAGTTTGCTCTAAATAATACATACAGAATAATAGCTTGATTCTATTTTATTATTGGTTTATACTAAATCATTATGGAGAAAAAATATGCAAAGTATGGTTATTGACAGACAAATATTGCCAGAACCTATTATCTCTTATATTCATTCTGAAAAAATAAAAATGTTTGAAGAAAACGGTAATATAATATTATCCCCTATAAAAATTAATCCAAATGTGAATGAATTATTTGGCATGTTTAATGATGGTAAATTGTCTTCTGAAGATTTTATAAAAGAAAAGGAGCTCGAAAAGGAAATGGAAACTTGAGCGGCATTTATATTTTAGATGCATGCGCATTAATAGCATTATTAGCAGGCGAATCTGGGGCGGAAAATGTCAAAAAACTAATTCAGGACGCTATTAATGGAGATATAACTGTAAAAATAAACCAAATCAATCTATTGGAAGTATATTATAAATTATGTAATGTTTATAATCAAAATGAAGCAAATAGAACAATAAAAAAAATCAAGCAATATCCGCCGGGGAAACGCGAATACTCAAGCTCAAAACACCTAAAAAACAGCATTTTTAGCCGATTATCGATAAGTTATTTGCTGTTTTTGGGTAAAAGAGTTTTTTGTACAAATAGATAAATATAAAAAAAAATTGTAAATCTTGAAAGATTTATTGAAAAATTATTAATTTAGTGTTATTATAGTAGTATTGACAAGAATTTGTGAATTTAATATATTACAATGTAATGTAAATTGTTCCATAATTAATAAGCCGTGGTTAAAAGCCAAGTTGAACGTTGTTCAAAAAAGCTTAAAGTTGGACTATTTATATAAAATTAGGAGATTTTGAACATGAAGAAAGTAGTAATTGTGTTATTGTTGGTAACATTGGTCGTAGGAGGAGCTTTTGCTCAAATGAAAGCAGGCGTTGGAGTTAAAGGCGGTACTCAAACTATTACGCTCACTGCTGGTGGTAAGTCAGGTGAGGATAAGTATGGTACCTTTGGAGCTAATGCATTTTTAGACATAGGTTTTCTCGAATTAAACGCTGATTTTATGATGGGTGCATACCTTTTTGGGTTGATGACCAATGTTAATACCACAGATTTAGTCTTGGGCGTGGTCGGAAAATTTCCCATCCCCATTATGGATAAAATAACAGTTTTCCCGTTTGTTGGCGCTGATTACAATATCAATCTTTCAACAAAGAATGGCGATAATGAATTAAAAGATTCTGATCTTGAAGGTACCGGTTACAGCAGAGCTGATTTTATGAGCCGCTTGTCAATAATTTTCGGCGCCGGCTTAGACTTCAATTTGTCCGATTCTATGTTCATCAGAGGTGAAGTAGGTTATGGTATTACATTACCCAATAAGGTAGATAATGATATGATAGATGCGTTGAAAGCTTTGTCAAGTAGTGATGTTACATTACAGCAAAGTAAATTCTTCTATAAAGCTTGCATAGGCTTTAAATTATAAGATTTTTATCTTATGAGTAAAAAGACCGGGCTGTATGCTCGGTCTTTTTTATTTATGGGGAAGCAAAGAGATATACCGCGAACCACACGATATAACGAAGAATTCTACCACGAACCAACACGAACACTCACGAACCGAGATAGCAATGAGATTTACTACAGATATATGCGTAGTATAAATAGAGGATCAGGGGTTTTTGTACGAAGGCTAGATGCGGACATCACGATAAGATAACGGACAAAAACCCCCAAATCCCTTAGCTCTGTTTTACGCGCTTATAAATGGTAAGCTCAAATACCTCTAGGTTCGTGTTGGTTCGTGTGGTTCGTGGTAGATCTCTTCTTTGTGATCTTTGTTTCTTCGTGATCTTAGTGTGAACTTCTTGCGTATTAAAGCTGAGCATCGTTTCCGTCGTCAGCATACTCATTATCTCCTTGGCGTGTTTTTCCAATAACTCCTTCAGTATATCATGTTTGCGGCAATAATACACGGCTTTTTCCATCGCTTCTTTCAGGGATAATCCCTCTTTCTGAAACTCCCTCACTTTAGATATGAACGCGCTGTACTGCTGCAAGGTTTGGCACTTTCGCGCTATCTCTTTAATAGGTTTTTCGGCTATGGGTTTAGTTTTTATTAAAACAATTTTTTACCACGAACCACACGAACCAACACGAACTTTTAATTCGATATTTTTATTTAACCAACCTGATTATTTCTGTTTTAGGATAAGAATGAAAGTTTATCAATAATCCTAATTTACAGCCTGTAACTGCCATGTAGTTCATTAATTGCGCTTTATGCTGATTATTAATTTTTGATACGGCTTTTAGTTCAATAATTATTTTTTCATAACAAACCAAGTCAGCTATATATTTATTTTTAAGCGGAATACCGTCATATAATATTTCTAATTCTTGTTTTGAAACAAAAGGAATATTTTTCCGTCTTAATTCAATTTCTAATGCTTCTTGGTATACAGCCTCAAGAAAACCAATTCCAAGTTTTCTATTTACCTCATAAATACAACTGTTTATTTCATAGCTTTCTTCTCTGTAGAATATATCTTCTTGTTCGTGTTGGTTCGTGTGGTTCGTGGTAGAATTCACCATAAATATCCTCCATAAGATAGTTTTTTCTTGAACCTTCAAAAGAAGGTTCCCTATATATGGGTGTGAACTAGCGGTTTTGCTTGACCGAAAATGAAAATTTTTTAAAGAATTTTTACCACGAACTATATAATTGGACGAAGAGATCTACCACGAACCACACGAATGAACGAAGAGATCCACCACGAACCACACGAATGAACGAAGAGATCCACCACGAACCAACACGAACCAACACGAACCGAGAGGGATTTGAGCTTACCATTTATAAGCGCGTAAAACAGAGTTAAGGGATTTGGGGGTTTGGGGGTTTTTGTCCGTTATCTTATCGTGATGTCCGCATCTAGCCTTCGGACAAAAACCCCTGATCCTCTATTTATACTACGCATATATCTGTAGTAAATCGTTGCTCTCTAGGTTCGTGTTGGTTCGTGTGGTTCGTGGTAAAATTTCTTCTCTTTTGGTTCGTGGTAGAAATTCTTTATAATTACCACTCTTCCACAATTCAATAATAATTGGCATAATGACACAAGAGAAACAACATGAATCAATATAGAACAAAAACTTGCGGGGAACTGCGGGAAATACATACAGGGCAAACAGTCACGCTGTCTGGCTGGGTGGATACCATCCGTGATCATGGCGGCGTAACATTTCTTGACCTTAGGGATCAATACGGCGTCACTCAAATTGTCCTGCACAATGAATTTAAAGTCAGCAAGGAAAGCGTTATCACTGTTACGGGCGAAGTAAAAAAAAGGGATGCGGAAACCGTCAATCCAAAAATTGAAACGGGAACCGTCGAAGTTCACGCCGAAGCGCCGGTTATCCAAAGTAAAGCCGTCCGCACTCTGCCGTTTGATATCGGCGAATCCAAAAACACAAGGGAAGAAGTCCGCCTTTGCTATCGTTTTCTTGATTTGAGAAATCCCGAAGTGAAAAAAAATATTTTTCTGCGTTCAAAAGTAATCAGTTTCCTGCGGGCAAAGATGGAAGAGCTTGGCTTCACGGAGTTTCAAACGCCGATACTTACATCGTCCTCACCGGAAGGGGCGCGGGATTACCTCGTTCCCAGCCGCAAGCACCACGGAAAATTTTACGCGCTGCCTCAGGCTCCGCAGATTTTCAAACAGCTATTAATGGTTTCAGGCTTCGACCGCTATTATCAAATTGCCCCCTGCTTCCGCGACGAAGACGCCCGCGCCGACCGCTCCCCGGGAGAGTTTTACCAGCTTGATTTTGAAATGGCGTTTGCTGAACAGGAAGACGTTTTCCAAGTGGCGGAAAACGCAATGTACGGCGTTTTTAAAACATTTTCAAACAAAGCGGTAAGCCCTGTACCCTTTATAAAAATCCCATACGCCGAGTCCCTGCTAAAGTACGGGACTGACAAGCCCGATCTCCGCAACCCGCTTGTTATTACCGACCTCACATCATTTTTTGCCGACGTTGATTTCCAGCCTTTCAAAAATATTCTTGTTAGGGGAATCGCCGCGCCCGGCGCCGCATTGCAGTCAAAATCCTTCTTTGAAAAAATGCTTGTCTTTGCCACGGAAATCGGCATGAAGGGACTTGGTTACATTTCCGTTCTGGAAGACGGAAGCCTTAAAGGGCCCATCGTCAAATTCCTTTCCGCGGAAAAACAGGACACGCTTAAAAAAGACCTCCGCCTTAAAGCAAACGATACATTGTTCTTTATCGCGGACGCGCCCGCCAAAGTAAACAGTCTTGCCGGACAGATTCGCACGGCCTTGGGCAATCAGTTGAACCTCATAGACAAAAATAAATTTGAGTTGTGTTTCATTGTAGACTTCCCCATGTACGGCATCAGTGAAGAAACCGGCGCGGTTGAATTTACCCACAACCCATTCTCAATGCCGCAGGGCGGACTTGCCGCTCTTGAAACAAAAGCTCCCCTCGACATTCTGGCCTGGCAGTACGACATCGTATGCAACGGAGTGGAACTCTCCTCAGGCGCGGTACGCAACCATCTGCCCGAAGTGATGATAAAAGCATTTGAAATTGCCGGATACGCTCAAGCCGACATTGAGAAAAAATTCCCCGCCCTCTACAACGCTTTCCACTACGGCGCCCCTCCCCACGCCGGCATGGCTCCCGGCATTGACAGGATTGTCATGCTGCTGGCGGAAGAGGAAAACATCCGCGAAGTGGTAGCCTTCCCAATGAACAGCTCCGCGCAAGATTTGCTGATGGGCGCTCCCTGCGAAGTTACCGAACAACAGCTTCGCGAGGTGCACATAAAGGTGAGGCAGTCGAAATAAAAAAATTGTCGGCTGATAAAAAAAATAACCATTGTATGATTGACCATGACTTAACAACTGCCGCTGCGGTAAATCCTCTTTTTAAGGGCGGAGATGTTCCCGACCCGGCAATAATTCGAGTGGGAAACGCCTATTACATGGTCAGTACCACTATGTATTTTTGTCCGGTCGCGCCTATCATGAAATCGTGGGACATGGTCAACTGGAAAATTGTCAGCTATTGCGCCGATATAATTGAAGACCTTCCCAATTTCAGGCTGGAAACGGAAGACGACGAGCGTATCGGCGATTACGGCAGAGGGCAATGGGCAAGCTGCATTCGCTATTACAACGGAAAGTTTTGGGTAATTTTTACCAACAATACTACCAACAGATCATATGTATACAGCACAGTAAATGCCGACAACGGCCCATGGGACAGTAAAATTATTGATCGGCGTTTTCATGATCCGTCCATTTTTCAGGACGATGACGGTAAAGTATATATTTTCCACGGTTACGGAAGCATAGAACTGACCGAAATGTTACCGGATTTAAGCGGCGTTAGTCCTGGCGGCATAGATAAGGTGATTATTACCAAAGCTGACACCCCGGGCGGTAATAGCGCCGAAGGATCCCATGCGTACAAGATTAATGGTTTTTACTATTTATTTATTTGTACGTGGGGACTGGGCAGGAAGACACAGCATGTTTATCGCTCAACCTGTATTGAAGGCCCTTACGAAGAACGCATGATACTGGATAAAAGTTTAGGCGGTAAAGCTGTAGCGCAGGGAGGTATAGTCGATACACCGGACGGCGATTGGTACGCTTTTTTATTTAAGGAACCTAACGCGTCCGGCCGTGCGCCTGTATTGGTTCCAATGCATTGGAGCGCGGATCATTGGCCTGTACTTGGCGATTCGGACGGCAATATACCTGAGCAATTTACGATAAAGCAGGCGCAGGACTACAGCCAAAATTTATATGTCTGTGATGAATTTGAAGATGACAAACTGCAACTTGCCTGGCAGTGGAACCATAATCCTGATAATGCAAACTGGTCGCTGACAGAACATCCGGGTTATTTAAGGCTTAGAACGGGCAGAACAAGCAGGACTATTTACCATGCGCGGAACACCCTTACCCAGCGGATCTTTGAACCGGTCTGCGAAGGAACAACCGCCCTTGAGACTGTCGGCATGAAAGATGGAGATATAGCAGGCTTGATGTTACTTCAGGCTTTTTCAGGATTTGTAGGTATTGAACAAAATAAAGATCAAAAGTACATTGTAATGTACACCGGTGACAATGAAAGCGAGGCTAACAGAGGGAAGAATGCGGCTGTAACAAGAAGGGAGCGGACTCTGTTTAGCGGCAAGAGGATTTATCTCAGAATTAGCTGCACGCTCAGAGGTAACAGCACAAGCGGCGGCGAACAGGCGGTTTTTCAATACAGCCTGAACAATATAACATGGACAACTATAGGAACGGCTTTGAATATGGAATGGACATTAAGGCATTTTACCGGCGCGCGTTTTGGATTATTCAATTACGCGGCTAAGGAAGCGGGCGGGTATGTTGATTTTGATTATTTCCATGTAAAATGATTTTAGTAGAATAAATATAATTACAGGTATAATAAATGAAAAGGATTAAGAATGAAAACAAAAGAAAAGTCCATGGTATGCCGCATAGCCATTATCTGGCTGTCGGCGATTGTTTTAGTTTTACTGCCGGAATGCGGCAGTCAGAGGGGAAATATGCAGGCTGTATTTAACGGATTAACACTTGCAAAGCCGCTTAAGGCTTATGGCGATGTAAACCCCATCTATCTTCAGCGTTTTGGCGCCGATCCCTATGGCTTGGTTTATAAGGACAGGGTATACGTGTACATGACCGGCGACACATTCAATTTATCTTCAGGCTCAAGTCCGATGCCGGATTTCTCAAACCTGGAGCATAACGATTATTCAAACATCAATACAATCCGGGTAGTGTCTTCTTCCGATCTTGTAAATTGGACTGAACATCCTGAAATCAAGGCGGCAGGTTCTCAGGGGGCGGCAATGCAGGCAAGAAATTCCTGGGCGCCCGCCGCGGCTTATAAAAACATCGACGGGAAAGATTATTTTTTCCTGTACTTTGCAGATAACGCAAGCGGCATATATGTGCTTCGCGCTGAAAGCCCCCTTGGCCCTTTTATCAATCCCCGTCCTGACGGCAGTGCGCTCATCAACAGGCAAACGCCTAATTGTTCAGATGTCACATGGCTGTTTGACCCCGCCGTTCTTGCGGACGACGATGGAAAGTACTACATTTATTTTGGCGGCGGAATTCCCTCAGGAGGCAAAGCATCTCAATTTCTTTCCAATGATCCTCTTCCCGGCACCGAACGCGCCGTACAGCTTGGAAACGACATGATCAGCCTAGCTGGAACGCCCCAGAGTTTGAATGCCCCATTTATTTTTGAAGATTCCGGCATAAATAAAATCAACGGTACTTATTATTATTCGTATTGTTCAAATTTTAACGTAACGACTTATTTACAGAAACCGAAAGAATTTCCCGCTGCCAGGACAATAGGTAAAAATGGGGCAATCACATACATGACCGGCAAAAATCCGCTGGGGCCATATACATTGCAAAAAATGATACTGCCTAATCCAAAAGAGATTTTCAATCAGCACGGAAGCGGATCAAACAATCACCATGCCATATTTGAATTCAGGGGAAAATATTATATTTTGTACCACACGCGTTTACTGGAAATGGCAATGGGCGTACCCGGATCTATTCCAAGGGAAGGATATCGAAGCACCCACATCGACGAAGTTACCATACTTGCAGACGGAAGCATTAAAGAGATCAATGGTACCAGAAAAGGCGCGGCGCAGTCAGGTCATTTTAACCCGTTTGAATTAACAAGCGCGGCGACCATTGGCACTCAAGCCGGAATAAACACCACAGCCATTCCAAGCGAACAGCGTATGAAAGTAACGGACATTGATTCCGGCGACTGGATTGCCATATACGGCGCAGACTTCGGCAACGAGGGCGCGCAAAAGTTTTACTGTCGCATAACGCCTCCAAAAAACGGCAGAGGAGCAATCCAGATAAAGCAGAACGGCTTAGACGGCAAACCCATCGGCTATGTCAATATAGAACCCGGAAAGCCGGAAATAACAATTGAACTGCCGCAAATTATTACCGGCGTACATGATCTGGTTTTTATTTTTTATGGTAAAGGCTATGACTTTGAAGAGTGGCAGTTTATTAAATGATTCGTTTAATACATTAATTGTAATTTTTGTTTTTTCAATATACAATTAAAATCGGAGGAAACAAAATGGGACTTGTTCATGCGGAAATAACACTGAAAAACCTCAAAGATAAAATGAAGGCAGAAGAAGGATATATAAAAGAACCCGAAGTTCGTCAAACTACAATACAAGCCGTAGTTGACACAGGAGCAATGACTCTGGTAATCAATGAGCAATTACGACAGCAGTTGGGGCTTGGAGTAGTTGGAGAAAAACAAGCGACATTGGCTGATAACACTAAAAAGACGGTTCAAATAGCTGAGGCAGTAGAGATTCACTGGAAAAACCGTTCAATGATCTGCCAACCGTGGGTAGTGAGCGCCGGAAGAATCCTTCTGGGCGCAATCCCTCTTGAGAACATGGATTTAATTGTCGATCCCGGCAGCCAAATATTGGTAGGCGCCCACGGCGACGAAGAAGTCGGTTTGTTACTATAAAAAGGTCACTTCGACAAGCTCAGTGACCTCAAGTTCAGTGACCTCAAGATCAATCCCCTAAAAACCTTTTTACCACGAACCATCACGAACCATCACGAACAACGACAAGATACGTGCTAAAAGTTCGTGTTTTTCGTGTGGTTCGTGGTAGAATTTTTATTTTTTCCCACTTGACAAAAATACTACTTTTTAGTAATATTTACCCAAGATAAACAAAGGCGTTTATCGGTAGCTGGCCTATGGTCATTTTACCGGTGTGCGCTTTTTTTTTATCCGCAAACCACCTATAACAGGAATTTATTTTTTTGGAGGAAATTAAGATGAAAGACATTCCAAATCTGTTTGGCAGTATGGTCTTTAATGAAACGGTCATGAAAGAGCGGCTTCCCAAGGACATTTACAAGGCTTTGAAGAAGACAATGGAGCATGGCACCCATCTAAAACTTGACATCGCCAATGTAGTCGCCAACGCGATGAAAAACTGGGCGGTCGAAAACGGCGCGACCCATTTTACTCACTGGTTCCAGCCCATGACAGGCACAACAGCGGAAAAACATGACAGTTTTATTTCACCGTCCGGAAACGGAAAAGTCATCATGGAGTTTTCAGGAAAAGAGCTTGTCCGAGGAGAGCCGGACGCTTCAAGTTTCCCGTCAGGCGGATTACGCGCCACTTTTGAAGCAAGAGGCTATACCGTTTGGGATGTAACTTCGTTTGCCTTTATCAAGGACGGAACTCTGTGCGTTCCTACTGCGTTCTGTTCGTATTCCGGCGAAGCGCTCGACAAGAAGACTCCCCTGCTCCGTTCAATGGAAGCAATCGACAAACAGGCAATCCGCGTACTCAAGCTTTTCGGTGACACAACGGCGCACCGCGTTCTTACAACGGTCGGCCCTGAGCAGGAATATTTCATCATCGATAAAGAGATTTACCTTAAACGCCCCGATCTGATCTATACGGGCAGAACACTGTTCGGCGCAAAACCGCCCAAAGGTCAGGAGCTTGAGGATCATTATTTCGGCACCATAAAACCGCGGGTATCCGCTTTTATGAAAGAGCTTGACGAAGAACTTTGGAAGCTCGGCGTTTACGCTAAAACAAAACACAATGAAGTCGCTCCCGCCCAGCACGAGCTTGCGCCGATCTTCACAACGACAAATATCGCGACAGACCACAATCAGTTGACGATGGAACTGATGAAAAGCATCGCGGACAAACACGGGCTTGTTTGCCTGCTTCATGAAAAACCGTTTGCCGGAGTTAACGGAAGCGGCAAACACAACAACTGGTCAATCAGTACCGACACTGGCGTGAACCTGCTTGAGCCGGGTGATACGCCGAATGACAACGCGCAGTTCCTTTTATTCCTGGTCGCGGTTATAAAAGCTATAGACGTGTATCAGGACCTTCTGCGCGTATCTGTCGCGAGCGCGGGCAACGATCACAGACTCGGCGCAAACGAAGCGCCTCCCGCCATCGTTTCCATGTTCCTCGGCGAAGAATTAACTGAAATTATCGAAGCTATTGAATCAGGCAAAGGTTATAAAAACAAAGAGAAACTCGATATGGAAATCGGCGTATCAGTCTTGCCGCATTTCCCCAAAGATACGACAGACCGCAACCGTACGTCTCCTTTCGCGTTTACCGGCAACAAGTTTGAATTCCGTATGCTCGGCTCGGCATTCTCAATCGGCGGACCGAACATCGTATTAAACACAATTGTCGCCGAAACATTGAGTCAGTTTGCGGATTCTCTTGAGAAGTCAAAAAACTTTAAGGGAGACCTTGCGGCGTTGATAAAGAAAACAATCAGCGAACACAAGCGGATTGTTTTTAACGGCAATAACTATGCGGAAGAGTGGGTAGTCGAAGCGACAAAGCGGGGATTGTCCAACTTGAAAACCACAGTTGAAGCGCTTCCTGAATTTATTTCCAAAAAGAGCATAGAGTTATTTACCAAACACCATGTCTTTACCGAAGTGGAAATTCACTCGCGGTATGAAATACTTATGGAGGCATATTGCAAAACTATCCATATAGAGGCGCTTACTATGGTAGATATGGTTAAGGGAGATATTTTCCCCGCAAGCGTAAGTTACCAAAACGAATTAACAAAACTTCTGCAGAGAAAGAAAGCGTTAGGTTATTATGATTCTTCACTGGAGGAAAATTTGATAAGCAACATTTCAAAATTGTCAGCCAGTCTGCTTAACAAATTAACGACGCTTGAAAAAGTGATTTTGGAGACTAAAGAAGAACGCAGTATTTTAGAGCAGGCGCGTTTCTACCGCGAAAATGTTTTTGCCGCAATGGTGGAACTCAGGCTTGATGTTGACGGGCTTGAAACGCTTGTAGCAAAGAAATATTGGCCGTTCCCGAATTACGGTCAGATACTGTATAGCGTTATTTAGTTTGATTTCTGACCGCTTGTAAATGGTCAGGTCATTTTATGGCACACAATGGCGTGTGTTCTTTTAAGAACGTGCGCCATAATTTTTATTAGGAGGATTATATGGTTGAGTTGTTTGAAGTGTTTGAAGGGACTGAAGGGTTTTCGCCATTCGACACAATGTGGGTACTCATAGCAGCCGCCCTTGTATTCTTTATGCAAGCAGGCTTCGCTATGGTAGAAACAGGCTTTACACGGGCCAAAAATGCCGGAAATATCGTCATGAAAAACCTGATGGATTTCTGTATCGGCACCCCAACCTACTGGCTCGTAGGTTTTGGGATCATGTTCGGAACCGGTACGCTTATCGGCGGTTTTGACCTTGGGGTCATGAAGGATTACACCTTCCTGGGACTAACCTTTCCATTGCCCGCTTTCCTGATTTTTCAGACGGTATTCTGCGCGACAGCGGCGACAATCGTATCAGGAGCTATGGCCGAGAGAACAAAGTTTTCGGCTTACTGTATTTACAGCTTCTTGATCAGCGCCGTGGTTTACCCAATCTCCGGCCATTGGATATGGGGCGACGGCTGGCTTAGTCAGCTCGGCTTTCATGACTTTGCCGGTTCTACCGCCGTACACATGGTCGGCGGCATAGCGTCCCTTGTCGGCGCGGCGATTGTCGGCCCTCGTCTTGGTAAGTATTCCAAAACCGGCGAATCACGCGCTATTCCCGGACACAGCTTAACGCTTGGCGCTCTCGGCGTTTTCATTCTCTGGTTCTGCTGGTTTGGTTTTAACGGCGGTTCTACTGTCGCCATGACAACCCAAGATGATGTCGTGTCCGCCAGCAGTATTTTCGTTACAACAAACTTGGCGGCTGCAACCGCGGCGGTCTTTACCATGTTCATTACATGGATCCGCTATAAAAAGCCTGATGTATCCATGACATTGAACGGCGCCCTTGCCGGTCTTGTGGCAATTACCGCGGGGTGTGACGTGGTATCGCCGTTCGGCGCATTCTGCATCGGTATTGTTGCGGCGTTTGTTATCGTATTCGGCATAGAGTTTGTTGACAAAGTAATAAAGGTTGACGATCCTGTCGGAGCAATCGGCGTACATGGTCTTTGCGGAGCGGCGGGAACAATACTGACCGGCATATTCGCTCTTGACGGCGGACTGGCTTACGGCGGCGGATGGGCGATGGTTGGAATTCAAACTCTCGGCGTCCTTGCGGTAGCGGCATGGGTAGCGGTAACCATGTGCATTATCTTTACGCTGATCAAGAAAACAATCGGTCTGCGCGTATCGCCGGCCGAAGAAATTGCCGGTATGGATATTACCGAGCATAACATCGAAAGCAGCTATGCAGACTTTATGATTTCTACAGCCGTAGCTGACGCCGCCGTCAGGGATTCTGAGGCAGTTCCCGCCAATGTAGCAATTCCTGTTTTAAACAACTCAAAGCCCGGCGCGAAGATGACAAAGATAACCATCATTACCAATCAGAACAAGCTTACAAGGCTTCATACTGCCCTAGACAGTATAGGCATTACCGGCTTGACAGTTACAAACGTCTTGGGACATGGAATGCAAAAGGGGCATACAGAATATTACCGCGGCGCTCCTGTAAATATCAGGCTGCTCCCCAAAGTTCAAATTGATATAATCGTTTGCAAAATACCGCCGCAAACCGTTATAGACGCCGTTAAAAAGGTATTGTACACAGGAAATGTAGGCGACGGCAAAATATTCATTACGGATGTTGAAAATGTCGTAAAAGTCCGTACAGGAGAACAAGGATACGACGCCTTGCAAGATAACGAATAAAATTGTCATCTATCTGACATACCTGATCATTTACAAATGGTCAGGTAGTCAGGTCAATGGCAATGAAATCCATATTACACTACATCATAGTTTAGGTTTTCTAATTAGCATAATTGCATTCTTTCTTTCAAAAAAGAGTCCACAGTCATTCTGTTAACGCCGTATATCCTGCCTATTGCGCTTTTTGAAAATTGCCTGGCAAGAAGCAGTTTAATGTCCTGTTCGCGTCCGGTAAGTTTTACATAAGAAGATTTTCTGCCGCAAGGCCTGCCCAGAACTTTGCCTTCGGCGCGTTTTCGCGCAAGCGCTTCTTTTGTTCTTTGAGAAATCAAATCACGCTCAATTTCAGCCGACAAACTGAAAGCAAACGCCAAAACTTTTGATTGAATATTATCACCTAACCTGTAATTATCTTTTATTGTCCATATTCTTACCTCATTCAACATTAACTGGTTAAGTATTGACATAATCATAAAAAGACTTCTTCCAAGCCTTGATAATTCCGTACAAATAATCAAATCGCCGGACTTTACCTCTTCAAGAAGCGAACCCAAAAGCCGTTTGTCAGGTGTTTTATTTCCGCTGATTGTTTCTTCAATCCATTCGTCAATTTTTAAATTATTTTTTGTGGAAAACCGTTCAATCTCAAACCGTTGATTATCAACCGTTTGTTTGTCAGTGCTTACTCTTATATAGCCATATATCATTGCTATACCTCCAAAATTATTAATTTGACCTGCTTAAAAAGGTCTTTTTACTTATCGTCTAAAAAACCGTTCAAATGACACTTTTTTAGGCCTGCATAAAATGGGTGTAAAAATTTTAAGCAATACCCTGCGTCATGCCGATAATAAAACGGAGGTGTACCATTAAAAAGCTGACAATTTTTATTTGTACGTTATTTATGACAATGACGCTGTATGCGCAGACAAAGGCGCAGGAAGAAGTAACCGTAAAATTCCATAACTTTGTGTGGGGAACAAGCATTGAGGCGTTTAAAGCTAAAATGGGTAATCCTGTTCACGTTGAAACATCCAATGGTTTTCAATCATTGATCTACAAAGATATTTCCATCGCGGGATACCGCGCGTTTATGGTCGTGTATTTTTCAAAAAAAGGACTGGAAGGCGGAGCTTACTATTTTGATACCAATAATCTGGAAGAATTAATGAAGTGCTATACTGCCGTGCAGGAAGATCTTGTTACATTATACGGATCTACCCCGCCGTCGGCAGGACGTTTAGAAAAATTACTCGCTGAAATGCGGACTTATGAATCTTGTTGGGAATTACCAAGCGGATATATCCACTTAAAAGTCAACACGCGTAAAAGCGATCCCGTAACCCTTTGGATTTCATTCCCGACGCTTACAAAAATGTTAGACGGTAATTCGTAGTAAGCGATACCGGGACTGTCCTACAAGTTTTTATTTTACCACGAACCACACGAACCAACACGAACGGCGACAAGATATGTATAAATAGTTCGTGATTTTCGTGTGGTTCGTGGTAGATTTTTTTTTTGTAATGCCTTTACTCTATTGTCCCGCCGCCGACTACAATATCCCCATCGTACATAACAACCGCCTGCCCCGGCGTAATTGCTCGCTGGGGTAAATCAAATTCAATGTGCAGGCTATCTTCCTCTGTTTGTTCCGCTATCGCGCTTTGGGCAGCCTGCAAGTAGCGGGTTTTTACCATTACGCGCATCGGTTTTTTTAGGTCTTCGCAGGCGATAAGGTTGATATTTTTTGCGGAAAGCGACTTGCAAAAAAGAGCGTCGTCTGTGCCCAGAGTGACAGTATTAGCGGCAATTGACTTTACGGCGACATAAACCGGAACATTGGCGGCGACGCCTAATCCGCGCCTTTGCCCGATTGTGTAGCGGATAATGCCTTTATGAGTACCAATTTTCTTGCCTTCCATGTCGATAATGTCTCCGGGCGGGTATGTCTTGCCTGTGTAGTTTTCTATAAAATTACCGTAATCGCCGTCGGGTACAAAACAAATGTCCTGGCTCTCCCCCTTTGCCGCGTTTACAAATTTTCGCTCTTCTGCAATTTTACGCACTTCATTTTTGGAAAGCTCTCCAAGCGGAAAACGGGACATTTTTAACTGCTGCTGGGTAAGACAGTAAAGCACATAACTTTGATCTTTTTTTTCATCTAACGCTTTCAAAAGCAGATGCCTGCCGCTTGCAGCATCATGCGTTATGCGCGCGTAATGCCCTGTAACAAGAAAGTCAAAATCAAGCTGACGCGCGCGAAGAAGGAGAGAATTAAACTTTATATGGCGGTTACATTCAATGCAGGGGTTGGGAGTCGCGCCCTGTTCGTAAATTTCTATAAAATGGCGGATTACCTGTTTGTCAAATTCTTCGGTAAAATTAAGGACATAATGATCCATGCCAAGGCTGAATGCCACATTCTTTGCGTCATTTACGTCCGCAAGCGAACAACAGCGGCTTTCTCCTTTGTAGAGTTTGAGCGTTATGCCAACACATTGACAGCCCTTCTCAAGCATAAGGGCGGCGGCGACAGAACTGTCAACGCCGCCCGACATGGCAATTATCGCTTTGTCAGCCATATTTTATTGTATCTTCTTTATAAATAAATTCGCGGCTTCAATTCCAAAAACAACCACTGTCGTAACAATCACTCCTGCGATTATTACGCCCAGAATTACAGCCGCCATTGTGCGTTTTTTGCTTACGCCCAGTATCCACGCGCCGAGAGTCCCCGTCCATGCGCCAGTTATGGGCAGGGGAACCGCCACAAATACGGCGATGCCGAGCCATCCCCATTTTTCAAGTTTTCCAGAAAGTTTATTACGCGCTTTTTCAACAAAATGGTTAAAAAATTTTTTATACCAGCGAAAACCTTTTTCCTCGCTCTCGCCGTACAAAAATTTATGTATGGTAGCGAGAAATATCCAGCAGACAGGAGCGACAAGTGCGTTTAACACAACGGCAAACAGATAAGCCCAATACCAGGGAATGCGGTTTGCTATTGCAAAAGGAATCGCGCCGCGCAGTTCAGAAATAGGCATAAAAGACAAAAACGCGGTAATTGATAATACTAAAGGAAGGCTCATCAATTACCCCAAAGCGAAGCAGGGTATACGCCGGAAGATGTTAATTCTTCAATTTTTTTAACAGCCCCTTCCCTGTCTTCTTTATATGTTACGCCAAACCAATCTGAAGCCGCAGGGAGGACTTTCACTTTTATACCGGCATGCCTAATAAAATAATCCACGGCTTTTGGAATAAAACATTCGCTTTTAATCTGTCCTTTAATATCCGCCGTGAAAGTTTTCAGGAATTCATCAAAATATTTTTTAAACTCGGGAATTATTTCAGGTGAGAACCCCCAGAAATTCATCGATACCGGAGTATCGGGGGCAAGATCGCGGACAGAGCCGTCAGGCGCGGTGTTAAAAATGCGCCCGTTCTTTTGTTCGATGGCGGTTAATTCATCCACGCTGACAAGGACACCGCTATTAATTTCGCAAACTCCGCGCGTTACTGTTCCCTGCGGACTGAGCGTTTTATCAAGGCGGTAAGGCACAATCGAAGCTTTGTTGGCGTCCTGTCCGCGAAGATGTTTTCCCATAACGGTAAACGCTTCCCTGCCATAGAAGTCATCGGCGTTTATCACAGTGAAAGGCGCGTCAATTTGCTCCGCCGCACAGAGCAGCGCGTGTCCCGTACCCCAGGGCTTGTTCCTTCCCGCTTCCTGCGCGGCGCGGAAAATATCAGGCGGTATCAAACTGTCAGGATCTTGAAAAGCAAGACAGCAGTTTAAATTTGAACCCATCCGCGCCAATACCAGATCGCGAAAATCTTTTTCTATATCATGACGAATAATAAAAACTATTTTTTCAAATCCGTTTTTAACCGCGTCGTACACAGAATAATCAAGCAGCACTTCTCCGTTTCTTCCAAGTTTTTCCATCTGTTTAAGTCCGCCGTAACGGCTTCCCATACCCGCGGCAAGCACGACTAAAATCGGTCCTTTCATATTTACTCTCCTTTCTTATTAATTCTAGTGTATGTGATAAATGAAAAAGTGTCAAAATCTTCCGTTTTGGAAATATGCCAGCAAGCCGCGTCTATTTCCGGAAAAAAAGCGTCTCCCTCATATTGTTTGTGAATCACAGTCAATTCAATCTTGTCCGCCAGCTCAAGCGCCTCCCTGTAAACCGTCTCTCCGCCGATGATGAAGACTTTTTCATAGCCGGAACAATTCCGGGCGGCGGCGGACAGAGAGGAAAATATTTTTACATCTTTGGGAAAAGAGCCGTCTGCCGTCATAGTTTTTGAAATGACAACATTCAATCGCCCCGGAAGCGGCTTTACAGGCAAAGACTCCCACGTCTTCCTTCCCATAACGCAGGGCCACCCCTTTGTCAGTCTTTTAAAATGCGCCATATCTTCCTTAATCGACCACGGCATGGCATTATCTTTTCCGATGACTCGGTTCTCAGACATCGCCGCAATTATAATTATTTCCTGATTAATAATTCTTTCCCCCTTTCGGTACATATACGCACTTTCTAAAAATAAGAATTTCTACCACGAACCACACGAACCAACACGAACAACGACAAGATATGTGCAAAAAGTTCGTGAGTGTTCGTGTGGTTAGTGGTAGATCTCTTTCCATACTATTTACACCGCAATATCAAATTTAATCGTCGGGTGCGGATCATATCCTTCAATGACTGAATCACCGTAATGCCAATCAAAAATCGAAGTAAACTTTTCCGTCTTTATCCGCGGCAAAGTCTTTGGAACGCGCTCTATTTGCGCGCGAATACCTTCGATATGGTTCACGTAAATATGCGTATCTCCCAAAAAGCCGATCAGCCTGCCCTCACCAAGACCCGCTTCTTTGGCAAGCAGGTGAAGAAGACATCCGTAACTAGCAATATTAAAGGGCAGCCCCAGAGCGACATCGACTGAACGCTGATTCCAGAGAAGGTTCACTTTTCCGTCAATTACCGTTACCTGAAAAGCGTAATGGCACGGCGGGAGCGCCATACGCGGAAGGTCGATTGGATTCCACGCGCTTACAATCATGCGCCTGTTATCAGTATTTGTTTTAAGAGTTTGCACCAGCATTCCAAATTGATCAACGCCTTGTCCCTGCGCGGGTACGTTATGCGCCATATACCTTGCTCCGAAATTGCGCCACTGCCAGCCGTAAATTGGACCAAGCTCGCGCTCTTTCATCATTTTTGCTTTCGTCTCTTCATCATTACCGTATGGAACCGCGTCAGCACTGCACCACTCGTCCCAGATATGGTTATTCCTCTCTTTAAGCCACTCTTTGTCGGTAATGCCGCGAATAAAAAACTCCAATTCAGACGCAACCAGACGGAAAGGCACTTTTTTTGTAGTCAGCAAAGGAAATCCTTCCGCCATATCATGTTCAAACATAGCCCCCGCAATAGTAAGAGCGTCAACCCCGGTACGGTTAGTCTTGCGAAACCCGCTATTAAGAATTTTTTGGACTATATCAATATACGCTTTCATTTTTCGCTTTTTCTATTGTACCTTGAAGATTTATTACGAGCAAGTGTAAAAAAGGAGGACTCGCCAAAGAAATTCACACAAAGAACACAAAGGAAGAGAAGAACACAAAGGGGGATCAGGGGTTTATGTCCGAAGGCTACGCGTGGACTTCACGATAAGATAACGAACAAAAACCACCTCTTCCCTCTTTGTGATCTTTGTTTCTTCGTGATCTTTGTGTGAAATATTTACAATAAATCCATAAGGAGCTATTATTTAACTCATGGAAGAAAAACAACTAAAATGGAAAGAAGAAGAGCGTAAACAAGTTTTTAAGTGCAAGGTGTTCTCTGTTTGGGAATCTATTTGTAAACCGCCGGCGAAGGAAGACGGTAAAACCCATACTTTCTCGGTTATTGAAGCGAAGGACTGGGCTATCGTTGTGCCTGTTATCGAAGGAGCGCAAGGAAAACAATTTGTCATGGTATGGCAGTGGCGGCATGGAGCGCGAAGTTTAAGCCTTGAATTTCCGGGCGGCGTTTTTGAGGAAGGGGAAAATCCTAAGGACGCGGCAATCAGGGAACTGCGCGAGGAGACGGGGTACGTTCCGCAGAAAATTGAAAAGATTGGAGAGTTCAGCCCCAACCCAGCGATAATGTCCAATAGAGTGCATTTTTTTCTCGCGCAAGAACTGACAAACTGCGGCAAACAATCGCTTGATGAAGACGAGTATGTCGAAGTTGTTTTAGTCAACGCCGATGAAGTAATTCAAGGCATGGGAAAAGAGCCATATATTCACGGGCTGATGGGGTCTGCGTTGGCGCTGTATAATAAGAATATTCATTTTAAGTTGTGAAGGGGCTTGTCTCCGTGCGCTCCTATTATTTCCTCTTCACGCGGATTTATTGTCAGGTCAAGGGCTTCAAGGGGAATTGCGCCAAGTAGAACTTCATCGGCAGTCGGTACAATAAGCGCGACACAGATTGTTCTGCGGTCATTCCAGGTTATTTCCAGAGGTCCTGAAACATTATATTCGTTTCTTGTTCCGTCCGCGAGAGTTCCATAGTCGGTTCCGATCACTTGTAGTCCAAGTTGATTATGGATTGCTTCGTTTATTACCAGCGTCCATGCGCCGGTGTCAACTAACGCCTGAACAGTGGTTTGCCGGATTTCGTCTTTACTTTTAACTATTCCAGTGGCAAAATTCGACACATCAACGGAGTTTTTAAGTGTGATTTCAGTGTGTACTATTGACATTACTTTTCCTATTTATATATTACGGAGATTTTAATTAAAATGCAAGAAAATTATCAATAAAAAACTTTCAAAAATTTTCATTTTCGGTCAAGCAAAACGAGGAGTATGCGCCCATATAGTATTATTCGCAAAATTTTCACACAAAGAGCACTAAGGGACAAAGAACACAAAGTAAGAAGACATGTTACGTCTACTTTTCCACCTCTACCCGTAGCGTACTCACAGTGGGTACGCTACGAAATTAGAGTGACAGACACCTCGCGCTACCAACACGGGAGGTTTATTTTGAGTAATGAGCAAGCAGCAAAAGAATAGACACGGGAGTTTCCGCTTGAGTGACAAATACCGTAAAATGGTGTCTGTCACTCAAGCAGTACCGCATTACCGGAAAAACTTCCTTATTGTTTTACAAGATGTCCCCTCATAGAGTTGTTGCTGCTGCCGCCGTAAAGATACATAAGTACGGTTCCTGTAATTTCCCCCTGTCCAAAAATCCGGGGATTATTGGCGATACCAAAAGTCGACCAGTCTTGGAAATTGATATATTGCTGTGATGTATCGCCGCCGGTACGTGTAAATGTAACTTTCCCATGCCACACGACGGGCGTGTTGTAGACTGCTTCATCGCCCTTTCCGGGAGCAGTATCAATGGTATAAGTTCCGGTTATTCTGTATTGCTCCGTTGTGCCGGCTTTTTCTCCCGCCGTATATTCTGTTTTATATGTATATGTAACAGAACCGTTATTAAATGTGTATGTCCACGTTCGTTTGCCTATTACCGGCGCATCCTTTTCGAGAGAAGCCCATAAGGGACTGCTGTCTGCCCATGTCCCGTTTAATATGCCAATTATGTCCGCAACCTCAACGGTAAAGGTCGCGGTTTTGCCGTTCTTGGTAATGGTAATAGTCTTCCTTCCCGTGTTTGCCGAGTTAAAGCCCGAAGCGTCCGACGCGGATACAGCGATGGCTTCTTCGCCTATTCCGGGCCACACGCCGATTACTCTGATACCTGCCAGATCAAGGGTATCTCCCTGATAATAGGTAGTTTTTGTCGGATTACTTGCTATCTTAATGCTTTCCATAGCAACGACCTGCGCGTTGAAGGTGGCTTGTTTCCCCTTCCATGCGACGGTAACAGTCTGCGCACCAGCTTTGTTTACATCGAGGCCGGTAATCTGACATTCGGCAATGTCGATTTTTCCGCTGCCCATCTGATCCCATGCTCCCTGTATCTCAAGGCCGGGCCATTTGGGATCCACAGCAACGCCAAGTTTAAAAGCTTTGGGCTGGGAAGTGACTGTTATTCCGGTTAAGGCCATTACTTCAATCTGGAAGCTGACCGGGTCTTTTGCTGTCCTTACATTCACTGTTTGAGTCCCCGGCTTGGTATTGTCAAAAGAGATATCGTTTTTGTTTATAGAAATGGGCTTGCGGCTTCCGTCTTTAAAATGGCCGTAGATTGTAATGCTCTTGGGATCAATAGCCCCATACTGGCGCACCTGCTTGGGGCCTGTTACCGATTCTCTGTCTATGCTGACGACTATCATGGACGAGCAGCCCGCCAAAACCGCCATAATAAGCATAAAAGCCGCCGCCGTTAAAAGCACTGTCCTTTTCATAAAAACTCCTATACTGTTATCCTGCCCTATGTAAGATAACCTGATGAAATAAGTATCCGCATACGTGGAAACCCTATATTTTTATGTATCACAGTTTTTTCCATTTGTGACCTAGAATGGATTCGAATTCGTACAAAAAGGTGAAAAAAAGAATGGGTTCAAGGTTATTTTTTTCTTTTTAATCGTTTTTTCGGCTCTTACGGCATCCACAGAGGGGCTAACTCGGGAAAAATTGGCTGAAAAGGCTAATATGTCGCTACAATATCTTGCGCTTTTGGAAATTGCCCGAAAATTTCCTTCCGGTGAAATGCTTGAACGCCTTGCAAATGCCCTTGATATTGAAACTTATGAACTCTTAGCAGTTGCTTCTTCTGCCAATAATGAACTTGAACTTCTACGGAATGATATAATCAACGAAGTTAAAACTCTGAATGAATCTCTTGTTAAAAACATTACTGATGAAGTTATAAAGGCTATAAAAAATACTTTATCTGAAAGATAGAAAAAAACATACTTGATTTCTCTTTGTGATCTTCTCTTCCTTTGTGTTCTTTGTGAGAAAAAAAACGTGCTTGACACCCAAAAATCATAATGAACCCAAAAAAATTAATCTCTTGACAATACATCATATTTGATGTATTATTAATAATGAACAAAAAATGGAATGTGACTTACTATGTTGATGCAGACGGCACAAAACCTGTAGAGGAATATATCAGAAAACTTTCTGTAAATGAAAGGGCAAAAACATTGGCTTTTGTTGACCATTTAGAAGAAAAAGGACCGGATTTACACAGACCGTATGCCGATCTCTTGGAAGATGGAATTTATGAATTAAGGATCAAATTAACCGGTACGCAAGTAAGGATTTTGTATTTTTTCTGTTATAAAAACATTATTGTTTTAACAAACATATTTGACAAACATACAGATAAAGTACCAAAATCTGAAATTAAATTGGTAAAAAGAAATCGTGATGATTTTTTATTGAGATTTACAGAGCAGGATATTAGGAGGTTATTATGAGTTTTAGAAAACATTTAGCTGAAGAAATGAAAAATCCGGAGTTTAAAAAACTGTTTGAAGAAGAAAAACGTTTGTTAAATTTGAGTTACGCAATAGTGGAAGCCCGCGAAAAAAAAGGGTTGACTCAAAAAGAACTTGCTCAAAAAAGCCATATTACTCAACAGCAATTATCAAAAATTGAAAATGGTATAAATTGTAATATGCTAACATTCATAAGGGTCTCAAATGCCCTTGGTCTTGGTCTTACAATAACCGCTTAATAAATTTTTATAGTTTTATTCAAAAATATTTTACCACGAACCACACGAACCAACACGAACCAAGAAAGATATGCGTTAAATTCATATATTGAGGTTAGACGAGAGCAGGAGGTTCAGAGGTTTTTGTTCGTAATCTTGTCGTGATGTCCACGTCTGGCTTTCGAACAAAAACCCTTAATCCCTCTATTTTATACTGCGCATATATTTGTAGTAAATCTCATCGCTCTCTAGGTTCGTGCTGGTTCGTACGCACTGTCGGTCACCTAAAGGTGACCTTACTTTATTACAAGCAGCGGCATTTGATGGTGCTACGCTGTACGGCATTATTCATCTACACGTCTTCGCCGTGCATTTGTTTAGCGGGTTCGTGGTAGATCTCTTCATTCCTTCATGTAGTTCGTGGTTAAAAAAAAGAGGTTCACCCCCAGGCAAACCTCTTTATAAAACTAATTTAAGTTTTCCTATTTGTTGGTGGGACTCCACATTCCCTGGCGTTTTTCACCGCTGAGGGGCGGGATATCTAAAATCATTCCCGGTTCAATCAAATCGGGATTTGCGGGTTCAGGCATTTTATCTTTATTGGCGTCGTAAAGTACTTTCCATTTCCAGGGATCGTTGTAAACCCACGGATAACCGGCGATATTCCATAAACAATCCTTTTCTACTCTCCATGTTCTTACAGTATACTGACTCGCCAATGGACCGCTGGGGGTAGTAGTTGTTGTGTTGTTTGGGGTTGTTGTTGTTGTCGCAGGCGGTTTACCGGATGTTTGAAAAGCCGTGAAAATTTCAATGGCTTTAATGGCGGAATCAATAGAATCATTCCAGTTTTCATTGGCATTGGCTTCTATCGCGTTTTCATATTGTGTTTTTCCTTCCATGAAATTATTCGGAAACTTTGTGCTAAATTTGTTATCATCCGACCATTTCAATAAACGCGCAGCTTCGGCGATAAGTTGATTGGAAACATATTCATCGGAGAGTTGGGCATAATGTACCGCTTCCTGGGCAAAACCGATGGAAGCTTCATAATCGCCGTACTCAAAAGTTTCCGCAGCCAGTTTATTTAACTCAACACTGCGAAGATAGAATTCATTCCTGCTTATGCTGGTGGGAATTGCCGATTCATTATCATCCCCCACCGCGGCAAAATATGCAACAGATTTGTAAGCGGGAATAATTGCATCGGGTTCGGGTAGATCATACTGGGCAAACGCAAAAACTGTAAAAAACAAAGAAATAATTAATACAAATAAAACTTTACGGTTCATCTTGAACCTCCTTCTATAATTTTTTCAGCCTCTATGGCTGTTTCACTGCTCTCTCCTATTTTTTCTCCGGCTGCCTTCATCACTTCCTGGGCTATTATTCGTTTTTCTTCCGTCTCTTTTCTGGAAATAGCGAAATTCGCTTCAGCATCCACAAATGCTATTGCGGCTTCCGAGTATTTTCCTTCAGCATATAATGCTTTTGCATCTTCAAGTGACGCTTCTCCGTTACGGAATGTCTCACGAGAAGCGATATTTGCCTTGTCAGCTATAGCCAATTCCCTTTCTTTTGAAGCGGCATCCTTGCGTTCTGAAGAATAAACCGTCCATCCGTTAGAAATCACAGTATTATAACGAAGCTGGGCTTCTTCCGCAGCGGCAAGAGCGGCGTCTTTATTACCAGCGTCATAAGCATCTATAGCTTTTTGGGAAACTTCATCAGCCTTTAAGAAATTATCATTATCATACTTTGTAAAACCACGGTCAATAACTTCCTGTCTTGCTAAATAAGTTTTGGCTCCCGCTAAAAGGGTTTCATATCCTTTTAATGCCGCGGAGGCGGTATCTTTGGCTCCGGTGTAATCTCCGGCTTTATATTTGTCTTCCGCTGAAATGGCTAAATCATCCACGTCTTTTAAGTATTTGGGAAAAACATCGGTAAAGCCTGTAGCAATTAATTCTTCCCTGACAACCATCATTTCATCTTCCCTTGCCTGCGCATAAAGCGGAATAGTTTTCTTAAAGAGCGCGTTATAAGCATCCGCCGCCGCATTAAATGAAGCGTCATCATTTGCCGCCGCATACTGCTTTTCGGCTTCTTCCCAGTCGCTTGGGAAATATGTGTTACTGCTAAAATCCATTGCCTGCTTCCTGGCTTGATCCGCTTTAGCCTTCGCCTCATTTGATACTGTCGGCTGCTCTGTAGGAACCGGCGGATGTACTGTTGTAATACAGGAATTACATAACAATGCAATTGCTGACATTATTAATAGAATAAAAAAGATTCTTCTTTTCATAGTCCCTCCTTGATCAGGAACAAATTTTCGGATTTACCGATAGAGTATATACTAAATATACCACTATTTCAAGCTGATTTTTTAATATTTTCATGTTATTCTTTAGTAAAATTTTACAATAAAGAGGTATTAATTTTATGGATAATTTCAGTTTCGAAGTGGTAAAGCATTTTGGAGTAATTTCCCAGGAAAAAACCGGCTGGCAAAAAGAGTTGAATCTGGTATCCTGGAGCGGCAGAACGCCAAAACTCGATATTAGGGACTGGGCTCCAGGACGTGAAAAAATGGGAAAAGGCGTTACCCTTACGCAAGCGGAAGCGGCTGAATTGGCAAAATTGCTGACTTTAGCCCTCGAAAAACAAGATTGAGGCTATTGCCGAAATTCCGTCAATTTGGTACTTTATACTTGACCGTTATTAGTAACGGTCAGATAAAAATTTTAATTTATGCCGAAAGAACATATTAATGTTCGGCAATAAGAGGAGATGTATATGGCAAAACAGTTAATGTTCAACGAAGATGCCCGGCGCAAGTTGCTTGCCGGGGTTGAGCAGATTTCAAAGGCAGTTAAGGTAACACTCGGCCCCAAGGGACGGAATGTCCTTCTGGACAAAAAATTCGGCGCCCCCACAGTAACCAAAGATGGGGTTTCCGTGGCAAAAGAAGTGGAACTTGCCGACCCATACGAGAATATGGGGGCGCAATTACTGAAAGAAGTCGCCACTAAAACAAACGATGTCGCCGGAGACGGAACAACGACAGCGACAGTATTGGCTTATTCGCTGGTAAAAGAGGGGCTTAAATCCGTCGCCGCCGGTATGACCCCCATTGAGCTAAAGCGCGGCATCGACAAAGCGGTGGAAATCGCAGTCGAAGAAATCAAGAAAAATTCCAAACCTATCAAGGATAAGGAAGAAATTTCCCACGTCGCGTCCGTGTCCGCCAACAACGACAGCGAAATCGGAAACACAATCGCCGACGCTATGGAAAAAGTAGGCAAGGACGGGGTCATTACCGTGGAAGAAGCCAAAACAATGGAAACTTCCATTGAATTTGTAGAAGGTATGCAGTTTGACCGCGGATACATTTCCGCCTATTTTGTAACAGACCGCGACACCATGACAAGCGTCTACGAAGACGTTTACATTCTTATTCACGACAAGAAAGTTTCAAGCATGAAGGATATGCTCCCCTTGCTGGAAAAAGTCGCCCAAAGCGGCAAGCCCCTGCTCATCATCGCGGAAGACTGCGACGGCGAAGCCCTCTCAACTTTGGTTGTAAACAGTCTGCGCGGAACCCTTCGTACCTGCGCGGTAAAAGCCCCCGGTTTTGGCGACCGCAGAAAAGCCATGCTGGAAGACATCGCGATTCTTACAGGCGGCGAAGTAATTTCCGAAGAACTCGGCCTCAAGCTTGAGAACACCGACATATCACAGCTTGGTAAAGCAAAAACTGTTAAAGTTGACAAGGACAACACCACGATTATAAACGGCTCCGGCAAACAGAAAGACATTCAGGACAGAATCGCGCAGATTAAAGCGCAGATTGAAGATACCACCAGCGATTATGACCGCGAAAAATTGCAGGAACGCCTTGCAAAACTCGCAGGCGGCGTTGCAGTAATCAATGTAGGCGCTGCTACCGAAGTCGAGCTTAAAGAGAAAAAACACCGCGTTGAAGACGCCCTGTCCGCCACCCGCGCCGCTATCGACGAAGGCATTGTCCCCGGCGGCGCCATCGCGTTGATTCAGGCAAGTCTCGCGCTTGACAAGTCAGACACAACCAAGCTTACCGACGATGAAAGAGTCGGCTTTAAAATTGTAAAACGCGCTCTTGAAGAGCCAATCCGCCAAATCGCCGAGAACGCCGGTCTTGACGGCGCGGTCATCGCCGAACGCGCGAAGAGCGAGAAAAAAGGCGTAGGTTTTGACGCCGCCAAGATGGAATGGGTTGACATGCTGAAAGCCGGTATCATTGACCCGGCAAAAGTAACCCGCTCCGCATTACAGAACGCGGCGTCGATAGCCAGTTTACTCCTCACCACCGAATGTGCCATTACTGACATCCCGGAAAAGAAAGAAGCCCCGGCAATGCCCGGCGGCGGCATGGGCGGCATGGGAGGAATGGATTACTAGTAGGATTTTACCCGAAGAATTTCACACAAAGAGCACAAAGGAAGAGAAGAACACAAAGAGGAGAAGAAGGAATTGTTGTTCATAATCAATGCGTGGACTTCACGAAAGGATAACGGACAAAAACCCCTTATCCCTCTTTGTGATCTTTGTAACTTTGTGTTCTTTGTGTGAAGTCTTTGGGGAAAATATGGAAAAAGAGCAAATAGACAATTCTCCACAAACTGCGGCTTCCCTTGTGCGGCATGGGTCGGCGCTTTCCCTCCTCACGCTAATTTCGCGTATCCTCGGACTTCTCAGAGAAATGACAAAGGCGCGATTTCTCGGCACTACCGCCCTTTCCGACGCTTTTTCTGTCGCATTTTTACTGCCCAATCTTTTCCGCAGACTTTTCGCGGAAGGATCAATCTCCGTCGCTTTTATTCCCACGTTTAAAGAATATATGCTTGAGGGCAACAAGGAAAAAACGCGCGAGTTTTTTTCGTGTGTGTTTACGTTTCTTACATTTATCGTAACGCTGATGGTAATGGCTGGAATCCTCTTTGCCCCCCTCCTTGTCCGTATTTTTGGAATAGAAGAATATGACGAGACTGTTTTGCTTACAAGAGTGATGTTCCCGTTTCTTGGGTTTATTTCGCTGGCGGCTCTCTTTCAGGGGGTGTTAAACAGTCTTCATATTTTTACCCCGTCCGGGCTTGCGCCGATTTTATTAAACATTGTTACTATTCTTTGCACATACGCGCTCAGTCCTTTTACAAAAAATCCCGCCCGGGCAATGGCAATCGGCATCCTCATTGGCGGTTTTCTTGAGGCGGCAATTCAGTTTCCGTTTGTTTTAAAAAATGGGTATAAATTTTTTATTACCGGACTAAAACGCGCCATTGACAATCCCGGTACGCGAAAAGTGCTGAGGTTGATCAGCCCCACAATAATTGGAATGGCCGCCTACCAAATTAACGATTTAGTTTCTACCGCGTTGGGAGGCAGGGCCGGGGAAGGAGTTGTATCGAGCTTGCAGTTTTCTTTGCGTCTTCAAGAGTTATTTTTAGGGGTGTTTGCCGTTTCGATTGGGACTGTGCTGCTACCGAATCTTACTGAATATGCAAAAACTTCAAAATGGGATTTATACAACAAGCGATTGGTTTCTTCTATTAACATTATCGCGCTAATAACAATTCCTGTAACTTTTTTCTCGCTTGTACAGGGGCAGGGTTTAATCCGCCTTCTTTTTCAAAGCCACAGTTTTGATGAAACATCCGTTACTCTAACGCTTGCCGCGTTTACCTTCCATATGCCGGGACTCTTATTCATCGCGCTTAACCGCATCATCGCCCCGGCATTTTACGCGCAGAGTAATACAGTGTCGCCTACTATCGCAGGAATTATTTCGATGGTTGTAAACATCATCCTTGCCACGGTTTTATCCATGCCTTTCCGCGGCTCGGGTATAGCGTTTGCCCTGTCTTTTGCAAGCGCGATTAACACTATTTTACTTGTCATTTTTCTTGGAAAAAATCCAAATATCCATATTGGTTCAGTAATAGGCCCTGCCCTTCTCTACATTTTAAAAATGCTGATCCTCTCCGCCATTGCCGCAGTTCCGATTTATTTCCTCTCCCCTGTGTTACGCGATATTTGCGCCGGTCACGGGCGTTTAATAAGTTACGGCATACCGTTAATAATAAACGCGATTATTTATCTGCTGTTAGGTGTTTTCTTGCTTGCGGTTGTAAAAGACGAAAATCTTACAGGCTTAATAAAAATGATTAGGAAGAAATGATATGATCGCCAATTTAAAATACCGCAACCTTCCTACGGTAGTACTCGCCGGCCGCCCCAATGTGGGAAAGTCAACGCTTTTTAACCGACTGCTTCACAAGCGAAGGGCAATTACCGACCCGACGCCCGGCGTTACCCGCGATCCCGTAGAAGCGGACTGCCTCATCGACGGCAAACCTCTGCGCCTCATTGACACCGGCGGCTTTAAACTCGCGGATTGTAATGAGCTTGACAAACTGGTAGTCGAGAGAACTCTTGAGACAATTAAAAAAGCCGGTCTTGTCGTCCTGCTGCTCGAAGCGGGAGAGATAACAAGCGAGGACGAAGAGCTGATAAACATTTTACGTCCGTACCGGAAAAAACTAATTGTTACCGTAAACAAGACGGAAGGCGGCAGACATGAGGCTGACGCGTGGAATGTCCTGTCCTTCGGCTTTGACAAGGTGCTAATGATCTCCGCGGAACATGGCGACAATATCGGAGAACTTCAGCAGGAGATTTTAAAACGTCTTGATTTTTCCAAAGTGGAAGAAGTACAAGAAGAAAAAGTTATCAAAATCGCGCTCCTCGGAAAACCTAATACAGGAAAGTCCACGCTTTCAAACAGACTGACAGGAGCCAATGCTTCTATTGTAAGCGAAATCCCCGGCACGACAAGGGACACTGTAGAGGGGCGTTTTAGCTGGAAATCACATAACTTTATAATTATGGATACGGCAGGCATAAGGCGCAAGGCAAAGGTAAATGAAAATATTGAGTATTATTCAGTAAACCGCGCCATTAAAACAATCAGCGACGCGGATATTGTCGTACTGATGATCGACGCAGCGGAAGGGCTGTCCGATCAGGACAAAAAAATAGCCGCGCTCGCGCATGACAAGGGCAGGGGTATCATTATGGCGCTTAACAAATGGGATACAATGCCTCAGCAAAAAAACACATTTAAGGACGCGGAAGAAAAAATTCATTTTCAATTCGGTCAAATGGAATATGCGCCTGTAATACCCGTCAGCGCGAAAGACGGAACCGGCGTTGATAAATTGTTGAACACCGCGATAAAAATGTACGGACAATTAAATCTGCAAATAGGAACGTCCCAGCTTAATCAGTCGCTTGAAAAGTGGCTGCAGGAATATCCGCCGCCTACAGGACCTCGAACTTATTTTAAAATCAAGTACGCCGTGCAAAAATCAACAAACCCGGTACACTTCATCTTTTTTGTTTCCCGCATTCAAGTTGTAAGCGATTCGTATATCTCGTATTTAAGGAACAAAATACGCAAAGATTTAGGCTTTTCTCTTATTCCCGTATTGATTGAGGTAAAAAGTTCTTCACCTAAAGACAGGAAAAAAGGCAATTGACATATCCGTTCTTTACGGTCAATATTAATCATGAACCTTGCAAATAAATTATCATTTTTCCGCATTATCCTCGCTCCAGCGTTTTTTGTCTTTTATCTTTTACCCCACTTTTATCCTTCGCTATTCGTAAACGGAACGGCATGGACAGTACCCATACTTTGGATCATTGCTATTATCTCTGAAATAACGGATTATTTAGACGGCTTTGCCGCCCGTAAATTGAATCTGACAAGCGACTTTGGAAAACTTTTAGACCCCTTTGCCGACACGCTTACGCAGATCACTTTTTATCTTTGCTTTATAATAGACGAGATTTTCCCCGCGGGTATTTTGCCTGTGATTTTATTTTTACTTGTTGTTTACCGCGAATTCGCCATCCTGTTTTTACGCAATTTGATGTTGAAAAAAGGTATTGCTATGGGCGCGCGTATCAGCGGAAAAATAAAAACCGTCATGTATATCATCGCAGGGGCCATCGCGCTTTTAGCCTCAAGTTTTGAACGATTGGATATATTTAAATCGATCTTGCCGTACATTAAAACAGGCGCGCTTATTATTTTTGGCATTTCCGTAGCTATCGCAATAATTTCATTTTTTGACTATTTATTAATTTACCAAAAAACAGGAACATCTCAGTAGAGAGGAAAAATAAGCATGCCTGTAAAAGAACTTTTGGAAAAAATCAATTCAAAACACGCGGCGGAAATCTTCGGCGAACTTTACGGAGAGAAAGAAATTGACGCCGCAAAACAGCGTTATGAGTCATTAATAACGGGAATACAAGACAGCGCGGAATTTTGCGGCGGGCAGGAACAATTGCGGGTATTCAGCGCTCCAGGAAGAACGGAACTTGCCGGCAATCACACAGACCACAACCGCGGGAAAGTACTGGCCGCGTCCATTCAACTGGACAACGCCGCCATTGTGCAAAAACGCAATGACAATACCGTATTTTTTCGTTCAACAGGTTTCCAGGATGTAAAAATTAATTTGACGGATAAAAACGGCGCCCTTGATTTACAGCCAAAACCTGAAGAAAAAGGAACGACAGAATCACTTATCAGGGGAATAGCCGCCGAATTATCAAATCGCGGCTGTAAAACAGGCGGCTTTTCAGCTAACGCAAACTCTACCGTACTTATAGGTTCGGGATTGTCATCATCAGCCGCGCTTGAAACTCTTTTATGCCGTATTTTCGATTCTCTTTACGGCGAAGGAAAACGCAATTCTCTGGAAATCGCGCAAATTGGCCAGATAGCGGAAAACGTCCACTTTGGAAAACCTTGCGGATTAATGGATCAGGCGGCATGCGCCACAGGCGGCGCCATCGCGATTGATTTTGCCGATGTTTCGCGTCCCGCAGTAAAGCAAATCAATTTTGATCCCACCGCCGCCGGATACGCCCTTTGCGTAGTGAACACAGGCGGCAGTCACGCCGACCTTACGCCTGATTACGCTTCCATTCCGGCGGAAATGAAAGCAGCAGCCGCATTCTTCGGCAAATCCGTACTTAGCGAACTTGATAAAGAAACATTCCTATCCCGCGCCGCCGAAGCGCGAAAGTCATTGGGAGACAGGGCATTTTTACGCGCCATTCACTTTTTTAATGAAAACGAAAGAGTAGATACAATGACCGCGATTTTATTAGAAATGGAAAAACCCGCAACAACCGCCGACAAACAGCGTTTATTAAGTCTTTATTTGGATTTAGCTAATGAATCGGGCGACTCATCATGTGAGTTTTTGCAAAACGTATTCTCTCCTACACGCCCCAAAGAACAAGGCATAAACTCCGCTCTCGCGCTGACAAAAGATTTTTTCCGTAAGCAAAAACTGCGCGGCGCTTGCAGGGTCCACGGCGGCGGTTTTGCCGGAACCATCCAAGTCTTTGTCCCCGTGGACGCAATGAACGCCTACCGCGCATATATCGAAGCGGTGTTCGGCGCAGGATCACTGACAGTACTGCGGATAAGGTCTAGGGGCGCGGTTGAGTTGGAGTTTTAAGGGCGGATAGACTACGTTGTTGAATATGTAGGGAATAAATTGATATAATTGATTTCGAAGATTAGCCAGGATGGCTCAGATGGCAGAGCCTCCAGATGCCGCGTAAGCGGCTACCTATTCACTCGTAATGCGTGTTACCAAGTAATGGTTTTCGAAGCATTACGAGTGCGCGGTAGTACGATAGTATATGTTGTGAAATACGCCAGGATGGCTCAGATGGCAGAGCGGCGCACTCGTAATGCGCAGGTCCCGGGTTCGATTCCCGGTTCTGGCTGGATTACCGGTTTTTAACAAAAATATGGCTTATTCCGTTTATAAAAAACTCATTGTTTAAGCCTCTTTTCAGTTCCAGTAGACTTAAAGTATCTGAAAACTGCAAAGCATAAGTGCCTTCGTGATTTCCAATCAATAATATCTACTTTTACCGGATGAAGATATGAACACAAACTGAAAATAGAAAGATCGCTTTTTTTGGACTATCTCAAGACCATTATCGTAAACGGTTTTTTCTATCATAGATCAGTCGAGAGAGTTCATATTAATTTGTGTTTCATATAGATTAAATTAACGTGAGATTCTGAGAATAATCTACAAAAGTAGAACCTCGTATATCAGCTATCTTATAGGGCAAATTCCCTTCTCCACTTGAAGTGATAGGTAAAAAAGGACCAGCAGAAAAATTTGGACGCCAATTCTTAGGATCAAATACACGGAAAAAATTAAACTCATAAGTCTTTATTTCTTCAACCTTTGGATGTTCATAGTTCTCATTCATATTCTTACTCCATTTAAGAATATCGGCATATTTATACCGATGTATTATCTTCCCATTTTGCAGAAATCTGGACTACACCGATATTGTAACTCAGATTTGGTAAACGGGTTCCCATTATTTTCCCTTTGCTAATAAACATTTCAGAATGATTGATGCTTTCAATAGAAGCATGCAAAAGCTTATAATCTACCGATACTCCAGGTTTTATCGATGAATTAATAACATTATTGAATATTTGTTGTGCCGCTTGAGGGTCTATATTACTCGGAAGATTTATAACAAGCGGTGGTTCGAGCATAAAAGCAGCTTCCGGTCTTGAAAAATATTCATTGTGCGGATTAAAAGGGTCGCACATTTTCATTTCATTTTCAAAATCCGTATATATAGCCCAAATTATACGTTCAATTTCCGAATCATCATTTGATATTTTAAGTCCAAGTTGTTTAGCTTCGGATTTTGTAACAGCATGTCCGTGGCTAAAATAATTCTTACTCAATTTTTGAGCTATCGCTTCGGCGTTTTGTGCATCAGTTCCCATCATATGGAGCTTTAATAATTTTTCTGCCATAGTCATTGACTGCATTGATGCACGTTTGGCCCCGCCAATTACACTGGGAGCAATCTGATTAACTAATGGGGATAAAAGTTCAACTTTTTCCTTCTGTTCAGTAATACCAGCCTCTTCCTTTAGAAAATTTGTATAAGCTGAGACATCTTCATAAGCAAACTGCTGCGTTCCATCTTTATTATTCACAGTTATTTGCGGATCAACAGGTCCTAATGAAGCCCAAGGATGCATAAAAATTTCATCGCACCCTACTGCTATGAGTGTAGCAGCACTAAAGGCACAAAAAGGCACTAAACAAGTAATTTTTCCATCTTTACCTAAATATTCTCTTAATAGCGTTATGAGCCGCCAAGAGGTCAATCCATCACCACCATAACTATTAATTAAAAGATCAATGTCTTTTGGTGGATTTTTGAGCGATTCTAATTGTTTTATAAACTGCCTAACAGCATCAGAGGCAATGGAACCTCCTGCATTTTCTCGTGCACTGGTAATGTATGAGATAATAGGTCGTTTCCGGTATGTTTCGAGTTCCTGATAAAGTTTTTTCCGCTCAGTGAATCCCATATTTTACTCCATAATCAATATAAAATTAATTTTAAAATATTTCAATACTTAAATTCGTCCTTATATAAAGTGTGTCATTTTGACTCACTTTAATGTCTTATCCTTTATAACATTTAATTTTTATAAAAAGTCATTGTGTTCTTTTATTCAACCATTTTTTTGAATACTTAGCTCTCGAAATATAACCTTACCGCATTAAAGATTGCAAGTAATATAATCGGGAAAAAGGAGAGAAAATGAAAACTACAAAAATTGAATGGACAGATAAAGCATGGAACTTGATAACAGGCTGTTCAAAGCGATCATTCGCATAAAAGATTTTAGCTTCCATAGATTGAATAGGTAACAATTCAATAATATAAAACCAAGTTAATTGTGTCGACAGTGTCGACACAATCTTCCGATCAGGAAACTATTCGGCAAACTGTATCATTCGGTGTAAATTTCACAGTTCAAAATTCCGACCATATTGAGCGGTCAATCTTGTAGCCAGATTAGACACTATCTGAGCGCCATATTCAGCGCGTTTGTTGTGCAAAATTTCATTGTTTTTTTTTTCAAATTGCCAGAATAGAATGTTTACAGTATTTTATGCTATAATTTCATTGTGAAAGCCTTACCCCCAATCGAAAATTTTTGGGAAGAAAAAAAGTTTGAACCTAACGATGCCCAGAAAAAAGCAATCCTTCATACGGAAGGTCCTCTGTTCCTCACCGCCGGTCCCGGTTCCGGTAAAACCCGTGTTCTTCTCTGGCGTACCTTGAACCTGCTCGTTTACCACGATGTAAAACCGGAAGAAATATTTCTTTCTACTTTTACCGAGAAAGCCGCCACCCAACTAAAAGACGGCTTGCGTTCTCTGCTTGGACTGGTAACCAACAGGACAGGACAGCCTTACGATATTTCCGGTATGGCTCTTGGAACGGTCCACTCAATCTGCCGTAAATTGATTACCGACCGCCGCTTTTCCCAAGACGCTTCACGTAGGCGTCCACCTGTTCTTCTTGATGAACTGTCCCAATACTTCAAACTTTACGGACGCACCTTTTTAACTAACCTGTGTTTGGAAGCAGGCTTTGCCGATCTTGAAACAGCCATTGGCGATATTAACGCCTTCTTTGGAAACACTACAAAAAATGGACCGAGCCAATCCCGCCATCTTGCCGTTACTTCCGTAATTGCCTTTTTCAACCGCCTATCAGAAGAATCCCTGCCCCCCGATCAATGCAATCTGTTAGTTGATCTGCCTGTACCTGACGATGCTCAAGTCTGGCACAAAGAAACTTTCAGAAAACTTATTGAAATGTACAGATTGTATCTTGAAGACTTGAAAAAAATTCCTGAGCATGTTGATTTTTCTCTTTTACAACGCGCAGCTTTCGAACAGATAAAAACTTTCAAAGACGCGTCTGAAATTTACAGGCACGTTATAATTGATGAATATCAGGATACCAACGCCATACAGGAAAAAATTTATTTTGAACTTGCAAGCGGTCATAAAAACATCTGTGTCGTAGGCGACGACGATCAAGCTCTCTACCGTTTTAGGGGCGCCACTGTCGAAAACCTTGTCGAATTTGAGAGCCGCTGTGAAAAACACCTTGGTATCCGCCCCACTCGCATAGACCTTGATATAAATTACCGTTCCTGTAAAAAAATTGTCGAGGCTTACACAAACTTTATCAATTTGACCAACTGGAAAAAAGATCCGCCGAAAACAGGTTATTACCGTATCAACGATAAAAACATTAAAGCAAATAAACAGGATGAAACTCCTTCGGTTATAGTTACAGATCATACAATCGCGGATAATATCTACAGTCAGATTGCTCATTTAATCTACGATCTTAAAAAATCAAAAAAAATAGAAGACTATTCCCAGTGCGCGTTTCTTTTCCCTTCGCTCTGGGATTCGTTTAATAACAGGGAGAGTTCCCGCGTAAAAGGTTTTAAAGAAGCTTTTGAGGCTGTGAATCGAGAGCTCAATCTTTTTAGTACTCCGGATGAGTTAAAAATCTACGCGCCAAGAGCGGGCCGCTTTCTGGAAGGAGATGAAGCCAAAGCAATCTGGGGCATTTTCCTAAAAATTTTTGGTATGCCGCATTATGATGAAGCGCTGGGCAGAAGCCTTGCCGCGTACCATAAATGGATGTCTGACAGTCTGGAAACCGCGGACAATCTCTGCGCCGCAGATCCAAAACTGAGAGATTTTGTAAAAGAACGAAACGAAGAACTTAAAACTATTGAGAAAGATTATGACTCTCTTATTGCTCTTTGCGAAAAGAACAATTACAAACTTAAAGAACCTTTCAAACAATCCATGAAACGTCAGTTCGCAGATGCCGGTCTTTCTCCAAAAGGCAAACGCAATACCGGAGGAAAAGTTTTTGACGCTACAATCGAAAAACGCGAAGCCGCGGGAAATCCTTTTCCTATCGACTATATAATCAACCGTATTACCTCGCTTGACTGGTCTATTCTGGATCTCTTTTACCAAATTTGCGGATTCAAATTTTTCAGCGATATGTTCTCGCTTGCCGAGACAGGCGCAGACGAAGGTCCCATTTGTAACCTTGCCCTTATCAGCCAGTACCTTTCCCGCTTTATGGAAGAATTCGGCTCGGTCATAACCGGCGCATTCTACAAAAACGATGTCTTTGCCCATTGCTTGTTCTCATCGTTTACTTACGCGCTCTACCGCCGCGGTGAATCCGAATACGAAGACTCGGAAGTTCCTTTCCCAAAAGGCCGCATTTCCTTCCTGACCATTCACCAGTCCAAAGGGCTTGAGTTTCCCGTTGTTGTTCTCGGTAGTTGCGAACGCCGTGATCGTGAAGCCGACATGAAAGAAATAATTGTGCGATGTATAAAAGGAAACGATGATGAATGCGAGCCGTTGAATCGCATTTCACGTTTCGACAATATGCGGATGTTTTACGTTGCTTTAAGCCGCGCGCAAAACGTTCTAATCATGCCCCGTTTTTCCACTACACGAAAAGACGGCGTTATCCCACGCCCGGAACAGATGCGGGCAAGCGATTATTTTATTGACTTTTTTAACAGCGGCAACTTTCCGACCATACCGGAAATTCAGGCAAACCTGTCGAGTATCCCAAAAGCCACCATGAACAAAGAGGATCTGGGAAAAATTTATTCCTACACTGCCGATTATCTCATGTATGAACACTGTCCGCGTCAGTACATGATGCTCCGTCAATATGGTTTTGTTCCAAGCCGTTCGCAAACCATGCTATTCGGTAATCTGATTCATCAGACTATCGAAGACTTACATTATATGCTCATCAATGAGCGTAAAAAGGATTCGCTTATATGAACCAAACAGAAATTGAACAAAAATTGAAAGAAAAGTTTGAAGAAAACTACGCCATGCTTCGTCTTGAAGGAGGGCATGCCCTTACCGCCGATGTCAAAGAGGCGGCATGGAAACAGGTACTCTGGTATTATCGAAAGCTCCATTCCGTCGCAGAGCGGATAAGTGAAACTGAAGTTAAGCTAACGTTACCTGATCAATTTACCGCTCTTGATCGCCGCTTTACCATCGAAGGAGTTGTAGACATTGTCGCCGAACAGGACGAGGTTGTGATGTACGACATTAAAACACATGACCCCGATTATATCCGCGCCAACAAGAATTATTACGAAAAACAACTCAATGTTTATGCCTACATTTGGGAAAAACTGCGCGGTGAAAAACTTGACCATACCGCCGTTATTTCCACGGCCTTTCCCAGAAATGTAAAGTCCGCTCTTGATTCTGATAACGAAACATTCATTGCGCGGGAAGTTGAAAAATGGGAACCGGTCATCCCTATTGATTTTGACCACAACAAAGTTGCCGAAACAATCAAGGACTTTGCCAAAGTTGTTGATAATATAGAAAACCACTCGTTTGAAGCTCCGTCCATTGACTACTTAACCCGTAAAATCGAAGGAACCAGCGTCATCTTCGCTACACGAACCTGCCGCAACTGTGATGGTCGTTTTTCATGTCCCGCCTATCGTGAATATGCCCTACAGTCAGGGGCAAAATCCAGCGCCGACTTCAAAAAATATTACGAAGAATACCGTGATGATGCCGATCAGGAAGCTTTTATCAACGCCAATATAGACACAGAAAAGTTGAATGATATTATCAAGGAGCGGAGTTCAGGGTAATATGGAATTTATCCAAATAAAATGGAAAAACGTTTCTTGATAATTGCGATTATTTTTTTATAGATTGGCATATCATGGTTGGGTAAGTCTTTACAAAGTTTTTCAGCGGCAGGAACAATATTTACGAATATATCTCTTATGGTCTTCATCATATTTGTGGCATTTTGTTCTAAATTTTCAAACAACGCAATGAAATCTTTAGGTCTTAGGGAGCTATATTTCCCCTTGCCATTTATAAGCATAGCCATTTCATGGTCGATGATTTTTTCAGGGTAAACGTCAGTTGACAGTAAATCATAAAACGGGGCAAGCTTAATTCCTGAACTGGTGTGAAGCAAAGACAAATTTTTTGCATGGGCGTCTGTATTGCCGATTAAATAATTGAAAATAATCCATTCTGTAAACCGGATAATATCCGAGAGGCGATTTTCAGAAAATTCATTAATTATCCTATAACAGTCTTTTAATTTCGCACCGCCGCCTGTCTGATATTTTTTACCGGAAACAATACCAAGCGCCTGACAGAAATCTTCCTGATGTATACGCTGAACAATTCTATTTTTAATATATCTATCGTATCTTGTAATTTCAAGATACGGACGGCCTTCGGCTTCCAATAGTTCAATTTCAGGAACGTTAGATAAAATAGTTTTTGCAAGTTTCATGCAAAATAATTCGTTTTCCAATAAATCAGGAAATCTTTTATTTGTAATTTTAATTATATGGGTTGTAGGATTTATATCGCTTGAACGACAATATTTTCCGTTTAATTTATATACCGCAAACTTTGACTGAGCCCCTGCCAGTGAAAGACGAGGCGGATTATCAATGCTTGTAAGCAATGGATCCTGCGGCAGTTTATCAATTATTTGCGCTATTTTGCGGGAAGATATTTCACTCATTTTTTCGCCGCTCTTATCCGGCGTTGTTTCATAAAAAGCCACCGCGCCGGCGCAATCTCCGCCGAATCTGTTAAGAATGGAAAAAACATTATTACCGGAAACGTGTTCTTTTGTGAGTATTTCAAAAGCCTCGCCTTCAGGAGTTAAATTCTCAAAAAACGGATAAGTTATGGCGTGGGGATAACTTTCCAGTTTTACAGGCAAGCGAACAGATAAAGGGGAGGCGTTATTATCATATTGAAACGTGAGCTGCAATAGATCATCTTCGGATAATACGCCAATCTTTTCTCCGCAAAGATATACATTCAGTTTTCTGCTCATTTGCCGTCCTCATTAATATTGAGCGCTTCAATTTTTATGCCCAGAATATCAGCGACGCGTAAGGCTTTGTTAAGCTGTACCGTAGGTTTACCGTTTTCAAGGTCGCCGATAAAACGTACCCCGGTGTTTGCCGTTGCCGCCAACTGTATCTGAGTAGCTCCCTGCCGTTTACGGTACGCACGAACAGCCGCTCCAAAAGACTTGGAATCTTTTATTTTCATAATTTACTCCATATTACCTATCGGTAAGAATAACGTGTTTTTTATGGAAAATCAAGTAAATATTACTTATCGGTAATAAAATGATGGTTTTATGGAAATTTATCAATAATATTACCGAACAGTAGTATTTATTACATAACTTGACTATTTCCGATATTATGGCGATACTTAAAGTAATAGGCCTCCCCGCACCTAGCTTTATCGGTTTTCTGATAAATGATGTGTAACAGGGGGAGGACATTTTAAAATTACTTGAAAAATTTTCCTTTTTAGCTTATAATAATAGTGTTAGGACCCCCCCGCACCTCTCCAAATCTGCTTTGTGGGTTTGTGAAGTGTAACAGTGGGGGGACATTTTTTATGGCATTGATTAAACCACCTACTACATACAAGCAGCAAATAGAAAAACTTCGCTCAAGAGGTTGTATAATTGATGATGAAGCTTATGCCATTGATATTTTGGCAAAAGTTAATTATTACCGCTTAACTGCTTATTTTTTACCATTTAAAAAACAAGATAATTCTTACCGTGAAGGAACCAATATCAATTCTATTTATAATATATATGAATTCGATCGTAAACTATAATCCCGATTGGGGTATCGTGCGTCTTCTTCCGGGCGATAAAACCAGTATTCAACTGGTCCGCGAAACTAAAGGCAGTGAAGACCCCAAACACCTCCATTATCCCAACGAGGGCCGTAAAATCATGTGCGCTCATAAACATTTTGACGCTTTAGAAATAAACTATCGACAAATTACCGATGAGACGTTGGATTATCTGGAGTAGTGGTGTTTAGTGAATAGTGAGTAGTGTCAGTGTTTGTAAACTTATCATAATGCAACCAAGCATAGCTTGCAAACAACTACACTAACTACTACCCCCTAACCCCTAATCACTATCTCCCCACTACTTCAAACATTTTGAAATAACTCCCAAAAGCTGTCCTGTCAATTTGCTTATATCAGTACAAGCCACAACATTGTTATACATAACTTTTAATTGTCCGTAACAATCATTTTCACCCGGCGTTGAAAGAGCGATAGCGACAATTTCGGTTCCGCGTCGGGTAATTTTTTTTACCGCTAAAGCCGTGTCTTTTATTGAAACCGGAGGATAATAATGTTTTTCGCGGCCATAATTATCCCTGTAACTATGAGCCGGAGCTCCGTCAGAAATCATGATAATCATTTTTTTCTCGGCGGGACATTCATTTTGCATGTACTTTTCCGCCCAGTAAAGCGTTAATCCTTCCCTTGTTCCTTCATCCGCCTCCAAGCCAAGAAGATTATACCTTTCTTCTTTTCTGCCGGTAAAACTTACTAATAATTTATGCTCCAAACAAGCGTTACCATAATGGGCGCGGTGTTCAACAATCGCATGCGGGACTCTGTTTACACGAAGAACTTCATGGAGTATAACACAAGTATCCAAAGCGCCTTGCAGCCGCTCTCCATGCATGGAACCTGATCCGTCAATCAAAAAAAGAAATCCGATATTGGGAACCGCCTCTCCCCGTACCATTTTAAACCAGTAGCGTTTTTTTATGTCGGCAAACTTTTTTGACATAATGCCTGTTCCGAAATAGCGACGATCTTCAATTTCGTCAACCGATCCTTTAAGAAGCTGGCTAAACCTGCTGGTATAGGAATTGATAGTCAGCTTGTATTTATTCACGATATTCTGATACGCTTTTTTTAAATTAAGATTTATTTTTGGTTTGGTTATTTCTATTTTTATATCTTTATGTATATTGGAACAATCATAATCAGAACTTGACAAATAAACTGTCGTGCCGCCCAAACCTGCGTCGTCTTCTTCTTCATTGTTTATGCGCATTATTTCCGCATTTATCTTTTTCTGAATATTTTTTTGTTCTATCGGATTACCTTCTTTGTCTGTAAATAATCTTCTGCTGATTACCGCATTTTTTCCCTTGTTTGAAAAATCCGTCATCGTTGAATTTTCGCCGCTATGGGTCTTTGTTCCAACAAGCAATTTTTCCATCAGCTTTTTCAATGGTTTTTCATCAGTTTCTTCTTTTGGAACAAGCGGTTCTATGATGTCAAATATTTTTTGGGTATAAGTATAACGCTCAAGAGATTGCGGGCATACCGCGCCGTCCAGAAATAACTGTTTTGTTTTTTCAACATATTCGGCGATTTCAACCGGTGGGGCTTCCTGTTTAATAAACGGATATAACAAGAAACCGCACATATGATTTAAATACATTAACAATGGATCAGTTTCGACATCGGGCTTTTCTTCGTGACTTTTAAATCCGATCCCAACCCTGAACCACAATAAAAAGTGTTCCAGATTGTCAAATTCACTGCACCCAGCGGCTTCTATAAAAGCGTCTTCGATTATATTAGAAATATTCGCAAGAACTTCTTTTCTGAAATTTGTAGTCCCTCTTTCATCCGAAACACATCCGCAGGGAAAATCAGAATAGATAATATGAAGGCATTCATGGATTGTCGGCGCTCTTGCGCACATTTTTAAGGCAATTATCGGGTTACCGGAAATTTCATTATTAATTTTTAAAAACGCTTCTGTTTTTTTTAGTGTTAATTCATCGGCGAATAACCCAAAGAACGCCGGGTCAATAACAATATTTATTCCATCAGTAAAACATTCGT
>Ga0268262_10000224_pt1 | contig 75224 bp, 59 predicted proteins | sample TergutNc150P3_FD_190354 | JGI IMG/M metagenome (GOLD analysis project Ga0268262, IMG submission 190354) | Nasutitermes corniger P3 segment gut microbial community from laboratory colony in Florida, USA - Nc150 P3 (SPAdes) (version 2) | ecosystem: Host-associated > Arthropoda: Insects >...
GAAGCGCTTGTATTCTGCAACAAACTGAGCATGAGTGAAGGATTAAGTCCCGCATACCGCATATCGGGGAGTACCGATCCGTCAGACTGGGGAAGCGTACCAACCAGCGGTAATTCGACATGGAACGTGGTAGAAGTAGTAGCCGATTCTACCGGTTACCGATTGCCGACAGAGGCGCAATGGGAATATGCGGCAAAGGGAGGGGACGGCTCGCCCGGGAATTACACGTATTCGGGGAGCAACACTGTAGGAAGCGTGGCATGGTATGTGTCTAACAGTGGTGATAAGACGCATGAAGTGGGAAAGAAGGCTCCAAATGGTTTGAGGTTGTACGACATGACTGGGAATGTGCTTGAATGGTGCTGGGACTGGTATGGGAGTTATTCAAGCGGAGCGCAGACCAATCCTGTGGGAGCGGACTCTGGGTCTCTCCGTGTGGTACGCGGTGGGTGTTGGGGCGATCCGGAGGGGTACGCTCGTTCTGCCTATCGGGACACCGGCAGCCCGTACAGCAGGAGCAACAACGGCGGCCCCCTCGGCTTCCGGCTGGTGCGTCCCTGAGGAGGGAAGTGGTTAGTGGATAGTGAATAGTGGTTAGAGAAAGCGAAATGCCCGTGCCGGAGCGACATGAAAGGGAGCGTCGAACCGAAGGTTCGCGGTGTGGGCATTGAGTGGGGAGTGCGGGGAGAGCGAAGTGCCCAAGCTTAAGCGAACGGAAAGGGAGCGAAGGATTGGGCATTGAGTGGGAAAAGAAGTGGTAAGAGATGAAAAAAAGGAGGTGTGGGGATAAAGTTAAATGGGGGTGCAAGAGGATTAATCTCTTACAAAATAACGTAGGTTATTTTTTGCGTTTGGTTAGTTTTATTGTTGTTATTTGTATTTAAATTAAATTGTTGAAAATTATGGCGGTCTTAGATCGTCTCCGCCTAACGGCGAAATTATTGTATGGAGGAAGGTTTTTTTATGAGTTATTTAAATGTTCTTGACAAAGAATTGCTGGAGTCTTTAGTACGTATTCAACCCCAGAAAATTGAGTGTGAACAAACAAGGCCTATCAGGTATAATTGCGCCTATGACTGTAGTGGTGGCTGTGACGGAAATTGTTCTAATATGTGTGAAGTTGGCTGTTCTCACAGTTGTTCTGGTCACTGTGAGAACCCCGCCGCTTTTGGTGCTCCCTATCCAGGGGGCAGATAAAATTGTACGAATCCATGAATTATTATTAGACAATATGTAATTCCATTCGCTAGACATTTTTTCTTGCCATAGTGTTCTATGATTGGTGATGGTGCGTACATAGCAGCTATTTAATAAGAGATGTTTTCTTATAAGGTCTCATTTATGAAAGAAGAGAGAGATAAAAATCGGTCCCGGTTTGTGCCATCGCTATGTGTAACACATGATTGTAATCTGAACTGTGTTTATTGCTACCAAAAACACGATAGCAGAATCCGAATGACACTGGATACGGCGAAACACTGTATTGACTGGATATTTACCCATGTTCCTTACGGTTTCTCCGATGTTGAGATTGATTTTATTGGCGGAGAACCTCTTCTCGAATTCGATTTGATAAAAGAGATAATAAAATACGCCTGTTCAAGAACGAGAGGGTATAATTGTATTTTTTTTGCTACAACAAACGGTACTCTTCTTACCTCTGAAATGAAGACATGGTTCACCGCTCACAAGGATTGTTTCTGGCTTGGATTGAGCCTTGATGGGACCAAGGAAACGCAGGATCATAATCGTAGCAATTCATTTGACCTAATTGATTTTAATTATTTCATGAAGAATTGGCCTGAACAAGGAGTCAAAATGACTCTCTCGGAATTTTCACTACCTCGCCTTGCGGAAAACATCCGTTTTATTCATTCTCTTGGATTTCAGCGTATCGAAGGGGTCAACCTCTTTGAAGGTAACTTTGACTGGAACCGCGATGAATATATTAAAATATTGGTCCCACAACTGTATGAATTAGTCAATTTTTATACTGAAAATGATACACTCAATGTGAATCAAATGTTTGATAAACGTCTGGATTACTGCGGAGGGAAGGAGTACGAAAAGCGTAAATACTGTGGTATCGGTACAGGTACAAATTTTTTCGATGTTGACGGAACTATGTATCCATGTGCCTTTGTTACCCCTATGACTTTTAACGATGATGAACTTAAGTCTATCCGGAAAACTGATTTTACCGATGACGCGTCTTTTATTGATGAAGATTGTTTAATGAATTGCTACATCTATCCTATTTGCCCTAATTGTGCCGGAGCAAATTATCTGAACATGAAAACGTTCAAAACACGGGATAAGAGAAAATGCCGTATTCAAAAATTAATTACACTTTTTATTGCTGATTTACAGGCTCGGCGTATTAAAAAGAACCCAAAGATATACGACGATAGCACACTATACTATACTATCGAAGCGATAAAAAAAATTAAGGATTTGTATTATGAAGAATTTAAAAAGTTTCTTAAAATGGAAGGGTGTGACTGAGTGGTCATGCTTGGGTGACCACAATGTAATGTATGGTACCAAGGATACGATTGGAATAATTAGCAATGTACAAAGTTTATTTGCCGCATTTGCACATTGCTAATTTAAAAAAGTTACAACTGTGCGATAGTTTCTGTGGAGAGTCCGGTGACGGCTTGTATCTGTTCCGTTAAAAAGCCCATTGTTTTCATCTTTTTAGCGTTTTCGTGTTTTTCTTCGTTACGGCCTTCCCTACGACCTTTGCGTTCAGCATCTACTATCCCGCTCCGCCAGTCAAGTTCGCTCTTTATCAGAGTAGTCATTCGCGCGTATTCTATCTCGTCTTTGGTAATGTTTATCAAAGTGTCTACCGCCATCGCTATGCCCTCCTCTTGATTGATTATTTCAATAATTTTATCCCTTTTCTCCGGGTCTGTCAAATATTGAAAAAATACCGCCCACAGTTCCGCGTTTGTCATCTCTTCAACCGGCTTTCCGGCTGCGGGTTCTGTCTTTACCAATTCTACGGTTATTATTTTGGTCCTTCCGCCCAGCGAGATACGGTTGTCCAAATCGCAATACGAAAAATTGTGAACAAAATTTTCATCATTGAAAAATTTCTCATTTGCCAGAATAGCGATTTGATAGGTTTCCTTCAAATCATCATATTTTTTGTCTTTCCCGTGAATGTCCTGTCCGACGAATAACCTTGAAACATGGTACTCAAGCCGCACGGGTTCGCTTGCGATTGGGTTGAACGACATTTCGACGTTAACAAGCTCGCCTTTCTCCGTTTTACAGGCTACGTCGAAACGTAAATACCGTTGCCTCAGATCGTCAATAGGTAACTCGTTGGCAATAATTGTTTCCACAGTGACATTACGCTTAATAAGCGCAGAAATCAATTTCGACAATGCGCCTTTTGACGCTGACGTGTCTTTGGTAAATACGGCTTTGAACACCGGATCATAGCGGATGTCCAAGATTTGCTCCCCATTCTCGAAAGGGAATGGTCCCCACTCGTACTGAGTAGGATTTTGATTGTTTGTTTCCATAGTTTACTCCCGAACCTTAAAAAAGGTTCGCCTATATATGGCGCGAGAGTGTCATTTTGCTTGACCGAAAATGAAAAATTTTCAAAAAAATTCTCTACAAGTGGGCAATATTTTCCATGGAGAGTTCAGAGGTCACGCTTGGGTGACATTCACCACAACATGATGTATGGCGACAAGGACGATTGGATAACGGATTCTATATCTTCATTACTATTTACTCTCCCCATCACACCAATCCCATCGGCACAATCAAATTATCTTTCACCCCCTGGCATAAACCCAAGCGTTCCCCTCTTTTCCAACACGCTTAATAACATTCATCTTCATTAAAACATACAATGCCCTTTGGGACATCCACTTTTTAATACCGGCTTTTTCAGCGTGGGATGAGACGGTAAATTTTTCATTCTTTTTAAAAGGGATAAAACGCAAATAATCTTTTGGTTTTGACAACAATATACTCTCGTGAAAAGCGGATAATTGTTTGTCTTTAATGCTGATTCCCTTACGCCGCCGTGCGCCTTTGCCGTCTTTGACGCGCTTTTCGGTTATGTCAACCATCGCGATTTCTATCGTTACGCCGCGGATAAGCGGTAGTTGGGGGGCGTGGAGTAGGGCGTTAAAAATGTCCCAAGGGGTTCCATGTAAGGGGCTTTTTCTGCGATAAAGCAATTTTTCTTCTATATTATAGACTTCAATCTTTTTTGTTACGGCGATGGGGTGGATAATCCGCACTTTGCCGATGGAGGCAAACTCTTTTACTTTCTTTCTAAGGGGTCCAAAACTGCCGGTTTGAACCTCAATATATTCGCCGTTCTTTCGTATTCCGTCGGCGACAAAGCCGCCTACTTCGGCTTCGGTTTTGCCTCCTTGACCTGCGTATTGAAATTTTAGCGTGCGGTGAAGGGAGCTTTCATTTTTAGTGCCTATTGTTTTTCGTGTATTCAAGTAATTCCTCGGCGCTGAGCAAATCAAGGAAATGATAGGTTTCACTCACGCCTTTTCTTTCTTCGGTCTTTATCGCCGCAACCTTAAAGACAATCATCTTGTTGGTTGGCAGGGGTAGACTGAGCACGTTGCCGTTCATGTCAACAAGGGAATTAAATGGCAAACGCCCTTGAATTTCTTGAATATCGCCTTCGGGAAAAACTATGTAAAATTCGCGAATTTCCATGATTTATTATATCAAAATCGCCAAATTCTTGCAAATTTTATTTTCCGCTATACAAATGAATAGTGAAATTTAAAAATGTGTCGAACCAATGTCGGCAAGAGAGTTAAATTGCAAACGCCCAAAATCCCCTGAAAATAGCCCTCTTTTGAAACTATGCAAATTCCGTAAATTTGCACGAAAAATCACGCAAAAAAGACCTATTTTTAGCAAATCTCCTTATTATGCTATACAAACGAATAGTGAAAAACGCCGATTTTTTCATCTATACAAATATATAGTGAAAATGCAAATTTTTCTGTTTTACTATACAAATATAAGGTAAAATACGCGAATTTGCCGATTTTTCTCAATCTACTATATGGGTGTATAGCTAAAAAAGCATTTTTTTTTATTTTTTTTTACAAATATTATCAATAGTACTTGCGCTTATTTTAAATCCTGATAATATTATAAATGTGAGTGTCATTTAGTGACATTAATTAGAATATCGAGGATTAATGTGGAATTTCAGCTAAAAACTGGGACAATTGAGAGTACTCTTGATGATAAAGGTAGAGTTGTTATTCCCGCTCCTTTCCGTGAACATTACACAGGAAAACTGGTAATTACGCAGGGTAAAGAAGAATGCGTCTGGGTCATGCAAGCGGCCACTTACCAGAGGTTCCTTTCAAAATTTAAGAAAAAATGCGAAGAAGAGGCCCTTAGTTCAGAGGAAATCGAGGCTTTTAAATATCAACATGAAAGTACGGCTTTTTCTGTGGAAATCGACCCAAAAACAGGGCGAATTCCCGTTCCGGCGTTCCTGCGTTCTTACGCGAATTTAACAAAGGACTGCCTTGTGGTAAGCGTCAATAATCATCTTGAGATTTGGAACGCCGACTACAACAAAAAGTTCATGGAAGAAGTCAGGCTCATTAACAAGAACACCCACAAAAAACTTCTTGGCAAAGTTAATTTCTTTTCGGATGAGGATGAAGAATGACAACATATTTTCATACGCCCGTTATGCTAAATGAAGTTCTCGACTTGCTTGCTCCTAGGGGAGAAAACGCGCTTTTTATCGACTGCAATACGGGCGAGGGCGGACATAGTTATTCGATGATGTCAAAGTATCCCGGTTTAAAATTGATCGCGATAGACGCTGATAAAGATATTCTGGAGATTGCGAAAGAACGCCTTGCGCCGTTCGCCGACCGTATCTATTTTTACTGCGGCTGGTCGTTTGATCTCCTGATGGATTATCCTTCCCAGTTTAAAAGACCGGATATAATTTTCTTTGATTTGGGCGTCAGTTTTTATCACTACAAAAAAAGCGGCAAGGGATTCACCTTTGAAAAAGACGAGTATCTTGATATGCGCCTTGATACTTCGACGGGGCTTACCGCGGCAGAGCTTCTTGCGCGTCTTCCTGAAAGGGAATTGGCGGATCTGTTTTACAATAACGCCAATGAGCGTTATTCGCGCAGAATTGCTTCGCTAATCGTCAATGAAAGGCAAAAATCGACAATTACTACAACTTCTGCTCTTGCCAATTTGGTGGAAAGGGCGGTCCCTGCTTCTTACAGGCACGGACCTATGCATCCGGCGACAAAAGTATTTCAAGCTTTACGTGTCGCGACAAATGGGGAGCTTTCACGGCTTCCATCAATCCTTGAGGCGGCGTTAAGGCTTCTCGAGCCGGAGGGGAGGCTCGGGATCCTGACTTACCATTCTATCGAGGATAGAATCGTAAAAAATTTCATGCGGACTATGAATAAAGACTGTATTTGTCCGCCAAATGCGCCGATCTGTAAATGTGGGGGGCACCGCTCAATTAACATCATTACAAAAAAAGGTATTACGGCGGGAAAAGACGAGATTGAGCGGAATCCTCCTTCCAGAAGCGCGAGATTTCGCGTAGCGGAAAAGGTTTTAGACGAGGTTGGTAATGATTAAAAAGTATTTGCTGCTTTATTTTATTGTTCTTACAATTCCGCTTTGCCTTGGTCTTTTGGTCTGGCAGTCCAATCGTTATCAAAACCTTGTAAAAGAATTGAAACGTCTTGATAAAACGCAGAGGGAATGGATAGAGAGTAATAAAAGGCTTATTGCCGGAATAGGCGAGTATTCGTCGCCGGAAAGAATAGAGAATATCGCCAAGGAACGGCTTGATTTGCAAAAGATACCGCCTGAGTATTTTCTTCAGGTAAAAATAATGGGAGGAAAGGGGCATGGAGACTGACTTGATGAGTATCGGCGAACTGTCTGGTTTAATGGGGGCGCGTCATATTTCATTTGCACATAACAACGGTTTTTCTTCAGTAGCCATTGATTCCCGCGCCGTCAAAGAAGGCGCTCTTTTCTTTGCCCTTGCCGGTTCTTCTCATGACGGACATAAATTTATACAGGCTGCGTTTAATTCAGGCGCAAGAGGCGCCGTTGTAGACGCTTCAAAACTTGAAAGTTTTGATTTAATAAATACCGCCCAAAAAGCCCGTAAAGATTTAATTGTAGTGGGAGATACTAAAAAGGGCTTGCAGGACGCGGCAAGAGTCTATCTTGAAAAATTTCCCAATCTTAAGAAAGTTGGAATAACAGGCTCTTCCGGAAAAACCACCACAAAAGAAATTACAGCGGCTATTATTTCATGCGAAAAAAATACGGTTATGAACAAGGGAAATCTTAATTCTGAAACAGGGCTTCCCCTTTCCGTATTTGAAGTCCGCGCCTGTCATGAAATCGGGGTTTTTGAGCTTGGAATGAACAGACCCAATGAAATATATGAAATTGCCGAAGTTCTTAAACCAAACGCCGCATTAATTACAAATATAGGTTCCGCGCATATCGAATATTTCGGCAGTAAATCTAAAATAGTTAACGAAAAAAAATGCATTTTCAAGTTTTTAAAAGAAGGCGATACTGCCCTTATTCCTGAGAATGACGAGTATGCCGACGAACTTGCGCAAGGCGTTACGGGAAAAGTTAAATTTTACAGTCAGGATAATTTTAGGGAGTTTGAAGGATGCCGCAGTCTTGGTTTGGAAGGGACTGAAATTGTCTGGGCGGGAGAGAAAGTTCATTTTGCCCTGCCGGGAAAACACAGCCTGGACGACGCTATTGCCGCCATTGCGATAGCGAAAGAAATTCCGGTTTCAGATAACGCGATTATCCGCGGGCTTGAATCGGTTAAGCCGCTTTTTGGCAGGCTTGAAATTTTAAACGGAAAGCGGGCGACTGTAGTGCGCGACTGTTACAACGCCAATCCTGAGTCTGCGGCAAAGAGCGTTGAATTCTGCGATTCGCTTGAATGGCCGGGAAGAAAAGTTTATGTAATTGCCGATATGCTTGAATTGGGCGATTGTTCCGTTTTAGAGCATGAGAGATTGGGGTTTCATTTATCAGTGTCGTCTGCAAAAAAAGTTTTTCTGTTCGGTAATGAAATAAAAGCGGCCGTACACTGCATTGAAGATAACGGTAAATCATTCTTTTATTCAAGCGATATAAATGAACTGGAAAAGGCAATTGACAGTTATGTAAAAAAAGGAGACCTTGTGCTTCTTAAAGGTTCGCGGGGCTGCGCTCTTGAAAGATTAAGCGAAATGTTAACGGGGGTAGGCGATGTTTCTTGAATTTCTGGATTTCTTGTTTAATTATTTTTCTCCGTTCCGCGTATTCTCGTATCTGACGTTCAGAAGCGCGTTTGCCGCTCTTACCACTCTGTTAATTTGCTTTATCTTCGGCGGAAAAATTATTGAACTTCTGAGAAAGTTAAAAATTGGGCAGTCCGTTCGCGAAGACGGTCCCAAGACTCATCTTGTTAAATCAGGAACGCCGACTATGGGAGGAACATTTATTATTCTTTCCGTTGTAATAGCCATGCTGTTCTGGGGCAATTTGCATAATAAAGCCATCTGGATAACTATGGGCGCATTTTTAGCTTTTGGAGTTGTCGGTTGTATAGACGACTACCTGAAAGTTACGCGGCATAATTCGCAGGGACTTCCGGCGTGGGTAAAACTTGCAGGGCAGTTTGTAATTGCCATTGCCATTGTATTAATAATTTATTTTACAGGCGGCGAAAACATAACCGCTCTGTACATTCCATTCTTTAAAGATCCTGTTTGGGACATGAAATGGCTTTGGATTCCGTTCGCGGTGCTGCTGGTAGTGGGCGAATCAAACGCGGTAAATTTCTCCGACGGTTTGGACGGTCTTTTGGCGGGTTTGTTAATTCTGGTATTTCTTACGCTGTCAATCCTTACATACATTACGGGGCGCATTGACTATTCATCATATCTGGGAATACCTTATATTCCCGAAGCCGGAGAACTTACGGTATTCTGCCTTGCGGCAACAGGCGCCTGCGTGGGCTTCTTGTGGTTTAACGCCCATCCGGCCGATTGTTTTATGGGAGATGTCGGAAGCCTGTCGTTGGGCGGCGTAATTGCGGTTATTTCGCTAATAACAAAAAAAGAAATATTACTGCTTGTAATAGGCGGGGTGTTCGTCATTGAAATTGTGTCCGTGATTCTGCAGGTAGCGTCTTTTAAACTTCGTAAAAAGCGAATTTTTAAAATGGCGCCCCTTCATCATCACTATGAGATGCTTGGCTGGTCGGAAAACAAGACCGTTATCCGCTTTTGGATATTGGGCGGGTTATGTGCAATTATAGCGTTATCAACGCTAAAAATTCAGTAGGAACAGGAGTGTATATGTTTGACGCGGAAAGAGCGCAAAACCAAAAAACAACCCACCTCTTTTGTTTATGCGTAATACTGTTACTGGGAACAGGGCTTGTAACGCTTTATTCCGCGTCATACTCTTTCGCGGCGCGATTTATTATCAGACAATTGATTTACAGCGCGATGGGAATTGTCTGTTTCATTATTTTTTCGCTGATTAATCTTAATTTGCTTAGAAAACTGATATTACCTCTTGTTTGCATCGCCATTTTATTATGTATTTTAACGTTTATCCCCAAGATAGGCGTTGAACGCAATAACGCGACACGCTGGATTAAATTTGGCATATTTACTTATCAGCCGTCAGAGATGGTTAAATTTGTACTTCCGTTATATCTTGCCCACTTGCTTGATAAAAAATCCGATAATCTGGACAATTTTTATTCAGGTGTTTTGCCGCCGGTTATTGTTACGGGGATTTTCTTCGCGCTTATTTATATGCAAAATAATTTTTCTACCGCCTTTTTTATAGTCATTAACGCTTTAATCATATTTTTCCTTGCGGGCATTCGTTACCGATATTTTTTTGCGGCAACTATAATGATTATTCCGGTTTCCGCGCTTTTGATTTTTTCAAAAGAATACCGGGTCAAGCGGTTGTTAAGTTTTTTAAGACCGCAATGGGATCCGCTTGGCATAGCGTTTCAGGTTAATAAAAGCAAGTACGCTATTATTTCAAGCGGTTTATGGGGAAAAGGAATCGGAGAAAACATACGCAAATTAGAAATAGAGAGAATCCCTGAAATTCAATCGGATTTTGTTTTTAGCGCGTATGTTGAAGAAACCGGATTTATCGGCGTTATATTGTTTTTTGCCTTGATTGTTATTTTTGCAGTTCTTGGATATAAAGCCGCTTTGAACAGCAAGACCGTATTTGAAAGGTTATTAGCCGCGGGATTAACCACATTAATAGTATCCCAGGCGCTGCTTAATACGGCTGTTGTTTCCGGGGCCGTTCCCGCCACCGGAATACCTCTTCCTTTCTTTTCAGCGGGCGGATCTTCGCTTATTACAACTATGATTTGCGCGGGTCTTATAGTCAATGTCGCAGGAAATAACGGCAAGACCGAAGACGGCTGGAAAAATTCAAATTACGAAGTATCGGAGGCTGATAATGAGTACTGAATATTTCTATGAAACTTCTGATACGATTATTGCAAAAAAGAAACCCAATGAGAAAATTGAGAAAGGCCTTAAAAGACTGCTGATTATAGCCGTCATTATTTTAGCGGCGGAATTAATTTGGCTTTTCGGCGTAAGCCCGTTTATTCCTTTTTCATCTGTTGAGGTTCACGGGTTTTCAGGACTGTCAAGGTCTCAAATTCTTTCTCTTGCCGGTATTGACGACGGTTCGTCATTTTTTTCAACTAACGTTAGCGTAATAAAAGAAAAACTTTCTTCTCATGTTCTGGTGGAATCGGCTGTTGTAATAAAACGCTTTCCCGATAAACTGTCAATCTTTTTAAATCCGCGCCAGGCGGCCGCCGTTACATTGGCGACTATAAACTCAAAACAGGTCATGATTTATATTGACAGGCAGGGAGTGTTTTACAAAATAGAAAACGGCGATTTGCAGGAAAAGACAAATATTCCCGTTATTTCAGGAATTGAAAACGCCCAGCTTAATATGCGTCTTCCTGCGGCGCTTGTTCCGTTAGTGGAAAATCTCGGTAAAATTTCCGTATCATCGCCTGAATTGTTATCTGCAATTTCCGAGATACGGATTGAAAGAAAAGCATGGGACGGCTATGATCTTGTTCTTTTCCCGGTTCATAGCGGCATTAGGGTAAGAGTGGAAAATAATTTGACGGAAGATACGCTTAGATACATGCTGCTTATGTTGAATGTGTTTGAAACGAATAATAAACGTCCGCAGGAAATTGATTTTAGATCCGGCATAGGTTCGTATAAAATTGAGGAGTTATCCTGATGAATAATGGAATTATTGCGTCGTTGGACATTGGATCAACATACGTCCGCGTCATTGTTTGTGAACGCGATTCGGACGGACGCCTTAAAATAATGGGCTCGGGTATGCGGCCGTCCACAGGTTTAAGAAAGGGAGTAGTGGTAAATATCGAGGCTACTGTTCATGCCATAGAAGCGGCAATTGAGGACGCTGAGATGATGAGCGGGCTTGAAGTAACCGATTGCTGGACAGGAATAGGTGGAAATCATATAAACGGGATAAATTCCCGCGGCTCTATAGGAATTACGGGAAAAAAGCGCGACACAAGGGAGAGAGAGATTGGGCAGGAAGACATTGATCGCGTAATTGAAGTCGCAAAAGCCGTCGTAATACCTACGGACAGGCAGATATTGGAAGTAATACCGCAGAATTTTAAAGTGGACGATCAGAAAGGGATAAGAAACCCTATGGATATGCTGGGAGTGCGCCTGGAATCGGAAGTGCATATAATAACATGCTCCGTGACGGGAGGACAGAATTTAATTAAGTGCGTCAACCGCGCGGGTTTTCGCGTGGATGAATTGATTTTACAGACTCTTGCGGCAGGACGCGCGGTTCTTACGCAGGAAGAAATTGACCTTGGCGTAGCGTTAGTTGATCTTGGCGGTGGAACTACTGACATGCTCGTTTATGTGGAAGGCGCTCCGTATTCAACATATACGATACCTGCGGGCGGTACTCAGGTTACAAGCGATATATCAATTATTAAAAATATTTCTGTTGATAACGCAGAAAAGATTAAAATTGACGCAGGCTGCTGTTGGGACGAAATGTTAGATGACGATGAGACTGTAATTGTGCCTGGAGTGGGGGGAAGACCCCCGATAACCATTCCCAGGTCGCAGATACTTGCAATTATAAAACCCAGAATGGAAGAAATATTTAAGCTGATTAAACAACATCTTGATTCGCTGAATCTTCCGCGTCCGCTTGGAGGAGGCGTTGTATTAACAGGCGGCGGAGCGCAGTTGTCAGGCGTTGTTGATCTTGCGAACAGTATATTAAAACTGCCGGCAAGGCTTGGAAGCCCTATACCGTCTCAGGACTTGGCCGGCTTGGTAGAAGAATACCGAATGCCTTCTTATGCCACAGTCATTGGGCTCGCGCTTGAGGGAAACCGCAGGGCGGGCGTTGATTCAGGCGAAAGAGGCGAGCGGCGCGGGGAAAAAAAGAACGAAGCTCTTATTGGCAAGTTAATATCATGGTTAAGAGAGGAATTCGCATAATCTGAAAATATAAACGTTGTTTAAAAGTCAGATAGGGAAAGAAATTTATTGGGAGGGGTTAGAAAGATGAATGTTTTTGCAGTATGTGAGAAACCACAGGTAATACAATTTAAACCGCAGGAGGCGTCTGTTTCTCTAAAGGTTGTTTCAGCTAATGAAAACAAGGAGATTATTAAAGCGCGTAACGATGTTCCGGCTGTTATCAAGGTAATATCCCTTGGCGGCGGAGGCGGAAACGCATTAAACCGCATGATTGACGCTAATATAGCCGGAGTGGAATTTATTGCGGCCAATACGGATATTCAGGATCTGCATAAGAAGAGCAGGGCAAAAGTTAAGGTGCAAATCGGCGCGGAAATAACAGCCGGACGCGGAGCTGGAGGAAATCCGGAAAAAGGAGAAAAAGCCGCGATAGAAGATCAGGTGGCGATTGCCGAAGCGTTAAGAGGCGCGGATATGGTCTTTATTACCGCGGGAATGGGCGGCGGAACGGGAACAGGATCGGCTCCGATTGTAGCTAAAATTGCAAAGCAGTTGAAAGCGCTTACTGTAGCCGTAGTTACAACGCCTTTTGAATTTGAGGGACGTTACAAAATGAGGCTCGCCGAAGAAGGGATCGCGAAATTACGCAATGAAGTTGACACTTTAATTGTTATACCAAATCAGCATCTTTTTAAGGTTATTGACAATACAACGACGTATAACAAAGCCTACATGATGGCTGATGAAATACTGTGCCGTGGCGTGCAGGGAATTTCAGAACTTATTACCGAGACAGGATTCCAAAATACTGATTTTGCGGATGTTGAGACGGTCATGAAGGGCAAAGGCGACGCGTTAATGGGTATTGGTTTTGGCACCGGTGAAAACAGGGCGCAAGAGGCGGTTAAGAACGCCATTGACAACCCGCTTCTTGAAGATACAAGCATAGAAGGAGCGACTGGAGTTCTTATAAATATCGTAGGGCCTGAGGACATAACGCTTGTTGAAATAAATAATTGCATTCAATTAATAAAAGAACAATGCGATCCGGAAGTACACATTATTCACGGGCTTAGAATTGATTCTGAAATAGAAAACAACGGTATTCAGATAACGATCATCGCGACGGGATTCAGCGGAAACAAGCGTATGGATACAAAAAAAAGCGATCCGGTTAAAATTCAGAATTTGGATTTTATTGATTACAACGAATTTGAAGGAATGGTTGAGCGGACAAAAAAAGCGGAATATCTTTCATATCTGCCCCAGCGCGAATATCAGGATGATCTGGACATTCCGTCCATTATAAGAAAACATAATTATAAGACGGAAGAAAGACAGGTTTTGGAAAGAGTGGAGAATTATTAGTTTGAAAAATTCAGAACTTCTTGCCAGATACTGTTCTCGCCTTGTAGCGATAGAGCGCCTCGCATTACTTACAAAAGAATGTTACCGTCTTGAGATAAAGTGTTTTCTTGAGTATCTTGAATCAAGAAAAATTCCGCTTTTTGAAACAGACGCGGCATTTCTTACGGAATATCTTGTTATGCGCGGTAATGCGGATAAAATTAAACCCCGCTCAATTGCAAAGGCAATCTCAGCACTCAGGTCTTTTTACAGGTTTGCTGTGGATGAAGGACTGGTAGATGGTAATCCGGCGGATGTTCTTGAAAGTCCCAAACGAAAATTAAATATTCCCGAAGTAATGGACAGGAAAACGATAGAAGATCTTTTAAATGTTATAGACACGTCAAAACCTCAGGGCTGCCGCGACAGATGCCTTTTTGAATTAATTTATTCGGCGGGATTGCGCGTTTCTGAAGCCGTGGGGCTTAACATTGAAGATGTTGATATCGAAGGAGGATTCGCAAAAGTAAGAGGGAAAAGCAATAAAGAGCGTATTGTGCTTTTTGGAAAAGAAGCCGCAGAGCAGCTAAAACAATACCTGCAATGCGCAAGACCCAAACTGGCGGGAAGAATAAACAAAACTCACGCCCTTTTTATCGGAAGAAACGGCAGCCGCCTTTCCAGAAAGGGCATTTGGAAAAATTACGCGAAATCCGCCTGCATTACCGGCGCGTCGTCGCATATTCACACGTTACGGCACAGTTTTGCGACTTCATTATTGGCAGGGGGCGCGGATTTAAGGACGGTACAGGAACTTTTAGGGCATGCTGATCTTGGCACAACTCAGATTTATACGCATGTAGATACGGCAATCTTAAGGGCAAATCACCGTCGTTATCTTCCCAAATTACAAAAGACGGATATGTGAGATTATATGAAAAGATTAAAAGAAATATTAACTGCCATTATTGTTCTTGCCGCGTTAGTTACGGTATTTTATTTTGTATATCGGCACGTAAATACAAAAACTCACAGGGCCTTGGCAAAACGCATTGCGGAATTAAGTCCGAAAGGCGGTCCGCCTGAAACCATTGACGGTTTAAGAAAAGCAATTGCGTTATATGAAGATCAGATCGAAAGGAACGTAAGGGAAGGCGCTCAAACCGGCGTTTACTGGAAAATACTGGCGATAAGGCTTGCTGACAAAAAAATGCACAATGACGCGCTTAACGCGTTTGAAAGGGCAATTTATTTTAATACGGAAGACCCGACCCTTTACTATTTAACCGGCGTATCCGCCGCGTCAGTCGCAAAATCACTTGTAGGATTCTCGTCCGGGGAGCAAAAAGAAAAGGAAAAATTGTATAAACTTTCCGAGAATTCGTATTTACGCGCAATGGAACTTGACATTACATATACAAAACCCATGTACGGCATAGCAATACTGTATGTTTTTGAACTTGACAGGCCACAGGACGCTATTCCGTATCTGGAGCGTTATCTGCAAATTGCAGCCTCGGATGTTTCTGCCATGTTTGTTCTTGCAAGGGCGTATTATTCTACGGAAAATTATTCAAGAGCGGTTGAATTATATGATAAGATAATCAGCCGTACAAAAAACAAAAAGATTAAAGAAGAAGCGTTAAATAACAAAGATATAATTCAGGGGATGTTATATGAATAAACGCGGTTTGCTGGATTTAATAATTTCTCTTTTACCGGGATTGAAAATAACGGATAAAATTTTGTTATTGCAGGTTTTTGATGATGAAGAAAAATTATTTGTTCAGACTAAAAGAAGCATAGAAGAAATTCTGAATCATGGATTATGCGAATTTTGGGATATTACGGAAATACATGAAAAAGCCGGAAGTATTGACACAACCTGCAGAATGCGCTCTATTAAATGGGTATCCTGGAATGACGCTGATTATCCGCCGCTTCTAAGAGAATCTTATGATCCGCCGGCTGTAATTTTTTATATGGGAAAACTTCCCAACCCTGAAAAATCGCTGTTAGGAATGGTCGGCACAAGGAAACCAAGCCCGCAGGCCGCGGAACAGGCGTATAAAATTGCAGGTAACATCGGCAGGGCGGGAATATCGGTAATATCCGGACTTGCCAAAGGAATTGACGCAATGTCACACCGGGGAAATCTTATCGGCAGCGCCCCCGGTTACGCGGTATTGGGATCCGGTATAGACCAGATATATCCTTCAGTAAACAGGCCATTGGCAAAAAGGATACTGGATTCAGGCGGCGCGGTAATTTCCGAGTATCCGCCGGGCGTGCATCCGAACAAGTGGACGTTTCCCGCCAGGAACAGAATTATCGCCGCCATGTCGCGCGGAGTGTTGATTGTAGAAGCGCCTGAAAAATCAGGGGCGTTAATTACCGCGTCGTTCGCGCTTGAGCAGGGAAAAGATCTTTGGGTCGCTTCCAGCGGAGTGCGGGAAGACGGGAAGTTTGACAAAAGGGGCACCATTAAACTTGCAGATGACGGAGCGGAAATTATTAATTCGGCGTGTGATGTGCTTTATAAATGGAATATGGCGTCTGAAGAATTTGAGGTTAACACGGCTGAGAAATCAGGGGCAGACAAAAATGAAATTGTCCATTCTATGGCTAATTTTTTAAAAATTGAAATTTAAGGATGCGGTATGACGGCTGAAAAAAAAGTAAAAAAAAGTCCGGTAAAAAAGAAATCTTCAAAACCGGAAAAACAAATTCTGGTGATCGTTGAATCTCCGGGAAAGGTGAAAACTATCGAAAAGTACTTGGGGTCTTCCTACAATGTAAAAGCGTCGATGGGTCATCTTATTGATTTGCCCAAATCAAGAACGGCGATAGACGTGGATCATAATTTTGAGCCTGAATATATCACAGTCCGCGGAAGGGCGAAAATTTTAAAAGAATTGCAGACAGACGCAAAGAAATCCGGCAAGGTGCTGCTTGCCTGTGATAATGACCGCGAGGGCGAGGCCATAGCGTGGCATTTGCGTAACGCTATTGTCGCAAAAACTGAAAAAGTTCCCATTGAACGGATCAGTTTTAACGAAATAACACCCCAGGCCGTTAATGACGCGGTTCTTCATCCGCGTGGCATTGATGAAGATAAAGTCGCCGCTCAAAAAGCGCGCCGTGTGCTTGACAGGCTTGTAGGCTATAACCTTTCACCGCTTCTCTGGAAAAAAGTGAAAAACGGCCTTTCCGCGGGAAGGGTTCAATCTGTCGCATTACGCCTTATCTGTGAAAGGGAAAAAGAAGTTGACAGTTTTATTCCGGAAGAATACTGGACTCTTGAAGTTGATTTTAAAGCCGGTAAATCAACATACGCGTCCCAGCTTGTTCTTTGGAATAACAACAAACCGGATCTTAAGAGCGAAGCCGAAGTCAAATCAATCATAGAAAAGATTCAAAACAGTGATTTTTTTGTATCCGATGTCCGTGAAACTGACAAAACTATAAGGCCAAAAGCCCCGTTTACAACATCGCAATTACAGCAGACGGCGGCAAACCGTTTGGGTTTCACCTCACGCAAGACAATGCAGGTGGCGCAGCAGTTATACGAAGGCGTGGGCATCGGCGCGTCCCGCGTCGGTCTTATTACATATATGCGTACCGACAGCGTTCGTATTTCAAATACCGCCATTGAAGATGTGCGCAATTGGCTTGTGAAAAATTTTCCCAATGAACTGCCGGAAAAACCTGTTGAATACGCGGTCGGCAAAAACGCGCAGGACGCTCATGAAGCAATAAGGCCCACATATACGGAATATACTCCTGAATATATAAAGGAGTACCTTACAAAAGATCAGATCCGCCTTTATACGATTATCTGGGAGAGGTTTGTTTCCAGTCAGATGAATAACGCCAAAAGCAGGACTGTAAGCGTTGACATTAAGGTTAAGGAAGGACAGGATGAAGGACTTTTCCGTGTAAGCGGAACAAAGCTTCTTGAAAAAGGATTTTATAAAGCGATTAAACTGCTTTCTTCAAAAGAGGAAAGCGGCGGTTCATGCCCCGCGTTAAAAACAGGCGATAAAGTAAAAGCTGATAAATTTAATACGGAACAGCATTTTACGCAGGGACCGGCGCGTTATTCAGACGCTTCAATCGTGCGCATTCTTGAAGAAAAAGGCATTGGCCGGCCTTCGACTTACGCGTCAATTATTTCAGTTTTATTGGACCGTTACTATGTTACGCGCTCAAATAAGCAGTTGGTGCCGACAGTGCTTGGTAAACTGATAAATGACGTGTTAGTTGAACATTTTCCGCATTATGTCGACGTTGATTTTACCGCGTCAATGGAAACCAAACTGGACGAAGTGGAAGAAAACAAGATTAGCTGGCCTGACATGATTAGGGAATTTTGGCAGCCGTTTAAGACGACTGTAGACGACGTGAGTAAAACAATTGAATCGTTTAAAGGCACTCTGGATGAACAGACGGAGTTTGTCTGTGAAAAATGCGGAAAACCGCTGTTAAAAAAACTCGGACGTTTTGGATTTTTCCTAGCGTGTTCAGGTTTTCCCGAATGCAGGAATACAAAATCAATCCCGCTTGCAAAATGCCCGAAATGCAGCGGCGATATAGTCGCGAGAAAAACCAAGGGCAGGGGAAAGGAATTTTACGGCTGTACAAATTATCCTGAATGTGATTTTATCAGTCACTTTAAGCCGATAAATCAGAAATGTCCAAAATGCGGTTTTTTTATGGTAGAAAAATATGACAAGAAAAACGGAGCGCATAAGGCGTGTATAAATCCGGACTGCGATTATTTACACAGCGCGGATGATAACGAGGAGTAATAATGAAAGAAGAAAAAAACGGGCGGAATATTGATTCAAAAATTATCATGGAGTATTTATCCTATATGGAATCCGTAAGGGGATGCTCCCCAAGGACGGTGGAAGCTTACGGAAACGATCTTCTGCGTTATGTGAATTATTGCGCTAATCACGGGTTTGTTCCCGAAGAAGCCAACGCATATGAGGTGCAAAGCTTTATTGCGGAATTAACGGCTGAAAAAATGGCGGCGACAAGCGTTAACCGCTGTCTTTCTACAATTCGCGGTTTTTACCGCTGGATGGCGCGTTTTGAAAAAAGGATAGATAATCCCTGTTGTTCATTACGCAGCATTAAGACTCCCGTAAGACTGCCCAATGTTCTATGGGAGGATGAGATGGCGGATTTTGCCGCGCTTCCCGAGTCTACTGGAATTCTCTGGCCGGAAAGGGACAAAGCGCTTATTATGGCGATGTATTCAGGCGGTTTGCGTATATCGGAAGCGGTCTCCCTTTCCATGGCGAATATATCCGCCGATCTTGACGAGGCGAAAATAACCGGAAAGGGCGGAAAACAGCGTTATGTGTTTTTCAGCGACGAGGCGGTTACGGCGATTCAGGAATATCTTCCGCAAAGGGCGGAGAGATTGAAAAAGTTGGGTATTGACGGAAAGAAAAGCGCTTTATTTATCAGCAGAAAAGGGCAGCCTATTTCCATTCCGGGAGTACGCTGGATTATTTCGCGTTATGCGCTACATTCAGGCATGGGAAAAAACATTCATCCGCACGCGCTTCGCCACAGTTTTGCGACTCATCTGGTGAATTCGGGATGCGACGTGCGCGTGGTTCAGGAAATGCTGGGACATTCAAGCATTTCAACTACTCAGCGTTACACGCATGTTAATTTGGAAAAAATGAAAAAGGTATATGCGGCATCACATCCGCATGCCGGAGGATAACATGGAAGAAAAAATAAGGAGTACTACCGTAATAGCGGTAAGAAAGGGCGGCAAAGTTGCGATGGCAGGCGACGGTCAGGTGACAATGGGAGACACTGTAATGAAAAATAACGCGCGTAAAGTGCGCCGCCTGATGGATGGCAAAGTGCTTTGCGGTTTTGCCGGCGCTACTGCGGACGCGTTTACCCTTTTTGATCGTTTTGAAGTAAAGTTAAAAGAATATTCAGGAGACCTTGCAAGGGCCGCGGTTGAATTGGCGAAAGACTGGCGTATGGACCGCACTTTAAGGAGGCTTGAAGCGCTTTTACTGGTGGCGGATATAACAAAAATACTGTTAATATCAGGCACGGGAGACGTGATTGAACCGGCGGAAGACGCGCTTGCGATTGGTTCCGGTGGAAATTTCGCGTATGCCGCGGCGCTTGCGTTCATGGAAGGGAGCCAATTTACGGCGGCGGAAATAGCGGAAAAAAGTTTAAAAATTGCGGGTAACATCTGTATTTATACAAATATGCAAATAACATTGGAGGAATTGGGATGATGGACGACAAAAAGGAATACACTCCAAGGCAGATAGTGTCTGAACTCGACAAGTATATCGTAGGACAGAAAAAAGCCAAAAGGGCCGTCGCGGTAGCGTTACGCAACCGCGTCAGAAGGTTAAAACTTGAACCTGAGATACGCGAAGATATCGCCCCTAAAAACATTTTAATGATAGGGCCTACAGGCGTAGGAAAAACGGAAATCGCCCGCCGTCTTGCGAAACTCGCGGGGTCTCCTTTTATTAAAGTTGAGGCGACAAAATATACCGAGGTAGGTTATGTCGGCAGGGATGTGGAGTCCATGATACGCGATTTAATGGCGGCCGGATTTCAGATGGTAAAACAGGAAATGCAGGAAGCCGTTAAGCAGGAAGCTGAAAGGCGCGCGGAAGACGCGCTGCTGGATTTATTGTTGCCGATTAGCGAGAAAAAACATAAAGAAAAAAAACCGCGTCCCGGTCCGATAATGAGGCCTATGGGTACTTTTCAAATAAGTCCTGAAAATTCAAACAGCAGTATTATCGCGACAACATTGCAGTTGGGGTTTCCCGCTTTTAAGAAAAATCAGGAAACGCAGGAGGGTGAAAATAACGCAAATAACGCGGAAGCTCAGGAAGAATCCGCTGAAGAAATAAAAGACGGCGAGAATGAGAGGTTTAAGGCCACAAGGGAAAAATTAAGAACCATGCTTCGCGAAGGCCTGCTTAATGACCGAACGGTCGAATTGACCGTAGGGCAAACCCCGAACATCCCGACTTTTGAAATGATGGGCGGCAGCATGGAAGACCTTGAGGCGAGCCTTTCAGGAATTGCCGGAATGTTGGGCGGCGTTCAAAAGAAAAAAGTGGTAACCGTTCCCCGCGCGATGGAAATATTAAGGGCAGAAGAAGCCGAGAAACTTGTAGACCGCGACAGGGTAAGCGACGAAGCGCGTCAGCGGGTGGAAGAAACCGGCATAATCTTCATAGACGAAATTGATAAAATTGCCGTTAAAGGCGACAGGGGCGGCGGCCCCGACGTTTCGCGCGAAGGCGTACAACGCGACATCCTTCCCATTGTTGAAGGCGCGACGGTCAATACAAAATGGGGGCCCGTCAATACGGATCACATTCTCTTTATCGCGGCGGGCGCTTTCAATGTAAGCAAGCCTTCGGACTTAATTCCCGAGCTGCAGGGAAGGTTCCCCCTGCGCGTTGAATTGGATTCTTTAGGCAAGGACGATTTTTTGCGTATTCTAACCGAACCTAAAAACGCCCTTATCAAACAGTACACGGAATTGCTTGCGACGGAAAATGTCAGCCTGGTATTTACTCCGGAAGCCATAGAACACCTTGCCGCCCTTGCCGCGGAGGTTAACTCAAAAATGGAAAATATCGGGGCAAGGCGGCTTCATACGATAATGGAAACCCTGCTGGAGGAGGTTTCTTTTGAAGCGTCCGATATTGCGCCCGCTAAAATTGACATAACCGTGGATTATGTCAACGAAAAACTGGCGGATATCGTCAAAGATCAGGATCTTGGCAGATACATACTTTAGGCAAGGTAAGTAAAGAGAGGGGGAAATTTTGCCGAAATTTGAATTGGGAGGAATGTTTTATGAATACATTCGCTAAAACTGTCGATTTATTACACCGCGCAATGGACGCAAGCACCGTCCGCCGCCAGGTCATTGCCAACAATTTGGCAAATGCCAATGTTCCCAATTTTAAGCGCACAAACGTCAACTTTGAAAGCGAGTTAAAACGTGCGCTTGATTCGGAGAAAAAAAGGCCTGTGATAGAAATGACCGTTACGGATCCAAGGCATTTTCCAAACTACAAGGAAAGGGACTACCGTGATGTGCAAATTCGCCGCGTTCTGGACTACACAAGCACCTACAACAATAACGGGAACAATGTTGATCCTGAAAAGGAATTCATGCTCGCGACGCATAACCAGATGAGTTACACGCTTTTTGCGCAGTCTGCGGCATTTGAATTCAGCCAGATAAATAAAGTATTAAGAGGATAAGGAAGGATTAAATGGGAATATTCAATTCGATAAATATTGCGGCTACTGGCTTAACGGCAAACAGGGTAAAACTTGACGTTATTGCAAACAATATGGCGAATATCAATACGACAAGAACGACCGAGGGCGGCCCTTTCAGGCGCAGCCGCGTGATTATGCGGCCAATGGTGGAAAGCCCCTACTGGCGTTCACCGTTCCTTCCTGATTCTTTGGATAACGGATTGGGCAAGGGAGTGCGCGTTGTGGAAGTTCAGCAGGACAGGTCAACTGAGCCGCGTTTTGTCTACGATCCGACTCACCCTGACGCTATTCTTTCAGGACCGCGCGAGGGATATGTTGAAATGCCCAATGTGGATGTTGTTACGGAAATGACGGATATGATTTCAGCTTCGCGCTCTTACGAGGCGAATGCCGCGATTATTGACGGATCAAAATCTATGTTCCAAAAAGCTTTGGAAATAGGGTCTAAATAATATTTTAAGGGGAGGGGATAATGAAAATTTTTAGTAATCAGGCGTTTATAACGGCGGCGGCCGCGAAGGATTATTCGGTAACGATGAACCGCACTCATGAGAAGCATATGATGCCGCCTGACAGTCCGTATTTTGGAAATGGGCATAAAGCTTTGGCGCTTAGGGACGCGGCAGGCGCACAGGGCGTTACAAGGGCGGGCGTTTTTGAAGACGCGATGCTTCAGGCGCTTGATAAAGTATCTGGGGCGCAGTTAAACGCAAGTGGCATGCAAAAGGAAGCGATTATCAATCCGGAATCGGTTGATATTCACGATATTACGATAGCTCAGGCCGAAGCTGGTATGGCGCTTGACATTACGCGAAATATTTTAAGCAGATTGGTCCAAAGCTGGAGAGATTTGATAAATACAAGATAATAATTATATTTTGGGAGGGGAAATGAACGAGTTTTTCAAAAAATTATTAACCAAGGTTACGGCGTTATGGGCAGGCTGGTCTTTACGGCAAAAGCTCATAGTTGCCGTAATAGCCGTTGTAATCTTTGGCGGAGTTATTACGCTCTTTCGGGTTTCAGCGACACCGGTTTTATCGGCGGTTATAAGCAGGCCGATTACCGATGTAAATTTGCTGGACAGGATAGTAAACCGCATTGAGATGGAAAACGTAAAAGTTACGGTTACTCCTGACAATGTTGTGCGGGTTGCTGACGATAAAACAGCGCAACGTATGAGGGTAATTCTTCTGAGTGAGGATTTACTTCCGTCGAAAATTGATCCCTGGGAGGTTTTCGATAAGGAACGTTGGACCATTACCGACATGGAGCGGAAAGTTAATTTACAGCGGGCGCAGAAAACAATGATCATTGAACATATCAAGGCGATTAAAGGCGTTGATGATGTCAAATTAAACATTGTATGGCCCGAAAAAAGTCTTTTTGCCTCAGAGCAAAATCCTGTAAGCGCGGCAGTAACAATCACTCCGTCACCCGGAAGCGATATTACCCAAAACAGGAAAGAAATTGAGGGTATGCAAAAAATTCTTAAATTCGCCATAGAAGGGCTAAAGGATGACAATATCGTAATAACCGATAGTTACGGTAATCAACTCAATGATTTTGACGGCATGAAGGATTTTGACAAGCAAGCCCTTACCGAGAAGCAGCAAAAATTCCTTCTGAAGTTGGAAAAAGAGTACAAGGGTCTTGTCCTTTCGCATATTCAACAGGTGTTTACCCGCGACCGCGTAAGGGATCTTAACATAAAATTTGAAATGGATATGTCAAAAAAATCCGTTGAAACAAAAGAGAACTTCCCCGTTACAATTAAACCAAGGACTCCGGGACTTTCTTATGACGATTCAATTATTAAAGAACAACTTGAAATTTCAACAAGTGAATCCGAGACAAAGTGGGAAGGTCAGGGATTTAACCCCGAAGGTCCTCCGGGAGTGGAACCAAATGCGCCTCCGGCGTTTAAGGATATGGATAATTTATTCGGAAGGATGAATCAAACGACAAAAGTTATTAATTATGATCCTAATGTGCGTAAAACACAGGAAGAAAAAAGCCCTCAAATTGATCGCGTTACGGTTTCCGTAAACATAGACGGGGTATGGAAAAGAAAATTTGACGCCAAAAGAAACCCGATAATTACGCCGGACGGAAGCATTGAAAGGGAATACACTCCCGTTCCTCCTGAGGAGTTAAAAAAGGTAGAAGACATAATAAAGGGCGCTATCGCGTATAACCCGGCAAGAGGAGATGAGGTTAAGGTAACCAATGCGCAGATAGACCGCAGTCAGGAATTCAGACTGGAAGACGAGGCGTATTTTAAAAAGAAGCAAATGCAGATTACAATAATTGTTTTTATCGCAGGTTTGACAATTATGTTATTTGGATTTATGCTGTTTAGGACGATCTCCCGCGAGATGGAAAGGCGCAGGAGGCTTGCCGAAGAAGAGAGGGCGCGCCGCGAACAGATGCTGCGGGAAAGCGCGATGGCCGAAGCGGAACAGGAAGGAGAGGATGTCTCAATTTCCGTGGAAGAACGCACAAGGATGCAGTTGATGGAAAGCGCCATCAATTTGGCGAAGGAACATCCGGAAGACGCCGCCCAGCTTATCAGAACTTGGATATTGGAGGAATAAAATATGGCAAAATCACCGTTAGCGCCGGGAGCTGTCGTAGGCGGCAGTTCCAAAAAGAAAAACGTAAAAGAATATTCAGGCCGGCAAAAAGCGGCTATATTTCTTGTAACAATAGGTTCGGAAATTTCCGCGGAAATATTTAAATTCCTGCGTGAAGATGAAATTGAAACCCTCACCTTTGAAATCGCGAGGCTTGAGACAATAGACTCGGAACAGAAAGACGCCATCCTGCAGGAATTCCAGGAACTGATGATGGCGAACCAGTTCATTTCCACAGGCGGTATTGACTACGCCAGGGAGCTTTTGGAAAAATCACTCGGAAGCCAGAAAGCGATTGACATTATTAACCGCTTAACTTCAAGCCTCCAGGTGCGCCCATTCGACTTTATCCGCAGAACAGACCCCGCGCACCTTTTGAACTTTATCCAGCAGGAACATCCGCAGACAATCGCCCTTATTTTGGCGTATTTGGAGCCTAACAAGGCTTCTATCATCCTGCAAAACTTGCCGCATGAAGTGCAGAGCGACGTGGCGCGGCGTATCGCGACAATGGACAGAACAAGCCCTGAAGTATTACGCGAAGTTGAACGCGTACTTGAAAAGAAACTTTCATCGCTGTCAAGCGAAGACTACACCGCGGCGGGCGGCGTTGAGAGCATCGTAGAAATACTTAACCTTGTTGACCGCGCCTCTGAAAAGCAGATTATCGAAGCGTTGGAAGACGAAGACCCGGAACTTGCCGAAGAGATCAAGAAAAGAATGTTCGTATTCGAAGACATCGTTATGCTCGACGACCGCGCCATTCAGAAGGTTATGCGCGAAGTGGATTCGCAGGAACTCGCAAAAGCGCTTAAATCCGTTGACTCGGAAGTTCAGGACAAGATATTCAAGAATATGTCAAAACGCGCGGCAAGCATGCTCAAGGAAGACATGGAGTACATGGGGCCGGTACGCTTGAAGGACGTTGAAGAAGCGCAACAAAAGATAGTATCCATTATCCGCCACCTTGAGGATACGGGTGAAATCGTCGTCGCGCGCGCCGGTGAAGACGAGTTAGTTGTATAAAGAGGATGACTTATGTTAAAGGCTGTTTTCAGACCGAATGAATTGGTAACGCTTCCTGAAAAGGTCGTTATTGAATCTCATACTTCCTATTCTGAAGTTGCTCATTTATCCGCTATTGAAGATAATGTGGAAACCCTTGAAGCTGTTGAAGAGTATACGGGACCTACGGCGGATGAACTGCGGCGCGAAGCTGAAATGTTCAAATCCAGATGGGAAGAAGAAAAAGAACAAATGATTTCTTCCGCAAAAGAAGAAGCTGACACCATCATACAGGATGCGCAGAAGGCGGCCTTTACAGAAGTTAAAAGGCAGACTGATGAGGCTCAGGTTTTAAAACAGCAGGCGGAAGAAGAAGCGGAGCGTATTATAGCGGACGCAAGAGTAAAGGCAAGTGAACTTGAAGCCGACGTAAGGAAGTCTTTGGAAAATGAACGCAGGGAGGCGAAAGAACAGGGAAAGACTGAGGGCAAGGATGAAGGATATGCCGATGGAAAAGCGGAAGTTGACCGCCTTATTGAAAGAACTCAGGTAGTGCTTGAACGCGCCCAGGACAAGAGGGCGGATATTTTAAGCGATACTGAAAAAGAAATTATATACTTGGTGCTTCTTATTACGCGAAAAGTTATCAAAGTTATCTCCGAGAATCAGCGTGATGTGATAATTTCCAATGTGGTTGAAGCCCTGCGTAAAGTTAAGGCAAAGGGAAGTATCACAATTAAGGTTAATCTTGCGGATCTTAAACTTGCCACGGAACACAAGCAGGATTTTATCGCGCTTATGGAAGGGGTAAAAACAATTAATATTGTTGAAGACAGTTCCGTAGATAAGGGCGGTTGCGTAATAGAAACTGATTTTGGAGAGATTGACGCGCGTATCGCAAGCCAGCTTGCTGAGATTGAAAACAGGATACTGGAAATTTCACCGATAAAAACTACAAATACGGATCATTTGCCGTCTCCTTTAATAAGGTCGGCAAGGCTTAATACCGAGCTTGCCGCGTCTTCCGCAATAATGGACGCGCTGAATAAATCAGAAAAAGAAAACGCGGCTATTGATTCCGCTTCAGCTTCTGATTCCGGTTCAGATTCCGATTCCGAAGAACCTGAACTTTCAGCCGGAGCGAGCGCGGCTCTTACGGCATCCGCGGCGTTAGCCGCTCTTGCGACAATGGCGACAAAGGGCAAGAGAGAAGTAGACAAAAGAATAACAAGCGGGTTAGATCAAATAACCAGAAGGAAATCTGATACTTTGACTCCGTCATAATTTACGGGGTCAGGCTTTTGGAGGGGGGCCGAATGCGGATAGAAACTGTAGAACAAAATATTTTTGAAAAATATCTTGAATGCGCGGATCGCACGGATCCTATAAAATGCGTCGGTAAAGTAATAAAAGTAGAAGGATTATTAATAGAGAGCCACGGTCCTCAGGCTATTATAGGCGAGGTATGCAGGATTGTAGTTCCAAAGGGCAGGGGCAGTATTAAAGCCGAAGTTGTAGGTTTAAGATATGAAATTGTGCAGCTAATGGCCTATGAGGAAACAGACGGAATTGAAATAGGAGACAGGGTTATAGCCCTTGGCAGCCGTCTTGAAGTACCCGTATCAGATAAGCTTTTAGGGCGCGTTATAGACGCTCTTGGAAACCCTTTGGACAACAAGGGCGAAATTTCGTCCACTTGTTCGTATCCCGCGCTTGCAAGCGCTCCTGATCCGCTTAAAAGGAGACGGATTACAGAGCGCATAACAACCGGCGTACGCGCAATTGACGGTCTTCTTGCGGTGGGCAAGGGCCAAAGGCTGGGTATTTTCTCCGGTTCGGGAGTGGGAAAATCCACTCTTCTTGGAATGATTGCCCGCAACACATCCGCCGATGTAAACGTGGTCGCCCTAATCGGTGAGCGCGGGCGGGAAGTAAACGATTTTATAGAATACGATCTTGGTTCTGAGGGGCTTAAGCGCAGCGTACTGATAGTCACTCCTTCAAATTCTCCGCCTCTTGCCCGTCTTCGCGGCGCCTATGTGGCGACTGCCGTCGCTGAATATTTCCGCGATCAGGGAAATGACGTTATGCTTTTGTTTGACTCTGTTACGCGCTTTGCCCGCGCCATGAGGGAAATAGGGCTTGCGGCGGGAGAGCCTCCCGCTCAAAGGGGCTTCCCTCCCAGCATGTTTGATTCAATGCCTAAACTCCTTGAAAGGTCAGGCACTTCAGACAAAGGAAGCATAACTGGTTTTTATACCGTCCTTGTAGAAGGCGATGACATGGACGAACCTGTCGCGGATACCGTACGCGGCATTCTGGACGGGCATATTGTTCTTTCAAGGGAACTTGCGCAAGCTTATCATTACCCGGCTATTGACATATTGCCAAGTATTTCCCGTCTTTCGCCAAAAGTAGCTGGACCGGCAAGCATGAGGGCAGCAGGCGTTATCCGCAAAAATATGGCGTCTTACGCCGCCGCCGAAGACCTTATTAATGTAGGTGCCTATCATCAGGGTTCCAATCCCGAGATTGACGAAGCAATAGTAAAACACGGCCCCATTGAAGATTTTCTGATTCAGGAAGTGGACGAGCCTTCGTCTTTGGAAGAGACTCTTGCCGCAATGTCAAAAATTGCCGGCGTTTCAATTCCGCCTGAAGAAATGACTGATACAAACAAGATGCTTGTAAAAATAGTAAATCAAAAAATAAAGCCTGATACGCCAAAGATAGCGGAAAAACCGGTTAATACGGAAAATACTAAAATGGCGCTTAACAGCGTTGCGGCATTATTTTCTTCATTGCCGGGGATGGATATTTTAGACGGTGACAACTGATGAAAAGATTTACTTTCAGACTTGAAAAAGTTATGCAATTGAGAAAATTCAAGGAAGATGAATGCAAGCTTGCCCTTGGGCAGGCGATTAGTATTCTTAACAAAATAGAAAACGATATAAAAAATACGGCTGTAAAACGTCACAACGCCGCAGAGCAACGTTTTAACTCAGGATATGATATGGCGTCATGGGACACTTACATACTGCGTCTTGAACAGGAAGCGGAGAAACTTGCGAATCAGGCGGCGCAGGCGGAAATTGTCGTGGATGAAAAACGCGCTCTGTACATAGAAGCTCAAAAAGATTTAAAAGCGATTGAAAAATTAAAAGAAAAGCAGAAAAAAGAGTACCGCAAGGAAATGATGGATTTACAAATGACGGAAATTGATGATATGACGGCGGCAAGGTATGGGGAAGTGGGTAGTGAGTAGTGAATAATGAATAATGAATAGTGAATAATGAATAGTGAATAATGAATAGTGGAAACAAAATTCTAATAACTATCTATCTGCCGCTTTCAAACAAATGCTTTTCCATTTCCATAAAATCGGTCCTTTGGCGGTTCGCGTTCTAAGCGCTTCTTCAATAGCCGTAAAATCTTCATTTTTTAAATTCTTCGCCATAAAGGAACCCCAGCGGGATTGTTCGGTACTGAACCAGACGGAAAGATCTTTTTCGGTGATTAGACGTTCTTCTTTTTGATCGATTGTTTGAACCGACACTTTAAAGCCCTGCTCCTCAAAAGCGGCCGTAAAATCTTCCGCTTCCCATAAGTCAGCGCTGTTTTTAAAAAATGAGTCTTCGGCCTGTTCAAGCGTTGATGAAAGTTCTTTTTGACCGCATTCCTGCAAGAGTATGCGCGAGAGACGTTCGCCAAGACGGGGAGGGGAGCAAAGTAAAATTACATTTCCGTTTTTTGCAAGAAGGGCTTTTGCGCGGGAGGCAAGAAGAGCCGGAGTGCGGGTTAATCTGACCGCGCGAATTAAAATATGATCAAACTGAGAGCATGAAAACCACTCGTCACTCTCATTAAGATTGGGTAAAATTTCTTCGGTTACCGCAATTAACGGTTTTTCCGCTTCATCTAACACGGAGGCATATTGATAAAGAGCGTCTTTTGCGGCGGCGTTGTTTACAAGCGCGGCTGAAAGCCCCTCCGGACAGAGGCGAAGGCTTTCCCAAAGAAGAAGACCGTCGTTTGCAAGAGGAATTAAAACCCGATCCTGGCGCTTAACAGATGCCGCCGTAAAAATTATTTCCCTGTCGTTTAAAAGGAGCCTGCTTCTTCCTGATTCAAGGCGTTTATACCAGCTTTCGCGCCCTTTTGCCGCCGCAGACCATGACAGGAATTCTCCGTCCGCTTCCGTTTCTTTTTGCGAGCCTAAGACAATCGCCGCCTGTAATTCGCGTTTTCGTAAAACGTCTTCGCGTATTTTTCCCTCATAACCTGACGATGACGGAATGTAAAAAGTCCTTCCGCGCAATGTACCGGGCAGGTATTGTTGGGCAGCCCAATGGTCGCGGTAGGCGTGAGGGTAGACATACCCCTCGCCGTGGCCGAAACTTTCCGCGTCTCGGCTTGCGTCCCTTAAATGATTGGGAACTTCCGCGTCTTCTCGTTCCACTTCTTTTAGAGCGTCAAAGTAGGACATGGCGGTATTCGATTTGGGAGCGGTCGCAAGGTACAGGCATGCGTGAGAAAGAGGAAAGTTTCCCTCAGGGAAACCGATTCTTTCAAAAGCCTGGGCGCAGGAGATGACGACGGATATTGCGTTTGGATCGGCAAGGCCGACATCTTCGCTTGCGAGGATAATCATTCGCCTGAAGATAAATTTTGGATCTTCTCCGGCGCGCACCATTTTTGCAAGCCAGTACAAAGCCGCGTCCGGGTCGCTTCCCCTGACGCTTTTGATAAAAGCGCTGATGGTGTCAAAATGGTAGTCGCCGTCGCGGTCGTAAAGAAGCGCGCGCCTTTGTATGCTTTCTTCCGCCGCCTCCATGGAGATATTAATTTCCGTCCCTTCTTTGGGCGGCCAGGGAGTAACGCTTGTTTCAACCGCAAGCTCAATCGCGTTAAGCAGGCTTCTTGCGTCTCCGCCGGCTACTTCTACAATGTGTTCCAACGCTCCTTCTTCAAAACTGACATTCCATTTTCCGTAACCGCGTTCTTTGTCAGCAAGAGTCCGTCTTGCCGTTTCAAGCAGTTCAGGCTGTCCCATGGGTTTTAACTGGAAAATGCGGCTTCGGCTGACAAGGGCGCGGTTTACCTCAAAAAATGGATTTTCCGTTGTCGCGCCGACAAGGATAACGGTGCCGTTTTCCACCCAGGGAAGAAGAGCGTCCTGCTGGGCTTTATTCCAGCGGTGGACCTCATCTACAAACAGGATGGTTCTTTTGCCGTAAAGCCTGAAACGGTCGTCCGAGCGATCTATTACTTCGCGGATGTCTTTTACGCCGGAAAGAACGGCGTTTAATTTTTCAAAAGCGGCGCGGGTTGTATTGGCGATAACCGCGGCAAGCGATGTTTTTCCCGTCCCCGGCGGACCGTAGAGGATTATTGACGAAAGACGGTCGGCCTGAATGGCGCGGCGAAGCAATCTTCCCTGACCTACGATATGATCCTGGCCTATAATATCTTCCAGAGTACGCGGACGCATTCTGTCCGCAAGAGGGCTGACGGAAATTTTGTTTTTTTCGTTAAATAATTCGTCCATTAGGATTAGAATAGCAGATTATTGCTCCGCATTCCATGTTATGCCTTCGCCGTGGTCACGGTATGACCAAAGGCCGCTCTTGCTTGTGGAAGCGAACATTGTCATATTTTCGTCTATTGATGCAGGCGTCTGAATAATATAATAAATAAGTTTTTTCCCCAAAGAAGGCGAATAACGATCATAATCATCAATACTGGTCGGCTGGGTTTTTCCCGGTTCGATGAATGCGGCACCGTCCAATATTCTGCCTGTCGTATCTAATGCAATTTCAAGATATCCGTTAGAATATGATGAAGTGCTGGAATAATATTCCTCACCCCTGCCTACAAGCAGCAGAGTTGGCGTTCCTTCATTGCGCCAAACAGCAAGCGCGCCTGTTGCATAATGACTGTCGCCGAAACTGACTTCTTTGGAAATTACCGCACTGGAAATTTCGCAAAGCCTTCCGTTCTTGGCGATTGCCGCAACGCAGTCGCTATTTAAATTTGTAATTCCGGTAAGGCTGTAATTTTCCGCAAGTATCGAATATGAAGAAAAATCAGGAACAGATTTATCTATGCAAAAAATTCCGTAATCGGTGCATAAATAATAATGTGTTATGTCAAAAGCTACGCCTTTTATCATACAATCAAGCGGTCCTGAGTTGGTTTTTTCCAAAGAGATTTCATTAAAATCCGCCGCGCCTTCTTCTTTATAATAAAACTTATATATATTATTATTGCTGTTTCTGACGCTTACAAATAAAAAATTATCCAACGCGTGAATTGATTGAACATTACCGGACAGATTTACTTCTTCGCTGGAATTGCCGCCGTTATAATACCGTCTTATTTTTCCGCTGTTGCTGCTTAAATAAAGCGCATAAAATGAATCGCCGGCAACCGCAAGATTTAATACAAAGGAGTCTAATATTATCCATTCTGACCATTCATTATTGCCTGACTCTTCATTCTTGCCGTATGAGAAAATTTTTCTTCCTGACGCTACATACAATTTATTGTTGTACTCGACAAAATTTGTAGGCGATCCGCCGATTAACGGATCAACCAGGGGAGGTTCCACGGTAATTTTATAAAATATCGCGTCATTGCAGGAACCGAGTGAAAAAATAATCAATAAAATAATTAATAATTTTATTATGGATATTTTCATCATCATAACCCCATACCTTAAAAATGATAACGCCCGACAATTGCCAAATCAACAAAAAGCGCGTCAATGTTTTTAGCGGGCTCATTTGTCCACTGTGGAAACCAGCAGAAGTTTGACGTTATTCCGAATGACCATTCATGCGTGACCCTGAAATACGCGCCAACTCCGCTTTTCATATAAAAACCAAAATAACCGAAATCAAGATATGTTTGTATTGTTCCGCCAAGAGTTATAGAATATGGAAATTCAAACTTCCCAATTATAAATTGGCTGCCTAACTTTGCTCCGAAGACCGTCATAAATACCGTATTGCCGCCAATCGTGCGTATAAATAACAGGCCAAGCTCTCCGCCTGTAAAAAGATAAGAATTTAAATAATAAATATAGTTGATAAATCCGGTTCCGCCTACCGGTGGGGTAATTTTATGATCGATTGACTCGCCCTCGCTATTAATAAACGCAATAGGAAAACCTACGCCTAAACCAATGGAAAGAGTCTGATCTCCCTTTGTGTATAAATTACTTGAATAAATATCCACCCAATCAGGTTCAACATCAGGTTCGCTGTCATCCTGGGCAAAAAGCAGGACAGAAAACCCAAAAAAAAGTACGAAGAATAAGGCCGCTGCCTTTTGCATAAGAACTCCTAATATAAAATTACTTTATTTCTCTGCTTTATTCAACAACAAACCGGGCTTTTGGGTTACTGTTTTTTATTTTCGCCTTTCTCCATTGCCAAATAATCAAGTAAAATGGGATATTTGGTCAGCAAGTCCCCGTATCGTTCCAATTCCTCAAAACGAATCTGGGTTTCCATGTGGTTTTCCGCTCTTTTTCCAAAAGAAGATACGGCATATTCACGCTGGCTGGAAAGATAACCTTCGTAAATAAGGCGAAGCTGCCTGTAAAGGACAAAATCAGGGTATTTTGCCGATTTAATACTAATGGAGAAATCGCAAATTTCAGGAAAATTCGCCTTTATTTCCCTATCCAATTCAGCGTCAGGGGAGCCGGACATTAATTGTTCCAGTTTTACGCTATCTGTCCCATGGGAAGAAAGCACCCTAAGCAGAAGATTTTCGATATTTTTCTCTACAGACTGCAAATATGCGTCCAAATCAGCCTGATTGACAAGATTATTTTGACTTACAACGGGAACGAGCGTTTGAGGATCCAGTTTAAAATTTATCTCCCCTTTAAGATTCCATGAAAAATCCGCGTTTTTAAGACCGATAAAGGCGGCATAAGTTTCTCCTGACGGCAGAGAACTGTTAAAATCAATAGGATAGTGATTATTCTCAAGACTGAAAACGGAAATCTTTACATTTGTAGGTATCAGTTTATACCAAATCCAGCGAAATTCGCCCGATTGTATAGGTTTTTGATCAATCCCGTGTGTTTTGGAATAGATTACGCCGTATTTACCTGGAGGAACAGAAAACTGCGCCCAGCCGAACATGAAGGCAGTTCCTGCAAGGATAATCAATATAAACAGGGTGATAAAAAATTTTTTCATACTGTATTATAATAATACATATATTGATTTTTTTGCAACACATATAAAGAAGGCAAATGGATAAATTAGAGAACTTTGAAAACAGGATAACTGATCCCTTAACATGGATATTGTTTCTATGTTTTGGAGTTTCACTTGCCGCGCTTGTAATTTATCTTTTGGATATTAATTTTAGCGATAAAACCCTGTTTTTATTGCTTGGAGTAATACGGTATTCATCGTCCGTGCTGTTTGTATGCGCCTTATATAAAGTGTTATTAAATATTTACCGTACTATTCGCGATCGTAAATTTCATTTATTAAAATTATTGCTTAATCTTGCATTAATGATATATAGCATTGTAATTATTTTAATGGATGAGTTTATTAATACGTTTTCAGGGGGAAATTTATGAAAAAACTTTACGCGCTTAGAGGGGCAGTTCAATGTGAAAACACATCTGATGATATGATCCTGCAAATAGGTCTTTTATACGGCGAACTGTTGAATCAAAACAAACTGGAAGAAGGGGACATTGTTTCCGTAATGTTTTCCGTAACTGATGATCTTTACGCTATTAACCCATGCACGGCTTTACGAAAAGGCGGCAAGGCGGGGGAGCTTTCCCTTTTTTCAACACAAGAGCCCAAGAGTAAAAATTCCCTTGAAAGGGTTGTAAGAGTTATAATTCACTGTTATCTTGATGAAGGAACTAAAGCAAGTCATGTCTATCGCAATGGGGCGGAAGTTTTGCGCCCTGACAGGGTAAAAAAATGAGTAAATTTACATTTATTGTTGAAAACGAAGCCTTTGAAGGCATAAAAAGAATCGCCAAAAAAGTGGCGTCAGACTTTAAAAAAGTATGCGGAGTATATCCCGCTTTTTTGCAAACGGTTCCGTTAACCGAAAAGTCGAATACCGTAATTTTTGCGACATTGGGAAAAAGCCGTTTTGTGGATACGCTTATAAGTGAAAAAAAATACGATTCTTCCGTAATCAGCGGCAAGAGGGAAGTTTTTAACATAAAGTTTATTGATAATACGTTGCTTGTCTGCGGGAGCGACAAGCGCGGAACAATTTATGGAATGTTCGCGTTATCTGAATATATAGGCGTTTCCCCTTTGCACTTTTGGGGCGACGTTGAACCGCGGCGGCGTAAAGATTTAAAAATAACAAAAGATATAGAGACTGTTTCAAAAGAGCCGAGCGTTAAATACAGGGGCTTTTTTATTAACGACGAATGGCCATGTTTTGGGAATTGGGCATCCGGGCATTTTAACGGCTTTACTGCGGAAATGTACGATCATGTTTTTGAACTTTTACTGCGTCTTAAAGGGAATTATATGTGGCCTGCAATGTGGAGATCTTCATTTCCTCTGGACGGGCCGGGTAACCTTAACGAGGAATTGGCTGATATTTACGGCATACTAATGGGAGCTTCGCATCACGAACCGTGCCTTCGCGCAAGCGAGGAATGGGACAAGGTAAGGGGACCAAATTCAATTTATGGCAATGAGTGGAATTATTATAAAAATAAGAACGGCCTTTTAAAGTACTGGGAGGACGCGCTTAAAAGAAGCGGAAAATATGAAAAAATAATAACGATAGGAATGCGCGGGGAACGGGACAGTTCTATGCTTGGGGATAATTCTTCCCTTAAGGAAAATATTGATCTGTTAAAAGATATTATTAAAAACCAGCGCGAATTAATAAAAAAACATGTTAATCCCAATATAAATGAAGTTCCGCAGGTGATTGCCCTGTACAAGGAAGTTGAAGAATATTTTTACGGAAAAGAAGGAGTAGAAGGCTTAAAAGACTGGGATGAGCTAAACGGCGTTATCTGTATGTTATGCGAAGATAATTACGGCTTTATGCGCACGCTTCCCACGGAGGAGATTCGCGGGCATAAGGGCGGATTTGGTATGTATTATCATTTTGATTACCACGGAGGCCCCGTTTCTTATGAATGGGTTGCGTCTGTGTCTTTTGAAAGAACATGGGAACAGATGTGCATGGCTTATGATTACGGAATCAAGGATATATGGATTGTCAATGTTGGGGATATAAAATTTAACGAAGTTCCGCTTAATTATTTTATGGAACTTGCATACGATTTTGAAAAATGGGGTACAAACTCGCCTAACGGCATAGACGAATATACGTCCGTCTGGCTAAATAAAAATTTCCCCAATGTAAAAAAAGAAATCCGTGAAAAAATGGCTGACGTTCTTCATGGTTATATAAGAATGAACGCGGCAAGAAGGCCTGAGGCTCTTAACGACAATATTTACCATCCGTGCCATTATCATGAAGCTGACAGGATGTTATCGCTTGCTGGGAAAATAGATTTATTAAACGAAGAAATATATTCCGCGCTTAACAAAAACGAAAAGGACGCGTATTACAGCATGGTCTATTTTCCCGCGAAATCAAGCGTAAATTTGCTAAGAATGCATTTATACGCGGGGAAAAACAGGCATTATTCCATGCAGGGAAAGAAAATCGCCAATAAATACGCCGCTTTTGTGACTTTTTGCATGGAAAAAGACCGTTTGCTAAAGAACGAATTCGCCCGGTTTAAAAATGGCAAATGGTCGGGCATGGAGCTTGAACAGCATATCGGTTTTACAAAATGGAATGAAGATAATTGCAGATACCCTTTAAGGATTCAAGTTGAACCCGCGTATAAACCGCGTTTGGTTGTTTCAAGAAAAGACAGGGAGGAAATATATTCCAAAACTTATGGCAATCCCATGACAATCGAAGTTAATGATTTCCTTTACGCGGGAAATGAAGAAGTGATACTTGAAATCGCCAATGACGGAATCGGCAGACTTGAATTTTCAATCGAAGTTGATAAAGAATACCCGTGGCTTGAGTTAAGTTCATTAAAAGGAACGGTTGAGTTTCAGGAAGAAATAATTATCAGGTGTAAAAAAGACAAACTTGACAAACGGCTTGAGGAAGAAATAGTGAGCTTCATTATAAAAGACGGTGAGACCAGAGTAGAGGTAAAAGTAAAAGCAAAAGTTGTAAATGTAAAGATGCCTGAAATGACATTTTTTGAAAATAACGGTGTAATTGTAATAAATGCGAATCATTTCTGCGCCAAAAAAGACGTATCCAGGGGCGGCTTTATAGAGCTTAAAAATTACGGCAGAACCGGCTGCGGCATGAAAGTATTTCCCGTAACGTCAGATTTTAATGAAAAAGAGGAAAAACCGTCCCTTACATACCGCTTCTTGATTGAAAAAGGCGGCGATTATGGCGTGGAAACATGGACAACTCCCGTTAATTCAATTCAAAACAAACGTCCCCTAAGATGCCGGCTTGAAAGTTCAAATGGCGAAAAGCGGATTATAGTAACCGTTCCCGATGATTTCCATGCCGGAAACCCTTCTGACGAAAGATGGTGTCAGGGAGTTTTAGATAACATCCGTATAAATAAAACGTCATTTAAATTTGAAAAAGGCATTCAGGAAATTACCGTAAGCGCGCTGGAAGCGGGGCTTGTACTTGAGCGAATTGTAATCTACCCAAAAGATAATCCGCCGCTTAAATCGTATCTTGGCCAGCCTGAAAGTTTTTATAACAAATTATTGCTCTAGTTTAATAATTTCCCAGACTTTTGGGGTTTCCTGCCCGATACGCCAGAAACCTATAGCTTTAATTTTCATTGACTTGTACATTTCCATTCGCATGGAAATGGAATGTTCGTCTTCGTAATAAACTTTAACGGCAATATTTGCGATATAGTCAAAATTTGGTATCCCGTTATCGCGCTTGATTTCCTTAACTTTATAGGTTTCTATCAAATTTTCCGTAGTTGAATAAATAAGCGCCCTGTGATGATTTTTCTCTACCCATGCGCGTCCGTAAAACGGAATTCCCATGATTAATTTATCATCCCCTATTACGCGTAAAGAATAATCTGCCACGTTCCTGCACCATTTAATAGACGCTACAGAACCGGGGGCGCCTCCACTCCAATGTTCGTCATAGGCCATTATAAAAATTTTATCAACAATGGGCTTGATTTTTTCATAATCGTAAACGTCGTTTGCTATTGTTTTTGTGCGGGCGTAAAGGGCGATAGAGAATATTTTATCCTTTGGAAGTCCCGCCCGCAATTCGCGCAGAAATGAAAGAAAAGCGTCGCCCGATCTGGCGGGGATACTTTCAAAGTCAATATTTAGACCGTCATAATTTTTCGTAGCGGCAATTAAATCCGCTATTAAATTCTTTCTCTGGGAACTTCCCGGCATAAGCGTAAAGTACGTAAGGGCGTTACTGCCGCAGGTGACAACCAAATGCACCCTGCCGTTAAATTCCGGAAGATTCTGGCGGTTGGGTACTTTTGACAGGGCGCCGTACATATCAACTTCCGCGCCAAAGTAGCCAACGTCCGTTATAGGGAGTCCTTTTGTAAGATCTGTTTCCTTGCCCGCCAAAACATAGCCCCATATTTCCCTGAATGATGTTACAGGCAGATTATGTTCTGAGCGTTGAATTATTACCTCAATTTCCTGGTCTACAGGATCAATTTCAACTTCAACTTCAATTTCTTTAGGCGCGCTTTTGCATTGGGTCAGTAAAAATAATGATAATGAGATAATAATAAATGGATATTTCATTAATTAATTATCGGAATTTTTATAAAAAACGGGATAGAAGAGTTTCTCAGGTGGACTTTCTGTTAACCTCTTTAAGATAAATCTCAAAATACCGATATATAAAGAGAGGTATAGTCATGATTTATGAAAAATGCAGGGATATCCTGCTTCAGGAATGTGAATTAATCCAAAACGCGGTTGTAGAACAGGAAAAAATACGCCAGGCCGTTACAAACCGTGAATGGACCGTTTTTGAAGACCATTTAGGCTCGATGAATTCAATCGAAAGCAAAATTGAAACTCTGGAAAGAGAACGCGAACAGCTTTTTACCGTTTTTAAGACCCTAATCCACCAACGGAGCTTTTCTGAAAATCTGGACGCTAAAGGGCAATTTTACGCTTTAGTCACGCTCCTTCCTGAAAATCAGCGCAATGAATTAACCTCGATTTACCGCAGTTTAAAGCTTGAAGCCATAAAATTGAGATTGGCAAACGAATCGTTATTTGCGTATTTGTCGGGAATTAAATCTACATTAAAGGATTTCTTTGATCTTGCGTTTCCTGAACGCGGCGGAAAAATGTACACAAAAGACGGAATGCATTTTTCCAACGATATGCAAAGTATTTTTTTAAACCGTAGCTTTTAAGAGGAGAATAATATGACATCGACATTCATGGGATTGGAAATAGGAAAAAGAGGCGTTCAGGCGCATCAGCAGGCGCTTGCCGCCGTCGGACATAATCTTGATAACGTTAATACGCCCGGATACTCAAGACAAAGGGTGGAGTTTACTTCGGCTGACCCTATTTTTATGCCGGGGCTTAACCGCGCTGAAACTCCAGGGCAGATAGGGCAGGGAGTCGGCATTGAGCGCATTGAGCGCATCAGGGATCAGCTTCTTGACAGAAGAATTGTAGCTCAAAGTTCAAACGAAGGTTATTGGGCGGTGCGCGACCGTTATGTGCGCGAAATGGAGCAAATTTATCTTGAAACGGGCACAAATTCCGTAAGAAGCAAAATGGATAACTTCTGGGACGCATGGCAGGAGCTTTCCCAGCACGCTTCAGAAAATGAATTCCGCATCGGCGTTATTCAAAGGGGAAAAACATTAATTGACGGTATAAAAAATCATTATAACGGGCTTAGCCGCCTTCAAACGCAGGTTAACGACGACATTCAAATGACGGTTTCAAGGGTGAATGAGATTTCGCGCCAAATAGCCGCTCTTAACGTGGACATACAAAAAATAAAAGCTCAGGGCGATAACCCAAACGACCTTATGGACAGGCGCGATTTGCTTGTTGACGAACTTTCATCGTTAATTGACGTAACCGTTACGCAAACAGACCCGGATGAATTCATGGTTCACACTTCCGGTCATGTTCTTATACAGGGTCAGGTAGGCAGGCAGTTTGACATGAGAAAAGACGTTGACGCTGAAAGTTTTGCGTACATCTATTGGCGAGACACGGGTTCTGAAATGGTTTTTTCAAAAGGCAGTCTGGGAGCTTTGATGGAACTGCGTGATGTGACAATACAGAAAGAAATTCAAAACCTTGACAACATGGTAATGAATTTTACAGACCTTGTTAACGAGATTCACAGGGAAGCCTACGGCGCAAACGGTTCAACGGGAAATAATTTCTTTTCCGAATATCCGTTTGTAACCAATGTTAACGGAAATTATGACAGAACGGGCGACGGAGTTTTTGATTCAAGTTATATTTACAGGATTAACGGTCAAAACCCCCTTGAATCCATGGCTCAGCCGGGTTTGGAGGGAGTAATAACTCTTTCAGGAAATGACAAACAGGTAGAAGTGCCTTATTATTCAACGGATACCGTTAATGACATTATTATCCGCATTAATAATTCAGGCGCGGAAGTTGTCGCGCGGTTGAACAGAGAGGGGAAAATTTCATTAAAAGGCACTCCCGCCGAATTAGTTGACGGACAGAGGGTAAATCCTGATTTTGTTATACGTCATGTTGAAGACTCAGGGCATTTCCTTGCAGGATACGCCGGTTTGCTTCTTCAATCGGGAGCGGAAGGCGCTTATGATTGGGGACGCGCCGATGCCGTAACAAGCTTGAGGGGTACGCCGGAAAATTATGCGCTTGCCCCCGTCGCCCATCCTGCGGGCTGGATAGAAGTAAACCCATTGCTCATTAAAGACCCGACATATGTGGCGGCCGGTTTTGGTCATAACGGAAATTCTGCAAATCCGGGAAACGGAGCCGCGGCTGCGGATATTGCTTCGATAAGAAACAATCCCGTAATGGTCGGGCGGCTTGCGACATTTGACGATTATTTTGCAAATTCAGTCGGAAACATCGCATTAATGGGCGAAGAGGCTGAAAGGGCGCTTGCCACTGAAAATCAGATAATGAAATATTTGCGCGATTGGAGGCAGTCAATATCGGGCGTAAATATAGATGAAGAACTTGCCAACATGATCCGTTTCCAACAGGGGTACAACGCCGCGGCAAGATTTGTAACAACCGTCAATTCCATGCTGGATACGTTAATAAACCGCATGGGCGTATAAATAAATAACACGGAGGAATAGATATGAGAAGGATATCAAGCGACATGGCCCATTCGGACATGCAGTTTTATTTAAGGCGTCAGGAAGAAAACCTGAATAATATTCAGTCAAGAATTGATACGCAAAACAGGATCCAAAGGTTAAGGGACGATCCTCTTGCGGCTTCTCACGCCGTAAGATATGAATCCTATCTTACGCGTCTTAACCGTTTTGAAGAAAATACGTATAAGGCAAGAGAGCATTTTGACAACACGCACGATTATTTAAATGAAGCAAACAGTATTATTCAAAGAATAAGGGAACTTGCCGTTAAGGGCGCAAACGGAGTTCATCAACTGGACGAACTGCAGATGATGGGGATGGAAGTAAATGAATTTTTAAAAGAACTTGTATCAATATCCAATGCGAACGGTCCTGACACAAGGAAGATTTTTTCAGGCGATAAAGTTTATACGGAACCTTTCAGGGCTGTCGAAGGGACGGTAGAAGGCGCAGGTGAAACAGTGATAACCCGCGTTGAATACCGGGGGTCTGGGGCGAGCCGAAAAATTGAAATCGGCGACAATATGTTTTTAGAACTGGATATAAGCGGAGACGAGGCTTTTGGGGCTGAAAAAATGCAGATTTTTTCCACGACTGACGCGACGGATTACAGAGTGCGGGAGAACGGCGCATTTTATATTGACGGAGTGGAAATCAGCGTAAACATCGGCGATACTCTGCCTTCGATAGTTGCAAAGATAAATGATTCCGCCGCTCCGGTAAAAGCTTATATCGATCTTGATACAAGAGGGCTTGTTATTGAAGGCACAAACGCCCATATAATCCGCGCCGAAGATAAAACGGGCGGCGCCTCGGTTTTACGCGATTTGGGAATAATCGCTGGCAACATGGATAACGGAGCGCCCAACTGGAACTCTTCAGCAAGGGTTTACGGCGGTTCTTTGTTTGACATGGTAATACGTTTAAGGGACGCATTGTACCGGGGAGACCAGGATTTTATCGGAAGCCAGGGAATAGGGGGGATGGAGCTTGCGCTTAACAATGTAGTGTACAGATTAGCCGACGTTAGCAGCCGCAAGGAACGGGCTGAAACCGCCTGGCAGAGAATAAACGCGCAAATTCCGAATGTAAATAGCATGCTTGGACGCGAGACGGGACTTGATATGGCGGACGCGATTACAGATTTTAAAATGGCGCAATTTGCGCATCAGGCCGCGTTGCAGACGGCGGCAAAAATACTGCCTGCTACATTACTTGATTTTTTAAGATAGGAGTAAAAAATGAAAATTGATACCAAGGTCTACGGAAGTCTGGAAGTTGACGAAAAGCAAAAGGTAAAAATACCGCAGGGTCTTTTTGGTTTTGAAGATTATAAAGAATATGTATTACTGGACAATATTGAACAAGGACAGTTTTTTTGGCTTCAATCCATAGATGATAAAGAAATTGCTTTTATATTAATAAATCCTTTTCTTTTCCGCAAAGACTATGAAGCTAACGTAACAAACGATGATCTTGCTGAAATCGGAATAACGTCTCCTGAAAACGCCCTTGTTTTTGTCATTGTTACAATTCCGCAGGACGGAAGTTCAATGACAGCTAACCTTCAGGGGCCGATAATCATTAACAAGGAAAATATGACGGGAATGCAGGCAATACTATCCGACGCAAAATGGAAAACAAAGCATGACATTATAGCTGAATTTAACAAACAAGGAAAATAAAATGCTTATACTGTCAAGAAAAGTTGATGAAAAAGTGGTAATTGGCGATGATATTAAAATATCTATTATAGAAATTAGAGGCGATCAGGTTCGTATCGGAATAGACGCTCCCAAGAAAGTAAAAGTTTTCAGGCAGGAAGTTTATGACGCGATTAAGGCCGAGAATAGGGCCGCTTCAAAGTCAACGACTGTTATACCAAATGTGAATTTTGGCAAGAAATAAATAAGGAAGAAATTTACCACGAATCACGCAAACCGGCACGAACCGCGACAGGATAACGAAGGGAAGGTTCGCGGTAATTTAAAGTTAAAAAAAAATTACAGCGTTGTTTTTCAGGATGAACATATAATAGCTGTTAATAAATCATCAGGCATTTCCATAGGCGGCGACAGGTGGGACGAGTCCAAGGAAAGACTGGACAGGCTTATTGAACGCGATCTAAAGATTCCAAAAATATTTACGGTACACAGAATAGACAAGGAAACGTCGGGACTTGTAGTATTCGCGAAAGACGGCGAAACACACCGCAATTTATCAATATCCTTTGAACGGCGTGACGTAAAAAAACTCTATACCGCCATTGTTCACGGACGCCCTTCATGGAAAGAGACTTCCTGCGATTTGCCCCTTATTCCGAACGGTAATAAAAAACACATGACCATAATTGATAAATACCGCGGTAAAAAGTCATTTACAAACTTTATCTGCCTTACAAGCGCCGGAAACTACAGCGTTCTGCAGGCAATCCCTGAAACGGGCAGAATTCATCAAATCAGGGTACATTTAGCCGCCCTAGGGTACCCGATAGTCTGCGACGAATTATACGGTAAGATGTCTCCCGTAAAACTCTCATCCTTCAAACGCGGCTATAGAGGCGATCCTCTGGAAGAGCGCCCGTTACTCGAAAGATTAGGCTTACACGCGAAAGAGTTAACGTTGCCTGATAGGCAAGTTTTAATTGCCCCTCTCCCTAAAGATATGGATAGCTTGATTAAACAACTGGAAAAGAGTGAGAAAGTGAGAAGTGAGAAGTGAGAAGTGAGAAGTGAGAAGTGGAACAGGCGAAGAGTGAGAAACAGCGCTGAGATTGCGGACAACGACACTTCTCATTTATAATTTCTCATTTCTCATTTTATTCAGTATTTATCCCTAATCGAAATATCGCTCAACTTTGAAACCTTGTTAGCTGCCATATATTTGTGTATTCCGTCAATAATTTCTGACATTGTATGGGGGTTGGAGAATGTTGCGGTTCCCACCTGAACGGCGCGCGATCCCGCCATGAGGAATTCCAGCGCGTCGTTTGTACAGGCAATTCCGCCCATTCCCACAATAGGTATATTCGCTTTTAAATTCTTTAATGAGTCGTATAACTCCCAAATTATGCGAAGGGCTAATGGTTTAATCGCAGGTCCGGACAGGCCGGCTATTATATTGTCAAAGACGGGCTTGCGCTTTTCAATGTCAATTGCAATAGCCCTGAATGTGTTTACAAGTGAAAGAGCGTCGGCGCCGGCATTAATGCAGGCGAGGGCTACGGAGGCTATGGAAGGGCAGTTAGGTGAAAGTTTTACCATAAGCGGCTTATGCCGGCAAACTCGGCGGACTGCGACGACCAATGCCGCCGAAGTTCCCGGATCAAGGCCAAAGGCAATGCCTCCGTCTTTGATGTTCGGACAGGAGATGTTAAGTTCAATCATGTCAACGGAAGAGTTATCCAGCAAAGAAGCGCCTTTAACATACTCGTCAGAAGACGAACCGGAAAGGTTGGCGATTATCGCCGGTCCCAAACGGCGCATATAGTCAAGATCGTTTTCGATAAATGATTTAATGCCTGGATTTTCAAGCCCGATTGAATTTATCAGTCCGCTTGAAGTTTCCCAAACGCGCGTTCCGGTATTTCCAGGGCGCGGAATAAAAGTCAGCCCCTTTGTGCATATTCCGCCAAGAAGCGAAATGTCAAAAATATTGCTGTATTCCCTTCCTTTGCCGAATGTTCCCGAAGACGCGATAACGGGATTATTTAATTTTACACCGGCAATTTCCACCGACATATCAATCTTGTTTTCATTTGAAGTTACATTAGTATTATCACTCATTAAAAATCACCTCACGAGCGGAGAAAATCGGACCTTCCATGCAGCAGCGGCGGTTTCCGTTTGTTGTTGTAATTGTGCAGCCCATACAAGCGCCTGTGCCGCAGGCAAATTTGTTTTCCATGGAAATAAAACAGGGGACGTTTTTCTCTTCGCATTTTTTCTTTAAAACGCTCAACATGAGCGCGGGACCGCACCCTAGAATAACGTCAAAATCCTGCGGCGAAAAAAGAAAATCGGTAATCTTGCCGTTAAGGGCGTTTCCGCCGTCTTCCGCCGCGATGGAAAAACGATTAGAGTTAACAGCGTGACCCATAATGGCGTTTTCCTGTTCCTTCTCCCTGAACCCTTTCCTGAAACCGGCAAAAAAATGAAAATAATAATCAGGTTTTTCCGAGACAAGGGCTGAAAGCGGGGCAACGCCCGCGCTGCCGCCGACAAGGGCGGCCTTTCCATTTTCGGGAAGGAAATCAACCCAACAGTTGCCAAAAGGCCCCGTTAGCTGAATTCTTTCCCCCGCCTGGGCGCAGGAAAGCTCCTCAGTCCCCCTGCCTTTTTTTTGTATAAGGAATTTAACGGTGTTTGTTTGGGGAATATATTCAAAAACGCTGATGGGACGCGGTAACAAAACGCTGCCGCGCAGTGGTTTTATCATAAAAAACTGACCGGCTCTTGGAATGGGCTTTTTCCATGAAAATTGAAGAATAAAATATTCATCCGTAACAACAGTATTTTTTTCAAGTTCGCATACGATACTTAGACTCATTTTTTAGTTCCTTGCCTCTTTAAGTATATCATCTCTCATCATAATTACAGAGCGCCTTGCTTTTTCGGCGGCAAACAAATTATCAGCGTTTTCGCTCCCCGGTTCGTTCCGCCACGCGGCAATAATCGACCTTGAAGCGTTCACAACGCCGCCGTTTCCGTCCCGTAGTAATAACGCCGCATCCTTTGCCCCGCCTCCCTGAGCGCCGTAACCGGGTATTAAAAAGAAAAGATCGCCGTAATTCGCTCGAATTTCAGCGGCTTCGTCTCTTTCCGTACAACCTGTGACAACGCCGAAAAGCCTGTAGCCGTGACTTCCTTTAAAATTCGCAGAAAACGCCGCTAATTTATCACCTACAGAATGATATACACGTTTTCCGCCGCCAATTTCAAGATACTCAAAGTCTTTCATCCCAGCATTACTGGTTCGCATTAGGACAAAAGCGCCTTTTCCCTTAATTTTAGCCTCTTTTAACCACGGTTCAATTGAATCCAAACCCATATAAGGGCTTAAAGTCACAAAATCAGCCTCAAAATCGCCTGAAAAATGGGCTTTTGCGTACCTAATAGCGGTATCCGCAATATCTCCACGTTTTATGTCGGCGATAACAAGGCATCCTTTACTATGAATATATCTTAAAATATCAGAATAAACACGAAGACCGTCAAGTCCTTTTTCTTCATAATAGGCAATTTGTACTTTAAAACAGGCGCAAACATCGTAAACGGCGTCAACAACCGCCTTATTAAAAGCCAGCACCGCATCAGCGTCATTTCCCGCCCTGCGCCTCTCCAAGTCAGGCACATAATCCGCCGCAGTATCCAACCCCACGCAAACATGCCCCCTCTCTGCCACTCTTTCAAACAATTTATCAACATTAAGCATTATTTAAAGTCCCCGGCGGAGATAATTTCGTCGCAGTACTCGCAGCGGTAAGTGCGCTGTTCGTTGTTTTCAAGATGGAAAACATGGGTTAGATATTTTTCCGTGGAACTGATACAGCGCGGGTTTTTGCATATAATCACATTTTCCACTTTTTGCGGAAGCTGGAGCTTTATCTTTTTTGTTACGCGCTCATTTTCTATGATGCTTACCGTAATATTAGGATCGATTAAGCCAAGCACGTCAAGATTAATCAATATTGTATTGTCAATCTTGATAATATCCTTTTTTTCGCATTTTGCGGAATTGGCGTTTGCAACAAACGCTACCGTATACGGAACTTTATCAAGCCCAAGCCAGTTAAAAATACGAATTCCAAGACCTGCCTTAATGTGGTCTATGACAATGCCGTTTTTTATTTTCTCTATATTTAACATTCGCTTACCCCCAGTATTGAAGCAAGTAACGCCATGCGTACATACATTCCGTACTTCGCCTGTTTAAAATACGCCGCCCTCGGGTCGCAGTCAATCTCAACGGAAATCTCGTTAACGCGGGGCAGCGGATGCAAAACAATCATTTTTTCCTTACCCAAAGCCATTTTTTCGGTATTAAGGACATATGTGTCTTTCAGGCGGATATAATCATCCTCGTTAAAAAACCTCTCCCTTTGGACGCGGGTCATGTACAATACGTCCAATTCAGGCATTGATTTTTCAAAGTTTTCACTTTCTTCAAAAGTGACATTCTGTTTTATTAAAAGGCTTTTAATATATTCAGGCAGAACAAGTTCATTAGGAGAAATAAAAATCAATTTTACTTTTGGGTAGCGTGACAAGGCTTTGGCGAGGGAATGAACGGTACGCCCGAATTTTAAGTCGCCGCAGAAACCTACGGTAATATTATCAATCTTTCCCAAAAGACGCTTTATCGTAAGAAGGTCGGTAAGCGTCTGAGTAGGGTGGTGGTGCCCGCCATCACCTGCGTTTATGACGGGAACGGAAGAATAACGGCTGGCAAGAAGAGCCGATCCTTCTTTGGGATTACGCATGACTATGGCGTCGGCGTAACTTGCCGCCATACGGATTGTATCGGCTAAACTTTCACCTTTGGAAACCGAACTGGAACCGGGGTCGGCAAATCCAAGACAGCTTCCTCCAAGGCGCAGCATGGCGGCTTCAAAGCTAAGGCGGGTTCTTGTGCTGGGTTCAAAGAATAGGGTAGCTAAAAGCTTTCCCCTAAGGCTTTCCCTAAGGTATTTTTCATCTTTTTCTATTAGCTCTGCAAGCGAGAAAAGACAGTCCATCTCACTTAGTGAGAAATCTTCTGGCTCTATTAAAGATTTTCCTGTAAGCATTTTAACCTCATTTTATGCCGTTTGAGCGGCAATTTTAATTAAAGTCTCCGTATACGGAGACAAACCTCCTGTTTATCAAAAAAAAACCGCCCTAATAGGCGGGTTTCTAACAATATAGTAATTAAAGCAGGCAACAATCATAAGTTGCATTATACCTAAAAGACGATTTTTTATCAAGAGAAAAATAATTTTTTATTAAATTTTCTTTAAAATTTAATGCAAAAAATAAAAATTTGAATTATAATTAAGGGAGAATATTATAATTTTGCGAAGAAATATTACATTCTTGTTCATAACTGAACATGAAGGGGGATTAAAATGTGCAAAAGAAACCTGTTTATTTGTGTACTGTTTTTAATTATTGGAAGCAGTCTTTGGGCAGGCGGCGGAAGAGATAAAAACGTATCCAAATCTGCAGAGGATCCATCCGGTTTTACTGATTCATTGGATATTTCTGAAAAAAAACCCGGAAAATACAATTATTATTTGGAAGCGACGGACAAGGCGGGTAATGTAACCCGATCAGGACCTGAAAATATTTATATTGATCCTGAGTCCGATCTTCCAAGGACAACTATAATTAACCCTCTGCCTTATTTGCGTGTTCAGGGTAACATGAATATAGTCGGCATAGCCTTTGACGATGACGGGATTAAAAAAGTTGAAGTGGCCGTATACCGGGGAACAAACGGAAAAGGCGAAGAAATAACGCGCGTAACCGCAAGCGGAACCGATTACTGGTCATATTTTCTTGACACATCGGACGGGGAGATTTGGCGGGACGGAGACTATACCGTTAAAGCGTGGGCGACTGATATAAATGATCTTTCCGGTATTGCGGATAACTATCCCAACGGGGGCAAAGTACCTGTAAAAAAACAGAAAGTCGCGGTTGTTTACTGGAGGCTTGACCGTAAAAAACCTGAAACCATTGTAACAAGCCATGCGGTAGGCGCGCTTGTTGCGGGAAATATACGCCTTGGCGGAACTGTTACCGACGGCAATGGCATCCTCTCTTTGGATTATTCGGTTGACGGCGGGGAAAAATACATTCCTGCAAAATTAAAAATTGATAAAAGAAACGGTAATAATACATGGGAAGTAAATCTTAATACAAAGCAGCTTGTAGACGGCCCTGTCGTTGTCTGGCTTAAAGCGCGGGACGGCAACAACAGTATCGGAACCGCCGCCCATCTGTTATTTGTAAATAATACCGGCCCCGAAGTAAAAATCGTATATCCTGAAACCGGCTCTACGGTAAACGGAATTTTTTCCATAGCCGGTTATGCGAAACATCCTGTAGGACTTAAATCAATAACATGGAAAGCCGGAACCCAGCAGGGCGAATTTGAATTACTGCCGGGAAATCATTGGTGGTCTGCGTCTGTAGACGCTCGCGCGATAAAGGGCACTACAATTGATGTTGAAGTTAAAGCGGTTGACGTTTCAGGAAATACGACTATCGCAAAACAAAAATACAAATTGGATCAAGTTGCGGATATGCCGGTAGTTGAATTGACGTCACCCGTACCCGGCGTTCTTAATAATAAACTTGGCTTAATTGTAAAAGGAAACGCGGTTGATAAAGAGGGCATTGCTTCGGTATTTTATTCGATTGACGGAGCTCCCGGCACGGAAATACCATGTAACGGTTATTTCCAGTTTATAATTCCCACTCCGGCTGAGGGAACCCATTCCCTTGACGTTTGGGCGAAAGACGTTACCGGAATTGTCGGCTTAAAAAAGCAGGTAAAAGGCATTGTAGTTTCAAACGCGGTAATACAGCCCGGTATTGCTTCTTTTACATGGATGGAAGGAAAAATCAAGAAAAATCCTGAATTCTACACAAGCATGAAAATAAAGCCCGTAGCAAAAATGACTATGGAAGTTTCTTTCAAAGCCGCGGCCGCGCCCGTGTCGGCATCAGTCGCATTTGGCGATCAATCGCCTATACCGGTAAAATTGTCAGGCTCAAAAGACGAATTTAAGGGAGCGGTTAATGTTCCGGCTATAGATCAGGAAGGGCTTTTAAAGATAACATTAACGGCTACTGACAAACAGGGGAAAGTATTTACATACGAAGAATTTGTTTTTGTAACCAATCAGGAAATTTCCGCTGACGATACCCCCCCGCCTTTTGTCGCTTCCAATAATACGTTTACATGGGTAAGGCAGACGACTCTTAACGACGGGCGCATATTGCTGAAAGAAGGCGAAACATTGATGGGTATCAGTTCGGTTCCCGTTACTAATGCGGTTCTTCAGGGCACAGGGGCGAATTCAGGGGTGAATTTATTAAGCGCGTCTGTTGACCAATACGGAAGGGTATTGATTACGGCGGTAAACGACGGCGAAACCGGCCCACTGACGCTCAAGCTTGATGTTGACGGCGGCACATTTACAAGCCCGCAGTTCAGAGTTATTTCGGAAATTGCAGGACCGGTCGTTTCATTACAGAACATTGAAAATTACAAATGGATAAAAAACAGCGTTCCTGTCGCTTTTAACGTAACAAGCAAAAACAAGGTAAGCGCGGTAGAAGTTTCTTTAGACATGGGGGATAACTGGCAAAGCCTTTTAACGGCGGCTGAATTGACCGCCCTTCGCGTTCCCGTTAACTCAAATATTTCAAAAACACTTGACCTTACCGGCGTTGAAGACGGTTCAATCAATATACTGATAAGGGCGGTTAACGAATCCGGCCTTAACTCAGTCGCGAATTTTTCAGTGCTGAAAGATACGCAGGCTCCGCAGGCGCAGACAATTATGCCAATCGCGGAAGCCGGAGTAAACGGAACAATACGCATGGCGTTCGCGGTGGAGGAAATGGGCTCTATCCAGTCCATTACCTACCAAAGGACGGTTACAACTCCGGCGATCCCGGCAACTCCCGCAACCCCCGCAGTTCCGGCAAGACCCGCGACCGCGACGACCCCGGCGACTCCGGCAGTCCCCGCTGCTCCGGCAAGAGCCGCAGTTCCGGCAAGCACTACGACTCAGGTGAAAGAAGTTTTTAACGATAAGCAATGGGATAAAGATTACGCGCCAAGGTTCTTTGAAGTGTTGATGGATTCGCTGAACATGCCCCTTGATAAAAACATGCGTTTTACATTTACGGATAAATCCGGCAATTCAAGCGAAGTCAATGCATGGTCATTTGTAATTGATCAGGAAATGGACATTCCCATTGTGCAAATAGTCCTGCCTTTGGAAAATGAGGTAATTACCAATGACTTTATCGTTTCCGGCGTAATGTTCGATGACGATGGAATTAAAAAGTACCAGTGGAAAATAGACAATAACCAGTGGCAGACGGAGGACGCCGAATACGGTTTTTCAATTCCCGTAGCGCTGTCAACATTGACGGATAATGAACATACGATATCAGTAATTGCCGAAGATATTTACGGCGTAAAAAGCAAGACTGTTACGCGAACTTTCCGCGTATCGTTAAAAGAACCTACGGCTACAATGACCTATCCGCTTTATGATACGGTATTAAAGGAAGGAATTGAAATTAAAGGAACGGCTTCTGACAAGAACGGCATTAAAGAAATAAAAGTTTCTGTTGATAACGGAAATTCATTTAACATCGTAAAAGGAAGCTATGGAACGGCGGCGGAAACAATACAATGGTCGTATCAATTTAACACTACGATATTAAAAGACGGCCCGCACGTTGTATTTATTAGAGTATTTGACAGATATGAAATACCCGCGACTTACGCGTTTATGATCAATATTGACAATACCCAGCCTGAGATTATTCTGGACAGCCCCGGAGACGGTTCAATAACCGTCGGTAATATTTCGGTAATGGGACGCGTGCTGGATCCTAATTTAAAGGAAGTAAACATAGAGCTAAGAAGCCTGGACGGATTTACAATTCCAGCCAACTTAAGGTCAAGAAAACTTGATTTAAGCACAATGATCAGGGAAAACATTGATATTGCGGCAATGGCCGACGGACAGTACAATGTCGCGATTATCGCCACTGACAGGGCGGGAAACACGACCCGGCTCTCACGTAACGTGCAGATGGCGCGTCAGACATACAAAAACTATATAGAAATCCTTTACCCGCTTGAGAACGAAGAAACAAGCGGCGAGTTTAACCTGTACGGCTATGCCGGAGGCGCGAATCCTGCGGGAACGGTAACATTAAAAATAAACGGAGTTGATTCGGAAACGGCTCCTGTTGACGATTCGGGTTATTTCGTTTTCAAAATGAACAGCGATAAACTTAATACGGGGGCCAACGCTATTACCGTAAACAGCAATTTCGGAGGTCCGACTCTTGTAACATCGCGCGCTTACAATTTAATCTACAGGGACGGAGGTCCTTGGGTAACGATAGACAGCTTTAAATTTGCTGAATTTGCCTATGAAAGGCCGTATCTGTTCGGACGCACAGGGTATGTTTTATCGGAAAAAGACAGGGAACTGCTCGCGGATAAAACTACTGACAAGGCGGTTAAAGCCAAAATCATGGCAAAAACTCCTGATTTTACGGAAATAAGTTTTGATAACGGAAGGTCATTTACAATGACAAGTAAAGCCATGGCAAAAAATGTTGATTACCGTTACAGGCTGGAAGACGGAGAAATGGCGGAAGGTTACCATTATATAGTTGTAAGAACAACCATGAAGAACGGCGAATACGCCCTTACAAGAATGTTAGTCCAGGTTGACAAGACAAAACCGGAAATCCGCCTAATTTCACCGGAAGCCGGAAGCAGATACAATCAGAACATTGCTTATTCAGCCTCTGCGACGGACGACATTGAACTTGTAAGCCTTACATACCACCTTCGCGCCGGAGACAAGTCAGCTTATGAAGTGCCGGGCTTCCTGCAGGGACTTTATCTTGAAGGCGTAATTCCTCCGTTCTTAAGACAGATTGCCGTTGCAAACGATTTTCAGGAATGGGTACCTTCAATGCCATTCGCCGGAGGCGTAACATATACTGATTTTGGCTTTGGATTAAGCTTCTATGACGACAACGTAAAATTACAGTTCCAATACGGTTTCCTGACTCAGGAACTGTATGAAGCTATTGGCGGTGAAAATAAGCTTCGCTACGGCGGAGACGTAATTGGCATTAAGATCCTTGCGAGTGTTTACACATTGCCTTTCGGCTCAATATGGGGACCTGACTTTGACTGGCTTTTCGCTTCTTTCGCCATAGGCGCCAACTTCTCTCTGTTTGATGTAAGGGAGCAGGGATTAACCCAGAGCGGCAAACCCACATGGCTAAGCGCGTTGTTAGTACAAATAGAATTTCCAAAGGTATCTATTCCAAAGAAGAAATTCTTAAGGACATTCAGCTTGTTTACTGAAGGACAGCTTTGGTTTGTACCTACCGACGTAGATGCCGAACAGATGAATTTAGACACGATGATTTTCCACATAATAATGGGGTTAAGGCTTTACATATTCTAAAGAAAACTGGGGGCTGCCGGATGGCAGCCCTTTTTTTTCACACAAAGAGCACAAAGATACAAAGAACACAAAGAGGGAAGAGAGGGATTTAAATCGTTATCCATTTACACGGAGTTACACTGAGTTTTTATACGAAAATTTTATCTTCCTCAAGGTTAGATATAATGATATAATGGAAAGGGAGGTAATTTTGATGGTAAATGAAGACAAATCAATAACAAAATACATTAAAGAAGCTAATATTACTGCTGTTGAAAAAAGATTAAAGAAGCTTAAAAATTACAAAAATCTTCCCTTTGCAGAAAAGTTACCTTTTATTCTAACTCTTATGCTTAATAATCAATTTAAAGAAAACATTCAAAAAATATATCTTTTTGGCTCATATGCGTATGGAAATCCGAATGAGGATAGCGATATAGATTTCTGTGTTATTATAGATGATGGTAAACCTTGGCTTGAAGTAACTAAAAGTATAACAATGAAGTTTTGGGATGAAAAAATAGGTTCCAGTGATATTTTGGTTTGTAATGCCGATCTATTTTATGAACGTATAAATATACAGAGTATTGAAAAAATTGTTATTACATACGGGATATTAATTTATGAACGAGAATAAAAAATATGGATATGAAAATACGGAGAATCCTTATGAGTTATTTAAAGCGGCGCAAAGGGATATACTTACTATAAAAAGTATAATTAAAGATGAAGATGTTCAACCTGAAGATAACATAGAAACAATATGCCGTTGTGCGACAGAATCAGTAGAAAAAATGTTAAAAGGATGGATAATAAATAATGATAATAATGTAAAAGTTTATGGAATACATGATTTATATAAATTATATATTATTATTACTAATATGAATAGTTCTTTTTCAGAACTAAATGATAAATTAAATAATTTAAATAATTATACACCAAAGCTTAGATATAGTTCTCCTTTTAAAATTGAAAAACATGAAGTAAAAGAATGTTTAAAAAACCTGAAATATATTTATGATTTTTCTTTGATAAAGGAATTAAGAGATAAAATTGATACAGAAAAAAAATTTAATGTGCTTCCTGATGATATAAATACATTATTTGGTGAATTTAGATAAGATATTAAATAAAAACAAAATTGAATGAATATTTATTACCACGAACCACACGAACGTCACGAATTTTTAGCACAAAGCTTGTAGCTGTTCGTGTTGGTTCGTGGTAAAATTCTTTTATTTTAGGAGGACTTTTTAATGATTGACAAATAATAAAAAAAATAATAAATTATACTTTATGGAATTAAATATCCCAATAAAATATCGTCAGGATATTGAAAATGCAACTAAATTACTCAAAAATGAAGGATGCGAAGCAGTTTTTTTGTTTGGCTCCTTAGTTACAGGTAAAATCCATGATAATTCTGATATAGATATTGGTATAAAGGGATTATCTCCACAAAAATTTTTTAGAGTATATGCCAATTTAGATAAAGAAATAAAAAACAAAATAGACCTTGTGGATTTTGATGTAAATGAAGAATTTTATTTACTATTAAATTCTATTAATGAGGTTGTAAAAATTGGGTAAAGAACAACAAAGAAAAATATCTTTTGAACAGATTTTGACGGCCATTGAAAACAAGAAAATTGTGGAATAACGAATGAATAAAAAAATAAATTTTTTGGATAACGAAGAACGTAACTTGATAAAGTCGCTTGAAACGGAAGAATGGAAGTCCGTTAAAAATATTGAGTCATGGAAAACTATGTTGTCTAAGGCGGCAACCTCCACATTAACTAAAGATCAGCGAATGAATATCAGGATTACCAAAAATGATCTTGAAGGAATAAAAATAAAAGCGGTGGAAGAAGGCATACCGTATCAAACATTAATAGCCAGCATTATACATAAATATGTTACTGGAAGATTGATGGAAAAACGTTCATAATATGCAAAAAAAACGGGCAAACGCTTATCGCTTGCCCGCTTGTCTTTACTGTTACGCGCTAATGTATTGTTCTGTCCAATATAGTCGGTACGGTTAATATGTTGTCTCTTATTACCGCTCCCTCATACGTTAGATTCGTCATGAAACCAATCAAAATTGTCTGGTTAATATTAGCCGGTATATATGTCAAAGAAGTACCGGTAAGCATATTTGTAGGCCATCCTCCAGTCGCAGTTGGTACGCCGTTACAGATAAATTCATCAATATTTGGAATAATTTGTTCTCTGACAGGAACAGTCATTACTTCCCAATTTCCTGTAAATGTGTCATCATCGTTTGTACCGTTTGCCGTATTGCTGCTGGTACTTAACCGCCACGCAACGCGAATTGAGTGTCTTGTTCCCGGGAAGGAAGCGTGCGCGTAGGAAATATAAGGTATACCGCCTCTTACATTGATCATAAGTTTTGTTCCGGCGGAGAGGAATGTGTCCACCCTTACAGATATCGGCATAGTCCTACTTTTATTGGTTACATCATTACTCGGTATAAAGGTGTACCAAAGCCCGCCCTCATCACTGTAATACGCAAGGTGAACATTATCATTTGAATCAACCGCCATGTCAACGTGCGTTCCCTTTTTTTCGGCAATTACAGCGGCGTTACCCTGCCATGTTGTTGTTGTGTTTCCTTGTGCGGTGGTAAGATAACCGTTATTTTGAGTAGTACCAGTTGGTGATTGGTTGATAAATGAAAATATCAAATTCTCACCGTCATACCATGCGACAACCGGCCTGCCACTGCTAAGGAAGCCGGCAGCCGTATACATACTGCCTTTAAATGTTTGATCATTTCCGGCTACTAATACTGAATTAGCTAAAGTAAAATTAGCGGAACTATCTGTGCCGGTAGTATCATCAGTAGCGCCAATAGCGCCGTAAATGATTCTAACCTCTTTGTTGTTGGATTCGTTATCAAAAAAGCTCATTAATATCCTGTCGGCATTAGCGTTTCTTCTATTATTTGTGCCTGTGCTGGTAGATTGAACAGCAATACGCGGAATTTTAAAGCGTTCAGGGTTAGAAGTTGCCATACTTGTAATATTAAAATGACCTGTATTGGTTTCACTGCCGGCTTGACTATTAGCTATATTACCGCTATTGGCAGCATTATTACCACCTGCTGCGTTACTTCTTGCAAGTTGGAAACCTCTATTACCTGTAGAGCTAAGATCGGAACCCGCAGCGTAAATTGAATTGTTAGTAGCGCTGACAGCAGCAGTGGTGTAGACCATCCTGTTCGAAAGTGAAGTTGAAATTACATACCATGAATTGTTTTTATGTATTCTCAACCGCCCCTGGAACTGGCCTGCATAATGACCATAACTTAACACGCGGTTGCCATTATTATCCATTCTAAAAAATGGATTTGAGATTAATGGTATATCCGTATTAAGCAAATACCCCGTGTTCCACACATAGATGTAGCGGCTGTTGTCAAGAATATTGTTGTTTACGCCGTTGGGCTCCTGATTATAAGGAGCTCTCTTTTCCTTTGTGGATTCGTTATTGAATGATTTAACGTTATTTACCGTAACAACTAAAGGTCCTGAATTAACATCAGGAACAGTAATGTCTATGCCTCCTTTATTCCCGGAAACAATGGTACCGGTTAAAGAGGAACTGTTGCCTATCGTTATATTAGAACCATTACCAAGGTTAAATCCTCTAATCCTAATTGTTTCTCCCTGCCTTACAGGGTAGCCGCCGAGAGCGGAACGGTTAAATACGGAAGGCTGATAGTATGTGCCGCTTAACGAAGTTACAACTTCCGATATGTAAGGAACAATGTTTACTGATTTTGAAGCGTTACTGGTATGAGCTGTAGTAGCGGCGTCGCGAACCTCGAATGTAATGTTAACACCGGAACTTGCGACTCTAGGATGTTTTGAGCTGTCCCACATAAATTCCCAGCTTAATGAATGCCCATACTCAAGCGTTTGATAATTTTTATTATCAATTACAGTGAATACCCAATCACCGGTGCTGCTTGTCATCGGTACGATTTTATGATCATCTGTTTGCGCTATTTGAAATGCGTTATCATTACTGTAACCGTCAATTTTTACCCATATTGACTCAATATGCTGGTTATCTTCCGCCTTTCCAAGGAATTTTATTTTGCCGCTTATATTCGCGGTACCTGTCGGGTTTATCGCCGGATATGTGAGGTACGAGTATTGCACATAACCGCCTCTAACATCCGCGTTGTCGATCCTGTTCATGCCAATGTTTTTGTTGTAATTATTGTAACCGGAATCAATAAGGAGTTTCCATGCTTTAGCCGCATAGTTAGCCGGATTGTTTAAAGGAGGAGTGGCGGAAGGATCGACATTATATTCATAACCAAACGGAAGAACTTCTATAGACGGAGCCTTACTATCTTGATTGTCAATGTCTACCTTTAAAAGTATAGCGTCCGCAAGCTGATCCCATCCGTCAGGAGAAGTTTCGTTGCTTATTGTCGTATCGAATACTTTAAGAATAAAAAGCCGTTCATTATGTCTTGTTGATAAAATTTCTCCATTACCGTCTTTTTCTGAATCCGGTATATTGTTAAAGTTTGAAATAGTAATAGTGCCATCTGTCTGAGAAGCGGCCATTGTAAGAGGAAATCTATGACTGCCATCCGCTCTGGATGTGTATGGGGTAACTGTACCAAGTGCTCCCGTCGGTGTTCCTGAAGGCGGTGGGGATACAACTGCGGGACCTGTTGCCACAAAGGTAGTGCCCGCAATATTATTCGGGGCGCCGTATTTGGTAAAATCGGTATATGACCATCCTGTCCCCGGATTAACAATAGTATAAACGCGGCCTCTTTCCATTTTATCGGATGTTATATTTGTCCCCGCATTAACATAAGTAACTGTTGCGCCTTTATTTCCATTTCCGTTTAAAACTGTAAACTTAACGGCAAACCTGTTACCGCGTACCCTGAAGAACGGATTATTTAATGTCATTATTCCGTAAGGCGCGGAATTAGTAGGCAAACTTATTGTCTCGTCATTAAGGTACAGGTACTCTTGTACATTAGAATTATTAGCCACATTACCATCGCCGTCTATATCTGTACCAAAGTTAATTTTTGTAATACGAGGTTTTTTGTTTTCCAGATAAATATCGTTTTGGTAATGGGTGGCGTTCCCGGCCTGATCAAGAATCATGTAGTGGACAATATAAGGACCGTCTTCCCATGACGATGTTATTGGCGGGGTGGTTGTAGGGCTAAAAGCCACTCGCGCTCCAAATTCCTTAAACGCGCTGCTTTGACCGTTCCATATTTCTCCGTAAGTGCCATCATTGTCCAAATCTAACGTAGCCCCATTTTCAGCAAAATCAATTACCATAGCGATGGGGGATGTTATTGGATTGCTGGAATTAAGTTTTGGAAATCTGGTATAGTCTGTTCTATTCGGAGATGTAATTCCTGATGATACAGGACCATCATTAAAAAGAACCTTCGGATAAGTAGTAAAATCGTTAACATTAGCGGGAGAGCCGTCAGGCTTTACAAAAGCTCCAGTTCCTGTTACCTTTCGGTTGTTGCTATTATCGTAATTTATAGTCGCTTTTTCAAAATACACTAACACTCTATCCAATCCTTGAACCAAATTGGTACCGGTATTAGGATAGTCTTGCGTTGTTCCTTCAACAAAGTAATATTTAGCGGCAGACAGATTATTATCAGAGGGAATATTATCAGAGGCAATATTCAAGGTATTTATTACAGCCGTAGGATAAAAATTATCTATCCCTATGATAAAGGTGTTGGTTGTTGAAAGATGGTTTTCCGAATCGTCCATCGCCGTAACCTCCAATGTCAGATTGCCTGTTTTACCGTAATTATACCCCGAAATCGAAAGACCTGGGATTGTATCCGCTATGGAATTAATAGTAACTGTTACATTACGTTTCTTATAACCGGCGGCAGTAGCAGGTATTTCCGGAATATCCCAATTGGTTACATTCTGAGGATTAGTTCCGTTTATAAGCGTTATCGGAGTTGAAGCCCCATTTACCCGCACCGTAAGGGTGTTGATGTCTTTAACGGCTTCAACATCAAAGGAAAATGAAAATTCCTCGGATGCCTTTATTCCTTCGGTATATTCTCTGGCGATTAAGAAGCCGCTTTTTTTAATTAATCTATTGGTAATCATAGGAACCTTTTTGCTGAATTCAAGCTTTAATGTTTCGACAGGGCCAATTGTGTTTGGAGTTTCATGAGTAGTATCGGTTTGAGCGCAATCAATTGCGACAACTTCAATTATTACACTTATTGATGAAATAATGTCATCTGGTGGATTAAGTTCCTGATTCTGATTTATATTGGCATACCAGTTTACATTATTACTGTCGCCTATTTTTGTAGCCATGAACCAGCCGTCAATGTCGTCACTGCCATCAGATTTTTGAGGTTTCGGGAAAGTCCCCGCGGGAGAACCGCCTTTATAGAAAGGCTTTGTTTGCGGAGTAGTTTTGGGTATATAGTAATTATTATCTAATTGAGCATCATTTATGTATCCGCCCACAGTTCCGCCGGGTCCGCCCAATTTTTTTACCCTTATCAGTACAGTGTGCATCCAGAAATTGTCTTCGGCAAATCCGGCTATGCGTACCGTACCGCCAACAATCGTTTCAGGTTGACCTTCTTTATTATATTTAGTTTCCGGCTGGGTTATGGTAACCATGGGTTCGTCCAATAATGGGTCTACGCATAACTTGTAATGAATAACCTTATAATTATTGGCGCTGTCAACTACTTTTACATAGAATGGCAGATAGAACCGTTTTCTGGTTGAACTTGTGGTTTCATAGTAAACGCTATTACCGGTGAAGTTGCCGTTTAAATCGGTATGTTCCTGTATTAATGAAGAACCTGTTGTTGATTTATATTCATTGTCAAAAATAGGAAATGTGTAAGACCATGAGTAAAGTGATCCGCTCCAACCGGGAGCTTTGTCGGTATATTGGACGTTTGAATTTGTCCAATTACTCTCCGTACTGTAGATCGCTTCACGATCCGCGGATGGGGCATCGTCTCCAAGTTTGCCGATATGGAAAAATACGTCTTTTATTAAGGTTAAGTTATCATCTACCGCTCCCGCGATAGTTATAGAGCCTGTTACCCATTTTGGCCTTTCCCGATCAGGATACCAAATTTCATAATCTCCGCCTGACAAATCTCCGTATGCAAATTTGTTTGTTAAATTTACCGGCCTGTCAATTACCACGCTGGGAGCCTTATCATCAAAAATAAAATTCTGGTATGTATTGGGACCTGTTTTATCTCCGGAGACAGCCTGTATTTTGGCAAACAAAATTCCTGTTGACGGAAAATCAGATTTTTTAGCCCAACTTTGTGCCTGTGCGGCGGGAATGATAAGCTTGTATCTGTACGAAGCGCCGGTTGAACCAATAGGCGCGGGAGTATAAGGTCCTCCTAATATTTTTTCTTTGGCAATATCATTTGAATCGACAATAGACGCCGTAACCGAAGTAACCTCGGTTTGACTGCTGACTGTAAAATAAATCTCAAGGTCGTGTACCGCGTTATAGTATTGCGGATATTCCGTATACTGAATTATAGGCACGTCCGAGGCTTTATAGTTTATCTCTACGAATCTTCTGGTAATATCATTGGGATCCATAGGCTGCCCGCCGGGTCCGCGTTTGTTATCCTTTCTGTAAGGATAGTAATTTTCATTTCCAAAAAGATCTTTTGTAACTATCTGTATCCGATAACGCCCGGGGTTTAAACTGTTAAACGGATCAATATCCTTGATAGGCAGGCGATACCCTCCGGGAGCGGATGCGTCTTCAATAAGATACACCATCGGCCATGAAAATTTTGTCGCGGTTACTTCGCGATCTGGATTAGGAACTACGAGGGAACGCCATGTTCCGTATCTTAAGTCTCCCGGCAGGGGTTGTCCGTCCGGGCCCAATTCAATCTCAAAATCCTGATTCGGAGCCGGCCATATCCTAATCTTGGGATAACCTCTTTCAATACCGTAATTATCAGTTGCGAGTCCCATAAGATCAAAGCCAAGATAAAGAGGATCGGTTTTTATAAGTTCGTCAAGGAAGTCGTCGTTGTCCCAATTATCTTCATCTACAAGCGGCATATTTAATTTAATTTGCGGAGGGGTATTTTTTACAAAGTAGACAATATCTGTAGTGGTGGTGGAGTTTCCGTCTACGTCAACGGCGGTTACCCATGCTTTGATGGTGCCGTCTTCCATGCAGGTAGTGTCAAGCACAACATACCATTGCTCCCTCCCTTCATTATAAACCGCCTCAACAGTCTTGCGGGTTTTTAATCCGGTTTCAATGTCAGTATATTCAATTTCCATGTAGACCCTGGAAATACCAAACTCTTGTTCCACTTCCAGCCAGATTATGTTTTCTTCGCCTTGAAGAAAAGAGCCGGGCAGATTGTCCCCGTCTTCCGGAGTTCTGATAACAGGCTTATCGGTATTTACCCTTGTACCTAAACCGATTGGGTTATCGCAAGTTGTTAATATTAAGACCGACAGTAAAAGTAATAAAAATACTTTAATAACAGATTTCATAGATGACCTCCATATCAGGAATATACGTTCAGTTAATTTAATCACAATATATTTTAATTATATATTGATTTTCATAAATTATCAACAAAATTATCATTATTAGTTGTTCTTATTTTGCTGTATAGACGCTATATACAGCGTTATATTTTTATAACACCGCTATATGGCAAATTTATGGCAAATTTGAGCAAAATAGTGATAAATTCCCGTTAAATTACCATTGTCGAATTTAAAGGAACGTTTTATTTTAGCAATATAATATTATTTTGAAATATTATATAATATTATATAATATTAATGTATAACACTATATATAGTGTTATAGTGATTATATTACACTATATATAGTGTATAAGGTGGTAAAAAAAATATATTAAAAAACTTGATTATATAGGAAAGAAATGATATAATATAGTATAAATATATCAATATTATAGGTTCCTTTAAAATTGTGATTAAATTAACTGAACTTATATTCCTGATTATGGAGGTCATCTATGAAATCCGTTATTAAAGTATTTTTATTACTTTTACTGTCGGTATCAATATTTACAACTTGCGATAACCCAATTGGTTTGGGTACAAGGGTAAATACCGATAAGCCTGTTATCAGAACTCCGGAAGACGGGGACAATCTGCCCGGCTCTTTTCTTCAAGGTGAAGAAAACATAATCTGGCTGGAAGTGGAACAAGAGTTTGGCATTTCCAGGGTCTACATGGAAGTTGAATATATCGATGTTGATGACCCAAACGCCAACCCCAAACCCCGTAAAATTATCGAAGCCATATATGACGAAGAAAAGGGACAATGGTACGTTAATCTTGACACTACCGGCATGGAAGACGGCACCATCAAAGCATGGGTAACCGCCGTTGACGTAGACGGAAACTCCACCACCACTACAGATATTGTCTACTTTGTAAAAAATACCCCTCCGCAAATTAAATTAAATATGCCGGCCGTAGCGGATGATGATTTTGACAATGACAATTTTCTTAATGATCTGGCGGATATCGATCCTCTTTTCCTTGGCTTTGAACTTTTAGGGCTTGCCACGGATAATTACGGCATCGCGCAAGGCTATCCAAAGATCATGATTTGGCCGGCAGAATATAGGGATGTGGATATAGACGGAATACCCAAGCGGGATAATGATGACCCTGATGAATATACAAATGGCGGTCAATACGGAACATGGTGGTCCATGCTGCCCAAAGAACACAGGGAAGGCACAACCGCGAAAAAGTTTTCATGGCCGATGCAAAAATTAGTGGAAGACTCAAACGCTCCCGGCGGTTACCGTCTGCCGCAAGGTGATGAACCGCATCCTAATCTTATGCAGGGTAATTACCGTATAAGGATAGTGACAAAGGACCTTTTTGGAAATAAAAATTACTATCCCAACAGGACGGATAATAAACGCGGACCGGACGGACAGCCTTTGAAATCTACAGACATTCAAAAAAAATATATGGAGATAAAATATATTGCCTCGGCAATTCCAATATCTCAGGTAGTAGATTGCACCCAGTACTACAATGGGGCGAATAATTTTGTATGTAAATTTATGGTCAGCTGTTCAAATCCATTGTCAGTTTCAAATCCTGTTACGGCTTATATAACCGATGGAAATGATGGAAATGAAAATGAATTAGGCGGACCATATTATTTAGGTACAAGTGCGTCCGTCGCAAGTCCTTATAATTTTACCCTTACCATTACTCCCGATCAGGTAAAAAGCTGGGTTAATAAAAAAGAAGAGATAATGTATTTAAGACTTGTGGCAAAAGATAAAGAGGAAAAGAACGGTCCTCCGGCATACCAGTATTTTCAATATGATATTACGCCGCCCAAGGTGCCAATTGAAAGGCCGGTATCTTTAACAAATAAAAGAGAAGGGAAGCTGACGGATAAAGGCGGATGTTATACCGTTTTATATCCTGACGCTGAAGCTCCAAAGTGGGTAACGGGAACCGTAACCGTAGGCGGCCGTAACGATGAGGCAAACGGTATAAAAGATGTTTTATACCATATTGGCAAACTTCCCATCGGTACTGATGATGCCGCTCCTGCGGAATATTGGACGACTAATTATAATAACGGCAATATTTGGAATGATACAAAATTAAACACGCCAAATCCAGAACCTGGTTGGGGTGGTTCAGTCTATTCATGGACATATACCGAAGCTTTTAACAAGGGTTATAAAGATAATAACCCGGGAGTATTCCAGGAATTAAGCGAATTATATAATTATTCCGGCGTTGAAGACTCCGACACTCTCGGCAAAGAACGTTTCTACCTGCCCTTCTATGTAAAAGTGGTTGACTATGCCGGAAACTTTCATATTGTGCATTATAAACTCTGCATAGACCCGGATTTGGATTTGCCGCAAGTTACAATCAGCTATCCTACAGCCGACTTGGATGTAGGCGGAGAGGTACGGTTGTCAGGCCAAGCAAACGACAATAACTGGGTTCACTCCGTTCAGGTAAGAATAAAAAAATATGGATCTGGAGACGGATATACTTATTCTGACTCAAAAGGCTCTTTTAAGTATGTGGTGCCTACCGGTTATACCCTGTTTTATACTCAAGAGGGAAATGAGAACTTCCCTACTTTTAACAACAGCACCGCCCCTTCGGAAAAACAAGGCTGGTTTAACGCAATAAAATTAAGTGATGATATGATGGTTGGATGGTACGTAAATATTAACAACAACGGCGAACTTGATCCTGAAAACGGGGCTAAATCCGTTCCTGTAAGAATTGAAGCCCGCGCCGTTGATACCAAAGATATGATTACTCATTTAACACCGGATTTAGTAGGACCTACTACAGTACGCGATGTAAAATTCAATACAGGCGTCCCAACAATAAATAATCCAACAATAAAAAATGTCAGTGATACGGAACCAAAAGCGTATTATGAAGGAGTAACTTCATCAAGAAAATTCGATATTAAAACAATAATCGGCGATGATCAGGGCATTTCAAGGCTTAGGGTATGGATTAACAATATACGTTATGATTTAATAACCGACAGTACTCCTCAAAATACCCCGGCGGCGGCGGCGGCAGGGATAAAAATTGATCCTATTACTTTAGTTTCTCCTGGTCGTGTGGAAGGCGAATTAACAATAACAGTTGATACTATAGACAATGAATTCTATAAATCCCGTTATGGTTACGGAAAAACAGATTACCTTAATTTAGAAATTGAAGTGCAAGACGACAGTACGCCTGTTTATACGGCAAGGAATTCTTACATTATTGGCGTAGATAACTATTTCCCGACCACAGCGATAGAAACATTCAGAGACGCTTTAGGTTCACAATTTTCTTTATCCGGCATGGCGAAAGACTACGAAGCTTCATCAGGCGCCATTCAAGATCTTGCAAGAATGTTAATTTACTTTGAACAGGCTACAATATCATACGCAGGCGGAAGAGCAATAGTAGGAAACGGCACCTTCCTGAACCCGCGCGGGTTAAAAGTCGGAAATACTGATTCTTTCTACTCTGGAAAGCCTGAATACACAACATCAGGAGTAAATTGGACAACAATTCCCGCCATGACGACCAATACTAACGTAAGAGAGGAAATTCAAGGGCCAGGTTTCCCAACTACTACCTTTTACAACTTCCCTGTGCTTAAGCAAATAAAAAAAGGAAGTGGCGTAGGAAACATTTGGGAATCTCCACACGCTATGGTTATTGATAATCCTGAAAACGGACCTGATATTGATCAAGACGGAACGTCAGGTGAATCATGGTTCGGACTTGTAGATAAAACTTGGCAGGCATGGATGAATACCACAATATTTAATGACGGTCCTTATTTGGTTCATTACATTATTATGGACAAGGCGGGAAACTCCACGCATTACACAAGGGATATCTTCATACAGAATAAAAAACCTGTTATTACTTCCATTAACCTGGGAACCGATGTTGACGGAGATAACGATGTTACTCTTTGGACAAGCGAAACATCTCCCGGTGAATTTAGAAAAAACATGACAACCATAGGACCAAATCACAACGGTAATGTATCTTATGAACCTGCGTTCAGAATTCGCGGTTACAATTTCAGAATAATGGTAAATACTACAGGCGGTAACAATGAAAAATATGGCAGATTAACCTATGTTACCGAAAAAACAAGCCCGAAACTACCTGCGACATCTATGGAAAGAGGCGTAGTTTACACTATCGCTACAACCGGAACGACGGACTGGGAAAGATACGGCGCACCGCCGAACAATTCTGTAGGCACTACTTTTATTGCTACCGGTCCCGGCGTGGGATCGGGTACTCTTACGGAATATAATCTGGGACCTTCAGGCAGATTTAATTTTGGAGTCGGCATAAACAATTATAATAATATACATTTTACCGGAGCGCCATCATTTACTAATGCGACTAATGGCTTAACTATACAAGATTCGACCAAATCCGCAGGTATTATTACAGATCATAATCAACGGCTTTTTATCTTAAAAATCTTCGATACGGTAGTCGCATCAGGAAATGAAGAAGATATGCTCGCGCACGCCGTACTTCTTGCCGTGGATATTGATAACAGTGACGATCTTGCCCCTAAATTGGATATTGCCCCGTTCGGACAGGAATACGGACTTAAAACAACAGGAACCAATATTACTTGGGAAAATGACGACTCAAAAGAAATTAAGAATTTAAGCAAAGATGATTACAATAAGAACATTATAATGGGCGGAACAGGCAATTCTGAAAGACAAGGTTATGTCCAATACGCGTATAACACAGACGGGTCAATAAACGCCAGCGGCACAGCATATATCAGCGGTAAAGTAAAATTCCTTGGAAAGGCCGAAGATAACCAGCGTATCCAAAACATTACGGTTACAATCTCCGGCTTTAACGGAGGCAATCCGATCACATTAGCCATGTCTCCATCAAACGGCGGAAAACTCGTAAGTCAAAGAGAATCCAACGCTATGGGGACAGGTAATAACGCGTGGTACTTTACTTTAATTAATCAAGAGTTAACGCTTGATAACGGTCATGTTCTTAACTGGGAATTCGGCTGGGACAGTTCCGAAGTTACAAATCAAGTGGGAACCCCAACAATAACCTTTAGGATAAATGACTGGAAACCTACCACGCCAAACACTCTTTCAAAGACGACTAATGTAAGTATTGTCCCGTATATTTCAGATGTGGTTACAGGGTTAAGCGGCGCGTATTCTCCCTCATCGGCGTTTGCGCGTTCAGCAAACGGCTGGTATCCCGTGCGCGAGAATGAGGTAATAACCATAAAAGGATTCAATCTTGGTACCGCTACAATAACAGGGGTTACTATAAATGGAACGCCTCTTACATATAATGCCGCTGCTACTGTGGCAAGCGGTAACTTCAGAGTTGTCAGCAAGAATGAAATTCTGGCAAATGTAGGAACCACGGCGGCATCAGGCGCGCTTTCCGTAAGAGTAGGCAATACAAATGATGCTAATCGTACTGCGTCTATTAACAATACTGCATCAATTAGAAAACTCCTTACTGGAACAGATACAGCCGAAAGCAACAGAGTACATTACAACTGGGAGCCGAATGGAACAAACAATAATAATTTAACCAACGACCGTAAACTGTATGTATGGAACACCGGCTATGTAATTAATGATACGGTTATGTTAAATCCGTTTATGAGAATGGACTCAAGCAGCAACCGCTATGTATCTTTCGGAAGATATAACGGAAGTAACGCTAATGGCAGTCAAGGAACCTTAAAATTAATAATGAATAATACAGGTCTTAATGGTACCGGCGTACCTCAATTCGCGAGCAATGACACCGGAAACGGTACGGTATTGTATCAGATCAACAGGTTTATCAATACGACTGTCGGTGTTTCAAGTGAGGGCGTATACGCTGTAATGGCATCTAACATAACTGCCGGTCAAGCTAATTTACAGCTTGTATACAATACGATAGGAGCCGGTGACGGCAACGCGAATGGCACTACGGCGACTAATAACGCGTCAGCCATGAAACAACGTATGCGTGATTTTGGCAGTGATCCTTACCGCGCACAAATACCGCGTGTCGCTGTTCAAAGAACATCCGCTACTTCAGGGGGCAGATCTGTTCCGGGAAGAATGGTATTAAGTTATTATGACGCGGCTGATACTACCAATCCTGTTATAATACATTATGGTTATAATAGCGGTACCACCGCAACTACCAACGGTGCTACGCCATGGACAGGTAATATTCCTAACGCTAACGCGACAGCGATTCCAAATACGGCAGGTACAATTGTTGCGGATAATAGCTCAACTACAGCAAAAGGCGGTATGTATACTGCGGTTGGATTGTTATCAACTGGACGACCTGTTATCGCATGGTATGACAGTACCATTGAATGTTTATGGTTCTCCTATGGTCCTGATCCAACTAATAATAATATAATGCCAAATACTCTTACTAATGCAACGTGGCAAACCAATGCGAGAAAGGTAGCTCAAGGATACGGAACTCACGTTGATCTTGCGGTAGACGGCAGTAATAATATTCATCTTGCCTATGTAAACGCCAGTAACGGCGGACTTTATTACGCATTCATACCCAGTACCGCCGTTACCGCCGGTACCAATAATCAAGCCGCTTTTGATGCCGCCATTAGAACAGCCAGGGTAGATACCTTCCTTTCCACAGGTCAAAAACTAATGATTAATTTAAGGGAAAACAGACCTTATATTTCATATATACACAACGCCTTTGCGGAATCAAAGAATTCAATCAGGGTAGCGTGGTCAAAAAATACAATAACCGCAGTTGGCAATGTATTAGACGGAACATTTGGTAATTTCTTTACAGGCAATTGGGAAGTAATGACGGTTCCTGCCGAAAGTATCCCATCTGTAAGTGAATTTGTATGTAACGGCGTTCCGACAAGCGGCAATCTTACCCCGCCAACCGGTTCTACTTTAGGAGCGAATTACACAACTGCTTCAAACTCAATATTTATCACTTACATGACAAATAAATGGTACGAAGGCGCGATATTGAAAGATACCATACCAGGTAAGAGTAATTATTAAAGCGCGTTAATTTTCACAACGGGCAGACGCAAAAGCGTTTGCCCGCTTTTTTTTTGGTAACCGTCAAAAGAACTACATCTTGACAAAAAGAGAAGGTAACCGTAAAAAGATCTTTGTGTGAAATTCTTCAAAAAAAATTTATTTTCAGTCAAGCGCCACGCATCTGCGCGCCATATATATGCATATATCATTGTTAATATGATATAATATCTTATTCTTTTAGGAGAGTGAATTATGGCTACAGCGGCAAGTAAAAAGAAAAAACCTTCAAAAAAAGCTTTACCCAGCGGGAAAGGACTGACTTTTGAAAAAGTGTGGGCATTGATGCAGGAAGACGCAGAACGGCTAAAAGAGATGGAACGTGTTTTTAAAGAACGCGCTGAACTTTCTGAACAGGAGCATGAACGGGAGCATGAACGGGAAAGAAAGGAAAGAATCGAAAAAGATGAACAATACGAAAGGGAAAAGAAGAAAAGAGATGAACAATACGAACGGGAAAGAAAGGAAAGAATCGAACAATACGAACGGGAAAAGAAAGAAAGAGATGAACAGTATGAACGGGAAAAGTTGGAAAGAATTAATGAGCATAAGAAACTTGATCGGATAGTAAGACGAAACAGCAAACAAATGGGGGAGCTGCACCGGCGTTTTGGGCAGTTGGCGGAACATCTTGTCGCCCCCGGTATCACCAAGCGTTTTAATGAGTTAGGGTATCACTTTGACATTGTGGCGACTAAAGGGGCGAAAATATATGATGAAAAAACGGGAAAAGTAAAAACGGAAATTGATTTGCTTATGGAAAACGGAAAGACAATAATGGTAGTGGAAGTAAAATCGAAACCCGTAATTCAGGATGTGGAACACCATATCAAGCGGTTGGAAATATTATGCGATAAAAGGCGCACGTTTTTAAATGATTATCGTAAAGTGCAGGGGGCGATAGCGGGGGCGATTTACGAAGACGACGTAAAAAAAGCCGTGCGCGAAGCGGGAATGTATGTTATAGAACAGTCCGGTGACACGATGAAGATAGATATGCCCGACGGATTTATTCCGCGTGAGTGGTAACCCAATGTCAACGGAATACCAAAAAATTATTACTTCCCTTAAACGCCGCAGGAAAGGCGCTACCGCCGCGGATGTTTGCGCCGCTACGGCGTTGTCTCTTTCGTCCGTTAACGAACTTTTGCCGAAAGCGGCGGATGAATATTCGGGGCATTTGCGTGTAACGGAATCGGGTGAGATTTTATATTATTTTCCAAATGGTTTTACAAGCCGTTACCGGGGTTTAAGCGCCGCCTTTAACAAAACGGCAAAAAAAGTATTTTTATTTTTAAAAGGCGCTTGCGCTTTTTTATTTAAAATCTGGATTGTAGTGATGCTTGTGGGATATTTTCTTCTTTTTATCGCGCTCGCGCTTGCAAGCGTATTTTTATCCGTGGCGGGAAAGTCAGGGGGCAGGGGAGGGCGCAGGAGCGGAGGTTCCGTCAACTTTGGTTTATTCAACCTTATCTGGCGGCTTTGGTTTTACTCGGAATTGACCCGCCCGGGACGCGGTTATGGACGGGGGAATGTAAGGCAAAACGGCGAAAAAGTCCCATTGCACAAGGCGGTATTTTCTTTTGTTTTCGGCGAAGAAGACCCGAATAAAAATTGGGAAGATCAGGAGTACAAGGCGATTATATCTTACATTCAGGCAAACAGGGGAGTTATCTCACTTGTTGAATACATGGCTTTTACGGGAAAGGATAGTACGGAAGCGCAGACTGATATTCTTTCTTTTTGTTCAAAGTTTGAAGGAAGCCCTGAAGCGACGGAAGAGGGGACAATTGTTTACCGTTTTGACAAACTGCTGTTAAGTTCCGGTACGGAAAAAATAAGCGAACTTATTCCCCCCGTTAAAAGGCTTAAAAAGTTTTCTGATAATAAAAAATCAATGAACGGATGGTTTGCGGTAATTAACGCGGTAAATTTAATATTTGGTTCATATTTTTTATACCAGTCCAGTAACGCCGGATTATTATTAAGCATGGAGCAATACTATGGCGCGTCCAAACTTTACGCGTATACGCACATGATATTTTCCCATATGGCGAATGAACCCCATAATGTAATCAGGATTGTTTTGGGATTAATTCCGCTTGTTTTTTCCGTTCTTTTTTGGATAATTCCGACAGTCCGTTTTTTCATTGAAAAAAAAGAAAACAATGAAATAAAACTAAAAAACTTTAAACGTTTTAGTTTTAGTAAAATATTTTCTTCCCCTAATAACATTAAAACAAACGCGTTTAATCCTGCCGTATCGGAATGCCGTCCTGATGATCTTGAGTCAGCCGCGGACAGGGTGATTAAAGATATTGGCGCAATATCAAGTCCGCAGGTAGGGATAATAGACAATAAAACAATATATAATTTCAATGAACTTGAAAAAGAGAAAGAAGCGTTGGAAAAATACCGTTCATCAGTTGAAATTTCCCGGCAAAAGCTGGGAGAAACCGTATTTGACAGCAATGATTGACAATTACCGCTCAAAAATATAAATTAAAATCAGGACAGACTAGCTCACTTGGATAGAGCGTCAGCCTCCGGAGCTGAAGGCAGCGAGTTCGAATCCCGCGTCTGTCAATTTATCTTAATAACTCGGAATTATCCCTGCGGTTCCATCTTACCGCGATATCATTGGGGCTTTCTGATGAGATGTTTTTTATGCTCCTGTTCGCGCCCAGTTCAAGAAGAATGGAAATTATTTCAGGACCGCCAAGTCTTGCGGCGTAATGTAAAATGGTATTGCCGGAATTGTCTTTTGCGCTTATGGCTCTCCCTGAAAAAACAGCCCTGATGCCCGTTTCGCCTTTGGCAAATGCAATGTCGGCGGGAGACCTGTTGTCAGCGGCGACAAAGAAAGGATCTGCCCCTGAATCGGCGATTATTTTTGCGGATTCCAATAAATCCAAATCAAGCGCCAAACGTAACGGAGTTTTACCGTTATTGTCAATGGCGTTTAATCTTGCGCCCAGTTTTACTATCGCTTTTATTATTACATCTGACGTTCTTTCAAGTAACGCGGCATGAAGAACTGAATTACCGTAATCATCCGGAATAAAAATTCTATTGTTATCCAAAAGAGTTGATACCATTCTGGGCGATATGCTTAACGCGGTCTGAAAAGGCGTTCTGTTTCTTGTGTTGCGGGCGTGAATGGAAACTCCTGTTTTTAATAAAATATTCACTATATCAATCCGTTCCATTCCGACGGCTATATGCAAAGGAGTATCTCCCCTTGTGTTTCTGCATGATGTGTCGGCTCCGCTTGATGCAAGTTTATCAATAGAAGACGCCAATCCGCATCTTATGGCTTCCATTAAAGGAGTGTTGCCCTCTATATTTCTGCTCTCAAGATTCGCTCCCAGTTTAATAAGTAATGATTCAATTTCAGGCATATTAAGAATAATCGCGTCATGGAGCGGGGTATTGCCGTTTAATGAATTGGCGTTAATGTCCATTCCTGATGAAATAAGATAGGTAATTGAATTAACGGCGTTCCAGCGTACTGCCGCGTGAAGGGCGGAATTCCCCTGACTGTCGCGTATGTTTAAATTGGCGTTGTTATCAACAAATATTTTTAATGTGGAAGGACTGTCACTTTTTGTCGCCATAAATAAGGGAGTCTGCCCAGTCGCATTTTGCGTATCGACGGAAATGCCGCTTTTAATAATTGTAGAAATGGCGTTGTTTAAGCCCCATTCAGCGGCGTAATGAAGCATATTATTCCCTAAGCCGTCTTTTGAAGTAATGGTTGTGGAATTGATTATCCATTCCCGTATAACGTCTGTTTTTAGGGCGAGAGAAAGAGGGCTGTCACCCGCGCTGTTAAGAGAAAAAATATTCGCTCCCCGGACAATTAAATATTCGCCTATTTCCTTCTGATTGGTTCTTACGGCGATATGAAGCGCGGTATCCCCGTCCCGGGTTCTTGAATCAACAAGCGCGCGCTGGTCAAGAATGCGTCCTATCTGCTCGGCTTTGGCGCGGTTTATTACCGCGGAATGAAGCATTGTATTTCCCGAACTGTCTCTTTGATTAACAGTTTCTTTGGTAATCAATAAATTATATGTTCCGTCATTTGCCTTTGCTGAAATATCGAAAGGCGTTACTCCATTATTGTCAAACGCGAATATTTCAGAACCTGATTCTATCAAAAGAGGGATTAACTGATAACGGCGTTCCTGAACGGCGATATACAACGGCGTTTTTCCGTTTATATTCCTGATGTGCACGTCGCCTCCGGAACTCAATAATAATTTAAAAGATTCAGGAGAGCGATTTAGAATAACGGCTATATGAATGGGCGTATCGCCGTGTTCGTCGCGAAGATTGACATCGGCTCCCCTTGAAACCAACAATGCCGTGACATTTAAATATGCGTCGGGGGGAATTCCGACATGGAGAGGGGTATTTCCGCCCGCGTCCTTTGCGTTAACGTCGGCGCCTGAGTTAACAAGCATGGAAATAATGTCAATGTTTCCGATTCTTACGGCTTCATGAAGAGCCGTCGCTCCTGATGTGGTTTTTATATTAAGGTCTACATTTTTCTCCAGCAGAAATATTACAAGACCGGTGTGGTTATCCATTACGGCATAATGAATCGGCGCAAGCCCTTCATTACCTCGGATATTATAATTTGCGCTGCGGACGGCTGGGCCAAAGTATCCAAATACCGGATTATCGCAGTAACCGCCGGCTAATATCAAATGTTCGGCTATCGCAATATGGGTTCTTGAATCAGCCCTTGAAAGGGCGTAATCAAGCGCGTTTTTATTATCATTATCTTTTTTATTAATTAATGGGACGGAAGAGGAGGCTGACAGTATTTCTGTTACGGCGTTCATATTGCCTACAATAACGGCTTTATGAAGAATTGTTTTTCCGGCCGCGTCCGTAGAATTTATTGTTGCAGGATTTAAAATTGCCGAAAAAATCGCCGGATTTGTTTCCAGCGCGAGAATTGCCGGAGAAGCGTTTTCAGCTAATGGTATGGGTTTGTGAATATCGGCGCCGTTTGCAGCTAACAATCCGGCCGTTTTTGGATCATTATTTTTAATGCAAAGTCCAAGAGGGGTTTGTCCTTCATTGTCAACAACATTGGGACTGGCTCCATGTGACAGGAAAAAATTTGTAAGTTCGGCGTCTTTTTTTCCCACCGCGTAAAAAAGAGGGGTTTTTCCGCCGGAATCTACCGCATTAACGTCAATTTCACCCTGGAAAAATGATTTGGCGCTGTCGTCCCCTTTCTTTAATAATCCCCAAACAGGGGATATTTCGGCTTCTGAAGTATTTTTACCGGCGGTAGAGCAGCTAGTGATAATCGGTAAAATTACTGTAAATACTGTAAAAACGCATAAAAAAACAGGAAAAAATAATGACTTTTTCATGTATATATAATCGGCATAAAAAGCTGCTAAATAGAAGTGAAAAAAGATGAATTTTTATATAATGTTTGGAAATCTTCCATATAAGTATTATTTTTTTGGTATACATCTTGACGGGGGAAATCCCCGAAGCATCCTGAAGGACTTGTAAAAATGAATAACATCGCTAAAACCGCAGTGTTCAGCCACCTCGTACACTTTATAACTGCCGCTTTGAAGCATATTTTCAGCGTTTTGTATCCGTATCTGCGTGATGTACTGGTGTACTGTTTTTCCTGTTTGTTGTTTGAACAGATGTCCAAAGTAAACCTGATCCAAATGAACCAATTCGGCAAGATTTTTTACGCTGATATTTTCAGAATAGTGCATTATAATGAAACTTATTACTTTATTAATCCTGTAATCCCCCGTTATGTTGTCAATTTCGCATATCAGGATTTCGGACAGGCGGTGCAAAATCAACATAAGTAAAGCGCGGCTTCTCATTATATAACCCTCCTGCCTATTGTCCCAGCAAATTGTTAATTCCCTGAATAAATTGATTAAATCCTGCCTTAAACCTATATGGCTTATCATAGGAAATATCGGGGGGG
>Ga0268262_10000225_pt1 | contig 75102 bp, 73 predicted proteins | sample TergutNc150P3_FD_190354 | JGI IMG/M metagenome (GOLD analysis project Ga0268262, IMG submission 190354) | Nasutitermes corniger P3 segment gut microbial community from laboratory colony in Florida, USA - Nc150 P3 (SPAdes) (version 2) | ecosystem: Host-associated > Arthropoda: Insects >...
CGCTTGGAACTTGAAGAAAATGATGGAAGTCCTCAAGAAGAAATTCTTGCTCTTTATTTTTCAAACCATTTTCCCGAAACATTTACTCCCTATCGCCGCCTAATCTAGGGTTGATAAGGAACGACTATTTAGGTAACCTCCACACCTTTGCCACAAACAAGTTCCCATCCCTATCATCCTTAAATTCAATTTTAGGGTATGCCTTTCTAGCACGCAATATACCACTTCCAAGCCCTCTATACGGCAAAATTTTTGCAGCAAAAGAGGCAATTACAGGATTGCGAATATTTGAATTTCCAAATAAAATATTTTCAACGGTTAAATTATTTGGCAAATGCCCAGGACTTATTATTTCTATTCTGTTGTTGAAAAGCAAAATTCTAATAGGGGCATTTGTAAAGTAATCTCTGTGAATAATTGCGTTTGCAACTAATTCCTCAAAAACAATTTTTGGAATTTCTGGTATTCCAATGGAATTTACCGATTGCTCGCCTTGAAAAGTTTTTGTGTTATTGATTAAAAAAGAAACAGCGCCTTTGAATTGTTCTTCCAGTTTTCCAGAAATATCCCTGCTATCCAAATAATTTGTCTCTGCCACATCAACTCCGTTAAAAGCCACTGCCTTAATTATAAAACTGGGCAAGATAATTTGAGGCTGTACAGCGAATAACAAAACTCCGGCTAAATTAAGATTTTCGCCTTTCAATAGATAAATATTTTCCAAAAGTTTTTTAAATGGAATGCCTAAATCGCCTGGCGAGTTTTCGTATTGCTCGGTAAAAAAGCTGCTGAAATAAAGAGTATCTATATTTTTCTCGCCTGTGTTTGGGATTAAAGTTTCATCTGCATGAATCACAGCCGAACTCTGAGCGAGTCTTAAAATTTCTTCTCTTGAACTTGCTGGACGTTTGTCTGCTCCAGTTTTTGTCCAAAAAATTCCGCTTTGGTCGGAATATGGCTTGCTAATTCCCTGGGGAACAGTTAACACCAAAACCAAGCCACCTGGAGTAGCTATGTTTTCTGTAATTGGGTTTATAGCTGGGCGAACATTTTGGGAACAAACATTGGATATTAATTGATTCAATCTTGAAATATCATTTGAATTCAAGCCGCTTATTTCTCCGTTGTCTTTAACGCCAATTAAAATTTGCCCGCCGTTTCCATTGCTAAAAGCCACAATCTCTGCTGCTAACTTATTCGCATTTGTAAAATTTTCCTTAAACTGATGCCCGGAATCCTCGCCAGATTTAATAATGGTTTCCAGTTCAGAAAACTGCATAAAGGCAATCTACCTAACCTTCACGGCAAATGCAGATATATTGTATATTGAAAATTCCCTGGCTTTTTCATCGGCATCCAATTTGCTTTTAAAACCCCCACCCCTGAGTTTATAGAAAGGAGCGTCAAAAACCATCTGTATATCATAACCGGTTTGGCTCCTGAGCATTGCCCTGCTGGCTTGAGCCGCATCAAAATCGGCAACCGCGTCAAATTGCAAAGTGTAAACAACATCATCCTGCTCTTTGCTTGAACCTTTTGCCAGAGAACCTACGTTATAATCCACCCTGTAAGAGGAATCTAAATATGGAAGCTGGAATTCCTTGCCTGCAAAAATCGAATCGATATCCGTGGGGTTTTCGCCGTTTGCAAAAACCGCCGCTACTACTATGAGTTTTGCTATTTTTTCCATAATGAGTTTTCTTTTTTCAATCACTCCGGTAAGAGGTACTAAAAATAGTAAAAAATTATATATAAGGCATTGGATTAAAGTCTGTATTTTGCTCTCTGTAACGGGTTTGCTGACTTGGTATGGCAAATTTCACAAGCTTTCCCCTATGCTAACCCATATAAACGATTTTGGTGTTTGGATTATACCTCATAAGAACGGCTTGGGAGCGTTGGTTGCGCTGCCAAACGATGGCAACGATTCCAATAAAGTAAGCACGGGGCTTAGAATTTGGGTTTCTCCGCCCGATTCGCTTTTGGCTTTTGAGCGGCACAGCTCGGTTAGGTACAGGGGCAAAGATATAATGGTGATAGGCGACAGCCTGGATGACCTTCTAAAGCGGGACTTGTTCTCAACTTTGGACAGCAATGGGAATTTCTATTGGCTTGGGCCTTTGGGCGCAGAGCTAACGGGTGAAGATGTTTTTGCAAACCTGAAAATTTTTAACTACAACCCTAAGGACTACATTTTGGATATTGTATATGAAGGTCACAAGCTCAGATTTTTTGGTTCGCAAACCGCGCTGGACAGCATGGCACAGGAGCCTTTGAGCGTGGCGATTTTGATGTTCAGGCTGGCAGATGAAAGGGAACCGCCTTTTAAAACCGACAAACAGGTCCAATCCCTGATTTGGAACGGGAAAAACGAAACATCGGATTCCAGCCGCATAGCTTTGAACTACTCAGATGCGATGGCTGTAATTCATTATCGCGACAAAAAAGGACTCTCTGCAAGGCGGCTGCGTTTAAAAGATTGGAACCCAGACTACTAAACTGTTGATTTAACTTTATTGAAAGAGTCCAGCAGCACTTCTCTGATTTTTTCTTCGTCTTCCACTTTTGAGAGAACGGTTATTTGGTCCCAGCCGCACAGAGCGGTATCTCCCCTTGGCGGAAGCACCTGCCAAACGTCTTCCTCTTCGTCTTTATTAAGGGATTTTTTCTCGTTTATTTTATTGAATATAGCCCAAGTTTTGTCTTCCAGTTCTTTCACCTCTTCGCCGTGCTTCTCCCTTATAAGGCTTATAATTTTTTGGGTTTTTCTGAAAAGCGAAGAGACCTTTTGCCTGCGCGTTATCATGAGCAAAAGCGTATTTTCCGGTAATCTCAAATCGCGTATAAGGGGACCTTTGGCACCTTCAGGGTCTGGCAGGTCAATGGTAAAGACGGTTATCTTTTGCCCAGTCTCCATATCATTCTTTGTGAAAAATTCAAGGCTATAAGGCGGCTCGGGGCGAGACTCCGTTGAGAGTTTTAACAGTTTTGCGACTTTGCCAAGCGATGAGCCTTGAATCATCAAGGAGAGCAACACCGCAAAAAATACCAGATTGAAAATTTCCATTCCGTTTTCCATGTTATGAGCTGTTGGATATGTAGCAAGCACAATGGGCACCGCGCCACGCAGCCCTGCCCAAGCTATAAACAGCCGTTCTTTAAACGGGATGCGCATTCCAAGAGTCCCCAAAAATACCGCAATAGGCCTTGCCACAAAAGAGAGGAAAACAAAAAGCAAAACTCCTTTTAAGGCCATGTTTTCGTTAAACCAGCTACGCGGCTCAACCAAAACGCCGAGCAGCACAAAGAGCAAGATGTTTGAAATCATAGATATGGCAGCCGAAAAATTATGAACACCCTGCTTATGCACAAACTGCATATTTCCAAGAACAATGCCGGCGGTAAAAACAGCCAACATTCCGCTTGCATTGAGTGCCTCGGTAAAGCCATAAGTGAATAATGCGGTGCATAGCAATATTATGTAGTAATATCCGTTTTCCTGCGGGGTGAGCCTGTTTATGAGCCGCACGGTCATCTTCGCTATTACATAGCCGAAAAGAGGCCCAGCGGTGAATTTCCACAAAAATTGCCAAACAAAAACATTAAAACTCAGATTTTCGCTGGAGGTCAAGGTTTGCACTGTTACTATTGTGAGCAAAATAGCCATAGGATCGTTGGCTGCGCTTTCTATTTCTATGGTTGAGCTGAGTTTATGGCCAAGGGGTTGTTTTCTTAAAATTGAAAAAATTGCCGCCGCATCGGTAGAGGATATTATCACAGCCAGCAATAGAGCCAGGTTTTTATCCCAGCCTAAAATAAAATACAGGCAGACAAATGTACATACCGCTGTTAAAAGAACTCCCCAAGAAGCCAGCCCCACCGCAGGCAATGCTACGAGCTTTAAATTATTTTTTTCCGTGCAAAACCCGCCGTGAAACAGAACAAAAACCAAAGCGACGTTTGCGAGTTGGTTTGCCAAAATCATATTGTTGAATTCCCAGAACTTAAGCCCGTCTTTGCCAAAGATAATTCCGGCGAACAGAGCTACTAGAATAACGGGAATGCTTTTTTTATCCAAATAAACTGCGGAAACCACTACAGCTAAAAGAATTAATGGAATCGCCAGATAGACTATATTGGCGGCAATGCTGGTAGTAAAGAAATTTAACCAATATTCCATGTAGAGAATGTAGAAAATTAAATAGGCTTAACCTTGCCTGTTCACCAAATGCACTGGTTCCCTACGGACGGTTCTGGAGTAAGCCCCGCCGTTTCCGTAGGTTCGCCAGGCGCGGTCGCGTGGGTCCACGTTCTGGGTCATTATTGTTTTTATGGTCTCTTTGATTATGCTGCGTGAAATTTCCAAAAGCTCCGCGTTTGATGCCGAGATATTTTTTACTTCTTGGGCTTCATTTTTTAATTCCAACGCTATATTTTCCAGTTTTTTGCCATCAAATTCCGGGAAGGCTTTAACTATATCGCGAATTGTTTTAATCTCAGAATTTGCATTCTGCGCCAATATGCCCATATTGTAAAGACGGCGATTTTCGAGTAAGTTAATGCCTTCGTATATGCTTTCTATTTTATCCAAGATATTCGTCATCTCTATTTTGTCGTTAGCTATTATCGCAGCCCGCTGCTTTATAAGAGTTTCTTTGAAGAGAGCATATTGCTGCTTCATTTTGCTGAGTATTAGCACTAAGGCTTCAAATTCATTTTCAAAAGTCATAGAGCCTCCTCTTGTGAAAATTGCTCTCTATACTTGAGAACATTTTTAACATAATCTTGCGTTTCTTTAAACGGCGGGATGCCGTTGTATTGCTCAACCCTGCTGGGCCCCGCATTGTAAGCGGCAAGGGCTTTGCTTTCATCTCCGTTAAATTGAGCCAATAGCTGTTTTAGGTATTTTGTTCCGCCCATAACATTTTGCCGCCCGTTGTATGGGTTTACAACCCCCATGTCTTTGGCGGTTGAATCCATGAGCTGCATAAGCCCTTTTGCGCCTTTGTTGGAATGCGCTAAAGAATTTCCAGCGCTTTCTTGGCGAATCACCGCTCTGATTAAATTTTTGTCCAAATTCATAACTTCGGATGCTTCCGAAATCCAAGTTTCTATCTGTTTTTCGGAGGCTTTGGCAGGTTGCCAGTTATACGAGTTTTGCGCCGCCATTATTTTTTGCGGGTTTGTGGCATCTTTGCCTGCCAGTTCCTTGTAAATCATCTGCGCCAAACCAAAATTGCCTGTTCTACTTGCGGTGTTTGCAATCTGCTCGTCCAGCATTTCTGTGAAAATTCGCCTGCCGGTGCTCATGTTTTCGTCTTTTGGAACGGTATTTCGCATGGATTTCAGCATTTGATGAACAAATAGCGATTCAAAGTCCTGCGCAACTTTCCATTTTCTTGCATCATCGGAAGCAGCGTTTGGAAGACGCATCCCAAGGCCATCTGTTTCTGCAATAGACATATCACAGGTGTGAATGCAAAAAGCGTGCCAAAATTATGCTACGCCATTAGGTCTATTATATCGCCGCCTTCCAGCTTTAAAGGGTGCCCGGCGGGGGTATTGGTCTCTGGCGGAGCTTCTTCGCCATGCTTTTTTTTGTGTTCATGCTCCCTTCCTTTCCCCTCGCCATCCGGGTTTGAAGCCTCGGCTTCGTCGTCTTTTTGAACGCTGTTGTTTTTCAGCTCTTCCAAACGGTGCATCTCTGCGGCCGATTTTGCAATATCCCCAAAAGCCTTCCCCTGCTCGTGCGAGCGCATTTCGGACATAGTGTCTGAACGCTGCACCAAATCTTGATTTTGTACTGGGGGGAGCATAAAATATTTCCTTGGCTAATCTACATTTTCAATTGCAATTTCGCTTTTAGCTTTGACATAGCCTTGGAATGTATTTGCGAAACACGCGATTCTGTTAGGTTCATGGCTATGCCTATTTCTTTCAGCGTCAATTCTTCGTAGTGGTAAAGAGCTACCACATGTCGCTCGTTTTCTGGCAATTCCATCAGTGCTTTTGCCAAGATTTTTTTGGTATCTTCCATGCCAAGCCTGTCCAAAGGGTTTTCCGCATTTTCGTCTTCTATGGTATCTATGAAACTCATGTTCATAGTTTCGCCGTAGTTGTTGAAAATCACTTCGTTTAGCGAAACTATGGATGTAGGAGCAATTTCGCTCAAAAGATCCTCGAATTCCGTAGGTTTTAATTTTAAATATTCTGCAACTTCAGAGTCGTAAGGCGTGCGTCCCAGTTCTTTTTCAAGTTCCACATAAGCATTTTTTACCGCTTTTGCTTTTTGCCTTATCGAGCGTGGAACCCAATCCTGCTCCCTAAGGTCATCTAAAATAGCACCCCTTATCTTGTGGGTTGCATAAGTTTCAAATTTAACATCTCTAGTTTGATCAAAAGATTCAAGTGCCTTTATCAACCCCATTACGCCAGCCCCTATTAAATCGCCAAGCTGAACGTCTTTTGGCAAGTTGATAGCCATTCTCTGAGCTGTATAGCGTACTATAGGTGTGTATTCGGCAAGCAGCTTATCGCGAGCATTGGTGCTGCCATGCTCTTTATACTCTGTCCAAAGGGAATCCATATCCATCTAATTATCCTTTTCCTGCTGGTTTCGGTCCTTCTCTCTCTTCTTTCTCTTTCTCCGCTCTCTCCTTTTCCTTCTCTTTTTCCTCCGCTTTTAACCAAGCGAGTTCTTCGGCGTCTGGTTCGGTTACATGGTAAGAAAGCCCGCCATCCGTTCTGTCTGCCTTTTTCTCTTTTGCATCCAATAAAATAGTTTTTAAGAAAGTATCCACGAGCATAACAAAGAGCAGCCAAAAAACCCCGCTTATAACAACGGCTTTTATTAGGGCTATCAGAATTATCTTAAAAGATATAATAGGTTCCAAAATCAAGTCCACCAAAAGCACAGCCCAGAAAATCACTATAACAAGTGTTTTTGTAACTGCGTTTGTAATAGGTCTAAGTTCCATTCTGAGTTCTCCGTTTACTTAATTATCCAGTTTGCTATAATCTCTTTCTCTGCGTTAATTATGTTATCTGGGCCTTGCCCATTGCCTATGTAAGAAAGCGGTATCCCATATTTTATGGGCAGCCAAAACAAAGCCCCTTGCTCAGAGGCTTCGTCTTGCCTTGTGAAAACCACGCGATTGGTTTTCAATGCCATGTATGCTTCTGCGGCATTTTCCAAATCACGGTTGCGCATATTGAGCGGCAAAACCAGATGCACCTCGTCTGGGCGAATCGCTTCGTAAAAAACGGTTAGCTCCGCTTCGTGTTCTTCGTTTTTTAAGCTACGGCCTGCGGTATCAACCAAAACCGTGGATTTGTCCCTAAGCCTTTCAAAAACCTCTGGAACGTCTTCCGGGGAAGCTATTCTCTCCAATTCTATGTCTGCGGCTGCGGCAAACGCTTCCATCTGCTCCAAGGCTCCCATGCGATAGCAATCGGTTGTGACTATGGCTACGTTCGGGTTGCCTGTTATGGTGGCTTTGCCAGCGAGTTTTGATATAACTCCGGATTTTCCGGCTCCGGCAGGCCCAATGAACATCTGCACCAGAGGCCTGCCTTTGCGAAGCCTTGGGCGCGGCGCAATTGAAATCCTGTTTGCCAGCACTTTTCTCATCTGTTCTTTTACATAAGACTCATCCCTTGAATTTGCTGGGCAAAGCAGCATTGTCTCTGCGAGCAAATCTTGGGCTATTTGAGCGGGGAAACCGTTTTTGGAAAGTTCCGCTGCAACTTGGGCAAATTCTTTTGGAATCCTGTCGCGTGCAACTCTAACGCCTTCTAGGAATTCGCTTCTAGCTGCGAAAAAGTCTTCCCTTAAATTTTTTACTTCCGAAAGAATATTTTCCTTAAATTCCGCAAGGATGCTTTCCATGAAATCGTAAGATTTATCAAGCGGAATTGATGCAGTTTTTTTCTCCGGGTTTTTTTGCGGCTTTGCGTTTTGCAATTCTACTGGTTTTATCCCTTTGCTGTTATAAGTTGCCAACTTTCCGGTATCTCTGCCGCTTTTGCCTGGTGATGGCGGAACTTCCGAGATATCATCCAAAGTCACCGTAACTTCCACCTTTTCATTTGGGTTATTGGAATGCTTAATATCCTGCTGTTTTAATATAACGGCATCCGGACCTATTTCCGCTTTTATACGCAGGAACGCTTCTGCATAAGTTTTTGCTCTGAATGTCCTAATCATGTGTATTTAAGGTCTCCGCTACTGTTATATTGACTCCCGTGACTATTTCACTATAGGATAAAATTACTAAATTCGGAAAGTTGCTTTCCAATAATTTTTTCAATGGATAACGCACGTTTGGCGAGCAAACTATTATGGGCTGGTCGCCTGCGGCTTGGATTTTCGTCTGAATTGTATCCATTCTCTCCAAAATACGGCCAACAAGGTCGGGTCTTATCACCAGTCTTGGCCCTCTGTTCGTTGATTGGAGCGAGGCTTCCAGCATTTGTTCCAAGTCCGGAGCAAGGGTTATAACGGACATTTCCCCGTTGTTTATAAAGGGTTTGCAGATCTGCCTTGTTAAACCGAGCCGAACTTGCTCGTTTATGAATACGGCTTCTTTTGAAAGTTTTGCCGCGTTTGCCATCAGTTCCAGAATGCTCGCCAAATCCCTTATGGAGATCCTCTCCTGGAGCAGCATACATAAAACCTGCTGAATTTCCCCGACTCCCATCACGGAAGATATTTCTTCAACAACGGCCGGGCTGTTCTTTTTAACATTTTCAAGCAACGCTTTTACATCTTGCCTCATCAAAATTTCCGAAGCATAGCGGCGTATAATTTCCGTCAAGTGCGTAGCGAGAACCGCTGGCAATTCAACAACGGTATAGCCAGCAAGTTCTGCTCCTTCCTTTTGCCCTTCCGTTATCCAAAGAGCATCCAGATTGAACGCAGGTTCCTTTGTTTTTATGCCAGGTATTCTTTGGCTCACATTGCCTGGGTTCATAGCTAAATAAGAACCCATCATCAGTTCTCCTCTGCCAACATCATTCCCTTTTATTTTTATCAGGTATTCGTTTGGCGAAAGCTGGATATTGTCCCTTATGCGAATGGGCGGAACTATCATCCCAAGCTCGCCCGCCATCTGCCTGCGGAGCATCGTTATTCTCTCAAGCAAATCGCCGCCTTGGTTAACATCCACCAAAGGGATTAACCCATAACCAATTTCCAGTTCCATTTGGTCAACGAGCAGATAGTCCTCAATCTTTTCCTCTTTGGGTACAGCGGCGGCTTCTTCCGCCATCTTCTTGGCTTTTTCCTCGTCCGCTTTTTCTTGCTTGCTCTTAACCCCAAATGCCATTCGGTATGAAGTGAATCCTATCAACGCGCCTATAGCCAAAAACGGAATTGTGGGCATACCAGGGACAATGCCTAAAAGTATCATGACGAATGCCGATATTGCAAGGGCTTTGGAGCTTTGCGTAAATTGCGAAAGCAGTTCCGCGCCCAAATTATTTTTTGAAGCCGCCCTTGTGACTATTATGCCAGAAGAAGTGGAAATCATCAAAGCCGGGATTTGCGTCACCAAGCCATCACCTATGGTTAGCTTTGTAAAAGTTTCCAAAGCCTCCATAACTTCCATTCCCTGCATCACAACGCCTAGAATAATGCCGCCTATTATGTTTATAATGGTTATTATTATGCCTGCAACGGCATCGCCTCTGACAAATTTTGAGGCACCATCCATAGCTCCATAAAAATCCGCTTCCCTGCTGATGTCCGAGCGTCTTTGGCGAGCTTCGTCTTCGGTTAAGTTGCCTGCGTTTAAATCGGCATCAACCGCCATCTGCTTGCCAGGCATTGCGTCCAAGGTGAACCGCGCCGCAACTTCCGCTATGCGCGTTGAGCCTTTTGTTATAACCACAAATTGTATAACAACCAGAATTATGAACATTATTGTTCCAACTATTATGTTGCCAGCTGTCACATAATTTCCAAATGATGCTATAACCTCCCCTGCGTTGCCTTGCGATAAAATAAGCCTGGTGGAAGCGATGTTCAAAGCCAATCGGAAAAGGGTTACCACCAAAAGCATACCGGGGTAAACGGAAAAATCAAGAACATTGTCTATAACCATGCTGGTCATCAGAACCATCAATGCGATGCCAATCATGAATGTAAGGCAAATATCCAAAGCCCATGTAGGCAGGGGAACCACCATTATCAGCACTATGCAAACAATGCCAAAAATAACTATGGCATCGCGATGCTTTGTAAATGAATTATTCTGTATTAGCCCTTTGGCAGCTTGCAGAGACGGTGGCATATTAGTTCCATTTTTGCAGCGTTTTACCTAGAATTGGCGACGTTATGCCGGTACCGGAGGCTTTGAACTTTCCAAGGCTATCCAGCAATACCACCTTGTTGTAGCCTTTATCTACAATCCATACGCTGCAATCCGTGGTAAGCGCGCTGACGGAAACAGGGACTGAGAATTTTTCATCGGATTCCTCGCCTTGCGAAACCGTGTATCTGAGATCTGCGTTAGTGCCTTTGAAAGGCCCTTTGAAGCGGTAAACTTTTCCGTTCTCTCTATCAGAGGCCCATATACCTTCTCCGCAAGCCGAAATTGAGGGGATTGAGCTGAATCCTTTTATAATCGCCTTGATTTTTTTGCTTGAGTCCACGGCTACTACCCGTCCGCTATCCGCAACCCATGCCAGCCCGTTTTTGTAGCTGATCATGGTTGGGCGTTGCCAAGCTGAGTCGTTTAAGAGCAGAACATACTTGGGTTCTGTTTTTATAGATGAGGCTGCCCTGGTGAAGCCAACGGTATCGCCTTCGGTTATCACAAACCACACAAAATCCCTGTTGTATTGGTCAACGGAAAGCCCTTTAACAGCCCCAGGCATCTCATAATTTACAATGCCGGGGCCAAGTTTAGCAGAGGAGTCGGAACCGGAGAATTCAAAACGGCGCAGCCTGGCTTGCGGTACCTCTGTTGTTTTATCTTTTGAGTCTGCAACCCATACCCATGCGGAAGTACCTTCTACGCCCACAGCTATTCCCGTTGGCGATGCAAAAGAGCTATCTTCGGAGAGCAACTTCCCATAAGTATTGTAAACACGAATAAAGTTTTTCTCTTGGTCAGCCACAAATAATCTCCCATCATTTGAATTGACGGTAATATCGCTTATATATTTAAAACCGCTGTTTAGCCTCGCGACCTCGGTGCCCATAGACGAAAATTTTACAAGCTCATTTTCCGATGCAACCCAAACAGAGCCTGGTTCCGTATATACAATCAGGCGTATTTTATAGAGCCTTTCCCCATAGCCTCCGGAATCCTCTATTTTCAAAGTCAAGGTCCTATTAGTTGTGTCCCCTGGCCCTTCCCATTTATAAACCCAAAGGGTATCGTCAGATTTTTCCTCGTTCAGCGTAAGCCCCCCCAGATATTTCATTTCATTGGGCATTGTCACAATGGGGCGGAAATGGTTAAAGGGTTTTTCTAAGTGAACGGAAATTTCCATGTTGACATTGGGGTGAACGGCTACGGTTAAGATGGAATCTCCGAACTGTTCCAAGCCGCCAACCGTGAATTTTTTAATGCGCGGCAAAATATTTTTGACCTCAATAACTATCGGCTCGCTTTCCAAACCGTTTACTATGGCAAAAATGGTATCCCTGTAATAAAATGTTGTATCATTAGCCGCCCCAGAGCTGTCTATTATTAGATATGGTTTAGGCGGATCGTTCCAAAACAGAAAAGCGGTATCTGCGTATATGAGTTGCGTGTTTGCATCTATGATTTGCGCTGCTTGGCGGCGGTATGCTATGAGTGAGCTTCCGGTTTTCCAGCGTATGCTGCTTATGTTGCTAACCGGTTCTTTCAGTGTTATCCAAACTGGAAAAAGCCCGCCGTTATAAGTTTTGCTGCCAAGGTGCGATTGCGTTTCCCACGAAGGCTCCGCGCTTTCTCTTGAGCAGGTGAAGAGAAAAGCGAACAACACAACCAGCAACGGCAAGATCCTTGCCGAAAAAGAAATCATAGAGGGTAATATAGAAAATTAATCCTTCACGCACCTAACACTGAACAAGGCGCTGCCCTTACCGCTGACGTTGTAGATGGCGCTCTCTCCTTCGCCATCTATTTCTAGGTTGTAGGCGGAGTTGGACTCGCTGGGAACCCAATCGCTACCGTTCCAGCCAATAATGCTCTTCCAAGTAGCGCTCCACCAGAAGCCACCTTGGCCAACCTCGCGGAAGCTGCCACTGGAATTGCCGTAGCCGCCTGGCAGCGCGGAAAACTTGTACTCGTCAGTGCCGTTGTTGAGGACCCAGGAATCATTATTTGCCTTCAAATATTTGCCAGCTGTGTAACTATTGTAGCGAATCCCGTCGCTTTCGCCTCTGCCGACGTTCACAGAATCTATATAAAGAAGCAATTCGTCCCAGTCCGCATTGCTAGGGATATGCCAACCAGCGGGGCAAATACCCCTATGCTTAGTTGTATCTATCTTGTCTGCGCAAGTAGTGCTGTTGCAACTTGGATCAAGATCCATCGCTGTAGCCCAATCATACAGCCTGCCGTATTTGTCGCAGTAGCTGTCATTATTTTCATAGCATACACTGCCGTTTACATTGTAATTAAGGTTCTCTGTCATCCACCATTGATTGCCTATTTGACGGGTAGCATATTTTTTTATGTCGTTGCCTTTGCCGCCGCCGCCAGGATCAGAACAGGAAGTGATGAAAGCCAAGGCAAGCCCAAGGGTTACTATTAATAGCGGGCGAATAATGCTCGCCCTTACGATAACGAAGTTGTTTCTCATTGTTTCTCCAGGTAGGTAGGGTTATATTTTCTACCATAAGGGAAAATATAGCAAAAAAAGATGGTTAGTTGCGGTTGTCAAAGCTCTGGTTTAAGATGCGAAAACCACAAAACGGCTGGGTTATTTGGCAAATTCGCAAATTCGCTGAACAATTTCTTTTCGTCATAGCTTGGCAAATGGGCGGAGGGTTCATCGGCTATTATCAATTCTGGGTTGCAGAGCATTGCGCGAGCGGCGGAAAGTTTTTGCCTCTCGCCGCCGCTCAAGGCAAAACCGCGCTCCCCAATCCACAAATCTAGGGAAAATTTCTCCAAACCCGCTTTTAGCAAAACGTTTTGCATTTCCTCATCGGTTGCGTTTGGGCTTGCAAATAGCAAGTTATCTTTTATTGTTCCTGTAAACAAAAAAGGTTCTTGTTCCAAAAAAATGAAATTATCGGTTCGCTCCACAACCGCATCGCTTGGCAAAAAGCCCGCTATGGAATTTGCAAGCAAGGTTTTGCCCGCCCCAGACGGCGCGCTGATTGTCAGAACATCGCCTTTGTTGAGGGTTAGGACTTTTGTGCTTAAATTTGTCCCCGCTTCTAGCGGGGTGGCAGCGAAGCTGACGGGGTGTGCAGTGAGAGAAAGTCTTTCAAAAGAAGTTTTAGATAACGCGCTTTGCAAAGCTATGGAAGGGAATTCCTGCAAAAGCTCAAAGGCTGCTAGGGTTCCTAGCAAAATGCCTATCCATACTGGGAAGGAAAATTCCCCCGCACCTATGAAAAACATTCCGGCAAGGCAGAGGAAGGGCGAGGCAACGGAGAGTATTTCCGCTAAGTGATATATGGAGTGAACTTTTTTTCTCTTTTCTTCGTCAAGGCTTCCCAATTTTTGCCAAGTTTCGGAAATTTTTCCAAAAATGCCCCAAGATTTTTTTTCCGCCATTCCCTGCGCTATGGAGAGGGAAAACTCGCTCAGAGCCTCGCTTGAAGCTCCCCATTCTTTAACCTTTTTTCTCATTAAAAAAAATGCCGTTGCAGAATTTGCTATGAGCAAAAAGGAAACCGCAAAAAAACAGAGTGCGTATAACACATTCAAATACGCGAGAATACCTACGCTCACGAATATGGAAGTGATGCCGGCAAAAAGCGGAACTCCGGCTTTTGGCAGCCAGGATTTGTATTCTTCGGCATCTGCGGAGATTCTGGAGAGCATTTCCGCTTCCGAAACGCCAGCCAATTTGTATGGAACGAGCGGTTCTAAAATTTTATACAAACTCAAACGAAATTTTTTCAGCTCCTTGAATGCGAGCGAGTGCGAAAATAACCTGTCCGCATAGCGAAACGCTCCCCTTGAAAGCCCAAAAAAACGCACACCAACAACGCCAAGCGAAAGCGCCGCCATTTCCGGCTGCTCCGCCGCGCGGGCAATTAGATAACCGGCTATCGCCATCAGAGCCGTGCTGGAAAACCAGCAGAGGAATGAGAAGCATATAGCCATCACCCGTTCAACTCCTTTCTTATCTCTTTCCAATACGGGAAATGCTTTGCTATAACCGCGTAGAATTTTGCCGAATGGTCTGCTATAATCAGGTGCGCAAGCTCGTGGGCAACTACATATTCTATGCAGCGGAGCGGCTTTTTTATCAACCCTGTGCTGAATGTTATTTTTTGCGTTTTGGTGTCGCAGGTACCCCAGCGGCTTTTCATCTTGCGCAGCTTCCACTCCTTTGCGTTAACTCCAAGCCTAAACTCCCAAACGGGAACTATGCTGGATATCAAATGCCTAAGCCTCTCTATTTCCTCTTTTGAAATTTGCGGCAAATTCTGCAAAACAGAGGGATTGCCCTTGATTTTTTCCAAAGTTTTTTTGAGCCATTTCATATTGTTGTTCACAAATTCAAGGGCAAATTTTTCGCTTGCGTAAAACGGAACGGATAAATGAACCTGCTGGTCTTTTGAAGATATGTAAAGCCTAACATTCCTAACGCGCTTGCGCTCCGCTTCTATTTTAAGCCCGTCTATTTCAAATGTTTTTTTAAGCAACATAGCTGGGTTGGGGAAAGATAGAAAAATTTTTTTACTATATTACCGCCATGAAAGGTATTCTTTTGGCAGGTGGCGCAGGCTCAAGGCTTTACCCTTTGAGCGCGGTGGCGAGCAAGCAGCTCCAGCCTGTTTATGATAAGCCAATAGTTTATTACCCATTGTCCACGCTTATGCTCGGCGGCATAAAAGATATAATGCTGATAAGCACGCCTGTGGACATTCCCCGTTTTCAAGATTTGCTGGGCAACGGAAGCCAGTGGGGGATAAACATTCAATATGCCGTTCAGCCAAAACCGGAGGGCATAGCGCAAGCGTTTTTGATTGCGGGAGATTTTATCAAAGACGATACCTCTACCTTGATTTTGGGCGATAATATTTTTTATGGCTCTTTTGAGTTGTATGGCATAATGGCAGATGCGGCGAATTTTACCGGAGCTAGGATTTTAGGTTATGCGGTGAACGACCCGGAGAGATACGGCGTTGTTGAATTTGACAACGCGGGCAAGGCGCTTTCTTTGGAGGAAAAGCCCGCAAAGCCAAAGAGCAGATACGCGGTGCCGGGCTTATATGTTTACGACAAAACGGTTTTGGATAAAGCAAAAGCATTAAAGCCAAGCGCGAGAGGCGAATTGGAAATCACAGACATAAACAAAGCCTATTTGCAAGAGGGAACTCTATTTGTGAAAAAGGTTGGCCGTGGGCTTGCATGGCTGGATACCGGCACTCACGCATCTCTTTTGGAGGCGAGCAACTTTGTATATACGCTGGAAGCGCGTCAGGGCTTGAAAATAGCTTGCTTGGAGGAGATAGCCGTTGACCGCGGTTTTGTGAGCTGGGAAAAAATGAAGGAGCATTTGGAAAAGAATATGCCCAAATGCCCTTACAGGGATTATCTTTTTAAAAGGTTTGGATGAGGGTTAATAACGATGAGTAGAAACACAATCATTGGCGTAATTTTAATAGTTATTTTGTTCGTTTGGTCTATTCACAATGCGAATAAGCAGCAAGAACTTGCTCAGGCGGAATTGCAGAGAAAGGCAACGGAACTCGCTGCGGAAAAAGCAAAGCAAGATTCCGTTAAAGCCGCAAGAGCGGAAAACGCGCCGTTGGATGCCCCTAAGTTTGAGCTTCCGGCAACTCCCACAGCAACGGAACAGGTTTTGCAAGATTCTCCCTTTGCCGCACAGGACGTGGCGGAAGCTGCTAAAATTCAAGTTGATTCAATTGAAAGTGTTCAAACAAGCCCAAAGGAAATTCGTGTTGAAACCGACCGCTTTTGGGTTACCCTAAGTTCCATAGGCGCAAAGATAGTTAGCGTTGTTCCCAAAGCACTTGCGGATAGCCTTGGGAATTTCCCTGAACTTTTGCAGAACAGGGAAGCGGGTGCTTTGAGCATAAGTTTTGACAACGCGGATTTTTCCAGCGTGCTTTTTTCAATCGAGAGCGGAACAGATGTTGTTGTGAAGGATTCCGCAAGGCTCGTTTTTGAGTGGAGAGACGAAAAGGGCAGGGCGGTGTTCAGGGAATACAGATTTACAAATGATGGGCATTCGGTTAGGCATGTCACAAGAATAAAAGGTTTTGCGCCCAAGCTATATACGCTTAACTGGAAAGGCGGAATGCGGGAAACCGAGTATATTCCGGTATCCAGCTCGTTTGGCATGAGCTACCTTTTTAGCGAAGTTATTTTAAACAACACTTATAATGTAAATAGGGAAACCATAACAAAACAAACTTGGTTCAACCGCGACCAGGGCAAGGCCCTGTGGTTTGGGCAAAGGCGAAAATACATAGCAGCCATAATAAATTTTGACGGCGAGAGCGAGGCTTCCCTCGGAGCGGAACCCATAAAGGAAAAGCGAAACGAAAAAGACCCCGGCACTTACGCCCTCACAATAAGCGACAATATGTCAACGGATTCCATAGCGGTTGATTTCACCGTTTTGCCGCTCCATTGGTTGGATATTGAGGCAATGGGGCAGGGCTACGAAAAAATAATAGTGAGCGGCTGGGAATGGATGGGCGCGGATAAATGGTTTGTGTGGCTGTGCGGTATTCTTTTGCGGATATTGAACGCCTTTTATTCCATAATACCAAACTACGGAATTGCGATTATTCTCTTAACCATGCTGGTTAAGATGGTGACCACCCCGCTCGCCTTAAAACAGATGCGTTCAACCCGCTCCATGATGGTTCTAAAGCCGGAGCTGGATGCCATTCGCGCAAGGACTCGCGGCGATATGCGCGCACAGCAGCAGGAGATAATGGCTCTCTACGCTAAACACGGGATTTCTCCGTTCAGCGGGCTTGCTGGCTGCTTGCCCATGCTTTTGCAGATGCCCATTTTCATAGGTTTGTTTGTGGTTTTGGGCAGGGCCATAGAATTGAGGGAAGCTCCGTTTTTTGGCTGGATAAGCGATCTTTCAAAAAGCGATGTTATCTTTAGCGGGTTCAGCATACCTTATATTATGCCGGAGGGCATAGCGATTTTGCCGTTTGTAATGGTGCTAACCACCTGGCTTCAAACAAAACAGACCATAACAGACCCTAACCAAAAGATGATGGTGTGGATGATGCCCGCCATGATGTTTGTGTTCAGCGCGGTTATGCCAAGCGGTTTGGTGCTTTACTGGACTGTTTCAAATCTGTGGAGCATTGCACAGTATATGGTGATAAACCGCAAGCCAATTGCCGCCAAGGGTGCGGGCAATGTTGTTGATGCAAAGATTGTGAAAAATAAAAAGAAGTAGGAGCGCGATGGCTAAAATCCTTGTAGTTGATGACGAAGAAATTATGCGCGATGCGGTGGCAGACATCCTTGAGCTTAAAGGGCATCGCTGTACGGTTGCGGCAAATCCCAAAATAGCGTTGGAGCAAATTTCCATCGAAAATCCTGACTTGATAATTTCCGACTACAAAATGCCCGGCATGACCGGCATAGATTTATTAAAGGCTGTTAAAAAGGAAAGACCGTCTCAGCCATTTTTGATGATGACGGCTTTTGGTTCAATAGAAATGGCGGTAGAGGCTTTGCAGAACGGCGCAGACCATTTTATAGAAAAAAAAGACCTTGAACACGCGGAAATTATAGAACACGCCGTTGCTATGGTGCTTGAAAAATACAAGTATAGAACGGAAAATTTTGCTTTGAGAAAAAAGCTGTGCGAAAAAAATTTCATAGGGCACGGCGAAAAATTTTTGGCTTTGAATAAATTTGTTGAAACAGTAGCCCCCACAAATGCCTCTGTTTTAATAACGGGTGAGTCCGGGGTTGGAAAAGAGGTTTTGGCACGTGCGGTGCATTATCAAAGTTTAAGGGCTGGCGGCCCCTTTGTAAAAATAAATTGCGCGGCTCTGCCGGAGTCTTTGATAGAGAGCGAACTTTTTGGTCACGAAAAAGGAGCGTTCACCGGAGCGTTGAAAACAAGGCGCGGCAAATTTGAGCTTGCAGACGGCGGCACTCTTTTGCTGGACGAAATTGGCGAAATGCCGCTTGCCGCTCAGAGCAAGCTCTTGCGTGTTTTGCAGGAGAGGGTGATAGTTCGCATAGGCGGCGATGATGAGATAAAGGTTGATGTTCGCATAATTTGCACAACAAACAGAGATTTAAAGCAAGAGGTGGAAAACGGCACTTTTAGAGAGGATTTATTCTATCGTTTGAGCGTTGTGCCTGTGCATATCCCGCCTTTAAGGGAACGCAAAGAGGACATACCGGATTTGCTGAATTATTTTATAGGCAAGTTGAATGAGGAAAACGGCTATGCGGTAGAGGAGGCAAGCGAAGAGACGGTAGCCATGCTTCAAAAGCAACCTTGGCCTGGCAATATTCGCCAACTGGAAAATGCCATTGAACGAGCCATGGTGTTTTGCAAAAGCGGAATTTTAAAACCTGATTTTTTTGACATTGAACCTGCGGCAAATGCAGCAAAGCCCAAAAAGAAGTGATGTTTAGCAAGCAAGAACCCGAAGAACTCCCTTCTTGGAGCATAAAAAAGCAAAAAGCCTATAAAATTTCACGTATCCTCTGGATTGCGCAAATAGTCATTGCCCTGCTGGCATCTATTTTATTAATAGTATTGATAGTTAGCGCTAATTGAAGTTTTTTCTATATTTTCCAAAAATGTTCGTCATTAGGATTTTATCTATTTGTGCGTTATTGGGGGTTTTGGGCTGCAGTCGCAAGCCTTCTGCGCCATCTGTGGAATATCCCAGCCGCCCAAGCAGACCTGCGCTTGAAGACGATTCGCCGCCTCCACCTAGACGTCCCGCATCTCGCCCTAGCAACACAGAAACTGTTGTTGCGAGCAACACTTTCACAGATGTCCGAGATGGCAGGAATTACAAATGGGTGAAGATAGGTGCCCAGGTTTGGATGGCAGAGAACCTTAACTATGCTGAGAACGGCAGCGTATGCTACGATAAGCAGGAAAGCAATTGCGGCAAATACGGAAGGCTTTATAAATGGGCAACGGCTAGGAGCGTATGTCCCGATGGCTGGCATATTCCTAGCGATGGAGAATGGACAACGCTAACAGATTTTGCTGGGGGTTTATCCTCCGTGGGGGCAAAGCTAAAGGCTACTAACGGTTGGGACAGAGGTGGCAACGGCACGGATGATTACGGTTTTGCAGCCTTGCCAGGCGGTAGCGGTTATTCCAATGGGAGTTTCAGAAATGCTGGCTACTATGGCTATTGGTGGAGTGCTTCGGAGAGCAGTATTAACTATGCCTATGGCCGTTTAATAACCTACAGCAACGAGAGCGCTCGCTGGGGCTACGGTAATAAGCCCTTCTTATTCAGTGTTCGTTGCTTAAAGGATTGAGTTCCATGCAAATTTCTACATTCCTTCCATGATACCGCAGGAGCCTCAGAAAAAAAACAAGCCGCCACAACTGCCGCAATTGCGCTCAAAGAATTTTTTCTTTTTAGCGGCGATGTGTTTGCTCGCTGTTTTGATGTTAAAGCTGTATTCTGAAGATCCTGTGAAAGAAATTTCCCGTACGCAGCTCATGGAGTGGATGGCAAGCCCAAATATTAAAATTGACTCCATAAACCTCCGCACCACCACAGATGGGATAGAAATCATCGGCAAGCGCAAGCTCTCTGCAAATGAAAAACCTGCAAATCCAAAACCCAATGACGAGCTATTCCGCTCCTATATGCTTTATATCCCGGATTCAATAATCGCGGAGTGGGAAAGGAATGGCAAAACGGTGCGGGTTCTGCACGATGACAACACTTGGCTAAATCACTTGTTCGCGTTTTTGCCGCTGATTTTAATAATGGTTTTATTCTGGGTTATAATGGCGAGGCAGGCTGGCGGCATGGGTGGGCGCGGTTTATTCTCGTTTGGCAGGAGCAAGGCGGTTTTGATAAACAACGATAAAAACAAAACCACATTCAAGGACGTAGCTGGCTGCGATGAGGCAAAATCCGATTTGGAAGAACTGGTAGCTTTTTTGAAAGACCCAAAAAAATTTGATAAACTCGGTGGGCGCATTCCAAAAGGCGTGTTGCTAGTTGGGCCGCCAGGAACGGGAAAAACCCTTTTGGCAAGGGCCGTTGCTGGCGAAGCCGGCGTTAATTTTTACAGCATGAGCGGTTCAGATTTTGTTGAGATGTTCGTTGGCGTTGGCGCAAGCCGTGTCCGCGATTTGTTTGAAACTGGCAAAAAAAACGCGCCTTGCATTTTGTTCATAGACGAAATAGACGCAGTTGGCAGGCAGCGCGGCGCAGGGCTTGGCGGCGGGCACGATGAGCGCGAGCAAACATTGAACCAGCTCCTTGTTGAGATGGATGGTTTTGCGCCAAACGAAGGTGTTATTTTGGTTGCGGCAACAAACCGCCCCGATGTTTTGGATAAAGCGTTGCTGCGCCCAGGGCGCTTTGACAGGCAGGTTGTTGTTAGCTTGCCGGACTTGGTTGGCAGGGAAGCTATTTTGAGAGTCCATTTGGAAAAGCGCAAAGTTCCTCTTGACAAAGAGGTAAGCGTTAGGGACGTGGCAAAAGGAACGCCGGGGCTTGCCGGCGCGGATTTGGAAAACCTTGTGAACGAGGCAGCTCTTATGGCGGCGCGTTTTGGCAACCCAACTGTAACGCAATTGGATTTTGAGGAAGCAAGGGATAAACTGTGGATGGGTGCGGAGCGGAAATCCCTTTTGATGACCGAAGAGGATAAGAGAAATGTGGCTTATCACGAAGCTGGCCATGCGCTCTTAAATCTGTTGTGCAAAAATGCAGACCCCTTGCACAAATTAACCATAATCCCACGAGGCCGCGCTCTTGGCGTAACTCTTGCCCTTCCAGAAAACGACAAAGTTTCCATGAGCAAGGAAGCCGCAGAAGACCAAATTGCAATTTTGATGGCTGGCAGGCTTGCGCAAATTCTGGTGTTCAACAAGCAAACCACCGGGGCTTCAAACGACATTGCCAGGGCAACCGAGCTTGCCCGCAAAATGGTGACCGAATGGGGTTTTTGCGAAAAACTTGGACCTATAGCCTACAGCAAAAACAACGATGAAATTTTTCTTGGCAGGGAAATAAGCAAGCCAAGAGAGATGAGCGAAAAAACCGCCGTGATAATAGACGATGCTGTAAATGAAATCATTCAAACGCAGGTGAGCAGGGTTAACGAAATACTTGCGGCAAACCGCGACAAACTTGATGCTTTGAGCGAGGCTCTCTTTGAGCACGAGGTTCTGAACAGGGAAGAAATAGACAAAGTGATGTCTGGCCAGTCTCTTGCGACCACTCAAAAAAGCCGCCAATACCAGCAGAGAAAAGAACGCGAAACCCAAGAGCTAAAAAAGGTTGAACCCCCGCCCGAACCTTAAACGAGTATCACCCCAGCTTTATCCTCGGGTCTATAAACCCGTAGAGCAAATCGCTGAAAAGCCGCCCAAGCATGGCCATAAAACACGAGAGCACTATAATGCCCAAAACCACGTTGTAATCCCTATGCACCATCGCGTTGTAGTACAAAAGTCCCATGCCGTCTATGTCAAACACCTTTTCTATCAAAAGAGCACCTGCAAACATAAGGGTAAAAATTTCGCTCATTCTGGTTGCAAGGGGCAAAAGCGCGTTTCTCAAAGCGTGCTTGAACAACGCCTCTTTAAAGGAAAGCCCTTTTGCCAAAGCGGTTCGCATATAATCTTTGCCGAGTTCTTCCAAAACGGAATTTTTCATAAGAAGGGTTAAAAAGGCAAACTCCGCCAATATGTAGCAGAGGAATGGCAAAAACAAGTGATGAGCCAAATCAGAGATTTTTCCAAAAAAAGCAAGCTCATCAAAATTATCCGATACTATTCCGCCCAAAGGGAATAAATCCAAAAATGAACCGCCCGCCAAAAACACTATCAGCAAAATGCCAAGCGCATAGCCGGGCACAACATAGCCGGAGAATATAAAAGCACTTGTTATGGAATCAAATTTAGAACCGTTTTTCACCGCCTTGGCAAGCCCCAGCGGAATGCAAACCAAATAGGATATTAAAAACGAACTCACCCCGAAAAATAGCGAGATGGGAAACTTGGAGGATATAACCTTCCAAGCGGACTCCCCATACGCAAAGCTATTCCCAAAGTCCAAATGCAAAACTTTCCAAAGCCATATAAAATAACGTTCCATCAGAGGCTTGTCAAAACCGAAGTATGCCTTTATCTGCTCAATCTGCTCTTGGGTAAGCGTATGCGAGCCGCCTTTCATATTTGCCGCGCTCTGTGCCTTTGAAATCATCTCCTCAACAGGGCCGCCGGGCACAAGCTGTATTATCAAAAAACACACAAAAGAAATCCCAAGCATTGTAGGGAGCATAAGCAATAATCTTTTAGCTATGTATTTTGACATTATTTTGCGCTATGATGAGAGATAAATATAGAAAAATAGCAATTTCTTGACATTGCGGTATTTTTTTTCTATATTTGGAAGTACCCTTTATCGCGGGGTGGAGCAGTTGGTAGCTCGTCGGGCTCATAACCCGAAGGTCGTAGGTTCAAGTCCTGCCCCCGCAATTTAAAAAGCAGATATGCGCAATGAAACTATCTATTATACTCAGCCCCGCTTACAATCCGCATAAGAAGAATGCGCATAGTTTAGCTGCTGAGGTTTACGCCTCTAAAATAATAGCGTTGCTCTCCGGAAGGCCTACTCTTAAATTAAGCGCGTTTTGGACAGGGAAAATGTTAAAAACCCTGAACAATGAGCACCCAAAGGAAAGGGATAAGCTAAAGGAGTTTGTAAATAATAAACAGCTGGAATTTTTAGGCGGAGCGTACAACGATGCCATGCTCCCTTTGTTCCCAAAAGACCTCCAGATTTTGCAGCTGCAAAAGCACAAAGGTTTTTTGGAGTCCCTGATGGAGCCAACAGGTTTTTTTTGCCGCTCTCACGCCTGGGAAATAGATTTGATAGAAACCCTTGAAAAATGCGGTTTTGAATACACCGTTATGCCAGACGTTTCCATTCAAGAGGCGCTTGGCAGAAAAGCCTCGGTAGCAGGGTGGTTTGCTGCGGAATACGGCGGCTCCTTTATGCGGATTTTAACATATTCGCAAAGCCTCTCCTCTGTTTTTCAGAACCACCAACGGGCGGAAATAATAAATCATCTAAAAAATTTTAACGATTCTGGCTGCATAAACTGTATTCTTTTGAATATAAATTTAGATGACACAATTCTGAATAGCGAGTGGTTGCAAGCGGTGGATACCGCAAATGCCGAGGGCTTGGACCTTGAGCACGAATTGCTATCCAGTGCCACTAAACAAAAAGCGGCAGGCAGGGTGAATTTGGTCAGCTATTCCTCTTTTGCCCCTAGCTGCCGCGATATTCTTTTGCGAATGCCGGAGATAAATTTTTTGCACAAGAGAGTTTTGAACGTGTATTTTAAAGCCCGTTCATTAAGCGACTCAGAAGTCCAGCAAAATGTTTTTGAAAGCCTGCTGAAAGCGATGCCACGGAGCTATTTTAACAATACGGCAGATGGGATGTCGCAGAACCAAGTTAGATTTCGCGCAAACCGCGTGGTTATGAAAGCGGAAAAAATTTTGAGAGACAGCGAAGAACAAACTGGCACCAGATTTGCCACCCATAGTTTTTTCTTGGACGGCAACCAGCAGCTTTTGTTCAGCAACCCGCATTTGGAATGCCTTATTGAGCCAGCTCTAGGCGGCTGGCTACGCTCGCTGGCATACAGGCAGTCTTTTTCGGAACTCGCTTGCGCCATGCGCGATGATGGCGAAATTTCACCGCTTTTTTTAGACCATATATGCCCCTTTGAATTTGAAAACCTAGACCACAGAAATTCATGGATTAACGATAGGCTCGGAGCCTTCTTGAATTCTTATGAAAGTTCCATAAAAAAGCAATTGGACAAAGTACAAATATTGCTCTTTGGCGAACAGGGCATATCCTATTTGGGAAAAGAATATCCGTTCAAAACGGAAAAGGTTTTTAGCTTAAAGAACAACGAAGCGGAACTTATGGTGAGCATTTCCACCACAAACAATTCTTTCAATGCTTTTAAGGGAGAATTTGCAACAGAGCTTTGCCTTGGGTTCCGCTATGATGATATTCGCGGGCAGTCGCTAAGAATTCAAGGGAAGAAAATAAAAACCGAACTCAGCAACAGTTTTCACCAGAATGTAAATAAAATAAATTTTAGAGATAGATATTTAGGCATTGGCACATCTATTGAAATCAGCAAAAGCGTAGATATTTTGTGCGCCCCTATTTTGGGCGCTGGTTCTATTGCCACGCCAAATACGGCGCAGGGGCTAAGGCTTGTAATATTCCGCAAGGTGGAGCTAAAGGGGCAGGAGAGCGAAACTTGCCATTTGCGCATTAGGCTAAATGGCGGAGGCTTTTTATCGTGAGCAAAAGTTTAGACTTTGCAATGGAATTCTCCGGCAACGAAATATCGCTTGAATTTAAGGGAATTTTAAACGCGGAGCATCTAGCGGCTGTGCGGAGCGAGTTGTTTGCTTCGGTTGATGGCCTGAACAAGATTTATTTTGTGGATATTGAGCAAGTCAGGTTCAAGGATAAAAATTATTTGAATATGTTTTTGGAATTTTTGAATTTTGTAAAAGGGAAAAATTCCGAGTTGATTATTCTTTTTCACAATGATGATTGCGCAAGATATTTCAACCCTTTTTTCAATGTATTTAAAATATACGATTCAAAAGATTCCTATAGAAAAGACATAGGCTTTTGGGAAAAGCTGAAAATTATGGGCGTTACCTATCAGAGAAGCACCGGTTTAAGGCTTGCACCAGGCGTTGCAATAGTTTTTTTGGTGTTGCTCGCAGGCTGGTTCTTAACCCTGTTTTCCATAATATCCAGCCAAGACAAGGACATTCGGGAAAGGGAAGCAGTTTTAAGCGACTTGCAGAATAAATATGTACATTCCGTTCAAGCCTTGGAAAATTTAAAAACTTCCGTTGCTCCGCTCAAAAGCATGGGTTTTGATATAGATACCACCGGAAATTTGCCCCCAGGGGCCATAAGCGACTGGGAAGAATTTTTAAGAAAGAAGAAGTGACTCGTCCCAGCTCTCGTGTTTTTCGAACCCAAGCAAATTCGCCACCGTTGCCGCAATATTGGAAAGCCCCGCGTTAGGTATATTCTTTAGCGAGAGTTTCCCGTTGGTCACGTTATCGTATAGAATAAAAGGCACGGGGTTTAGAGTGTGCGCGGTTTTTGCTTTGAAACTCCCATCTGCATTTTTTGCTGGGGCTTTGGTCTTTTTATCTATCTCATACATTTCGTCTGCGTTGCCGTGGTCTGCGGTGATTAACGCAATGCCGCCAAGAGAGTCAACCACAGGCAAAATGCGTGCAAGGGCTAAGTCCACCGCTTCAATAGCCATGGTAGCTGCACGGAAAGAACCGGTGTGCCCAACCATATCGCCGTTTGCAAAATTGCAGCGGAGGAAGTTGTATTTTTTGCTCGCCAAAGCCTCTATCATGGCATCTGCAATTTCCGCGCTTTTCATCCACGGGCGTTGCTCAAAAGGTATAACATCGCTTGGCACTTCCAAATATGTTTCGCCATCGAATTTGCCGGAGCGATTGCCGTTCCAGAAATATGTGACGTGCCCAAATTTTTGCGTTTCTGAACAGGCAAATTGCTTTATGCCGCTTTTGGAAAACCATTCCCCGCTTGTGTTTTGAATTGCCGGAGGCGGAACCAAAAAGCGGTTTGGGAGTTTTAAGTCGCCATCGTATTGAAGCATTCCAGCGTAAGTCACTTTAGGGACTCTTTTTCTGTCGAATTTATTGAAGTTTGCATTTTCAAATGCCTGCGTGATTTCTATTGCGCGGTCGCCGCGGAAGTTGAAGAACACAACGGCATCGCCGTCTTTGATAGTTCCAACAGGCTCGTTGTTTTTTGCTATCACAAATGGCGGAAGGTCTTGGTCTATTGTTTTTGGGAATTTGTCGCGAAGGGCTTTGATTGCAACGGATGCGCTCTCAAACTTATCGCCTTCCCCAAGCACGTGTATTTGCCAGCCTTGTTCTACCATTTTCCAATTAGCTTCGTATCTATCCATTGTGATTTTCATTCTGCCTCCGCCGCTTGCAATGCAAACATCAAAAGCGGAGTCGCTCAACTCGGAGCAGAATTTTTCAAATGGCTCAACATATTCCAATGCGCTTGTTTCGGGAACGTCTCGCCCGTCTAAGAGAATGTGAACCCTAACTCTTTTTAAGCCTTCTTTTTTTGCCTCCGCCACCATCGCTTTTAGGTGGTCTATGTGGCTATGCACATTGCCGTCCGAAAACAAACCTATAAAATGCAGGGTTCCGTTTGCGGCCCCTTTAATCACCTCTTTCCAGGCATCGCGTTTCCAAATTTCGCCTTTGCTTATGGAATCGGCTACCAAGGCTGCCCCTTGATTGTAAACCTGCCCTGCCCCAATGGCATTGTGCCCCACTTCTGAATTTCCCATATCCTCATCGCTTGGCATCCCAACGGCTGTGCCGTGCGCCCTGAGCGATGTGTTTGGGTATTTGGCAAAGAGCCTTTCCAAAACGGGTTTACGAGCGGCGGTTATGGCATTGCCAACTTCGTTAGCAGAAAGCCCGTAGCCATCCATCACGACGGTCAAAATAGGGCCTTTGATTTCAGGCAAAGAGGAGAGTTTTTTTAGCATGGGGATAATATAGAAAGTTTAGGAAATTACAAATAAATAATAACCGAAAATGACCCGATCCAGCCAATAACGCAGCATTGTATAAAGCGGTCCTGCAATAAAACCTTTGTAGGATTGCCGCTTTTAAAATCAACTATTGTGATCTGCAAATAACGAATGATGCCCATAAGCACAAAAATAGCGGTGATATAAATATATCTGGTGTGAAAACGCTGTATAACCTCAGACGAGAGCGTGTACATAATATAAGCGACTATGGTAATAGTTGCGACTAGTGTTATTATTTGGTTCATAAATTCCAGATTATAGCAGTTGGAATTATGCAAAATCACGTCATCACGGCGTTTGGCAAAAGCTAAGAACAGGGCAAGCAGAAAGGTCATTATAACAATCCACTCAGAAATCCAAATATCTGAAGCAATTCCGCCTACATAAACTCTCAACACAAAGCCAACGGAAATAATTACCACGTCAATAATAGCGCGGCGTTTTAACTCAATGGTATATGCTAAATTAATCACATAATAAAAACCTACCAATGCTATCAAAACATTACGCGCCTCACCGCCAAAAAAGAAAAGGATTAGCATAGAGAGCAAAAAACTGATTGCCATTAAGATATAAGCTGTTTTTTTTGAGATTATACCAGACGCAATGGGTCTTTTGCATTTTTCAGGATGCAGTTTATCCGCTTCTATATCGTAAATATCGTTGAAACAGTAAATTGAACTCGCCGCAAAAGAAAATGCTGTAAAAACAATAAGGCAAGGCAATAATGAGGAGACATTCAACAGTTGCCCGTTAAAAAATACAGGCAAAAAGACAAATAGGTTTTTCAGCCATTGCTCAGGGCGTAGAAGTTTTAACATCAAGCCCCCAAGCTGCATAGAGTATTACGGTGAAAATAAAAGGGTAATGATAGCGCGGCATAGCAGGAAAAAGGCAAGTGATAATAGTACCTGTTATTAATATCACTAAAAAAACTGATTTAACAGTGAAAATTTCCTTGCGATTTATCCACAAAGAATAAAAGAAAAGCAAAATCGTAAGGTAATAGGGAACAGAAAGAGAATATGCTACTTTTGAAAATTTAGATTTACCATTAACCAATTCAGCTTCACTACGCCTATGCGATACATCTCCCCAATTATTATTAACATATAATATAGGAATTTTTTTGAAAAATAAACCCATATATCTTAAAGGACGCTCTTTTATCCATTTAAATGAACGATCTTTCCAAATAGAATCTTTTTCCACAAAAGTCACCGTTTTTTTATTTTCAATAAAACCAACTTTACCTTCATCAAATACGTATTGATAATATCCATTAGCTTCATCATGTGAAGTCATCATAAGATTATACCCCGAAGTTGTAGATTGATAGACAAAATAACCTATTTTCTTTTCGGTTATTGCTCCTATAATGAAAAGAACTAATATGTAAGGAATAATCAAGGCAATATAATTATAGAACTTAGCTTTTGTGATAAAGAAATATACTGCGGAAGCAAAAAGGAATATGATTGCCAATGGACGAATCCAGTTGGCGATGGCGAATAATAGAGCTGCTCCAATGGCGTACTTCCATTTCCCTGAAAAAACGAGGCACAGGGCGCTTAAACATAGGAATAAAAAAGGGTTCTCCGTGTTAGCCCCTAAAACTATAAACAAGTTGGAATAGAAGAGGCAAAAGATAATTACGGAAATAAGCCCCGTGCGCTTAGAAAAGAATTTTTTACCCAAATAATACACTTCAAGCAATATTGCAATGTTTAAAAACAAATTCAACACGGCATTGAAATTCAGCGTACCAAAAACGTGAAGTTGCAGAATAAGATAATTGATATAACCGGGTGCCCAAATAAAAGCAGAATAGACGTCTTTCACCATAGGGTACCATTGCTCGTTCTTGAAACAACGCCATGCCATAGTGATATAGGCTCCCATATCGCTTATTTGAGGATGTCCCCAAAAATAAACAATAAGCGCGATTTGCGCAACAATCCAAGCCGCCGAAATACCTAAAGCGATTTTAAGCAACAACTTTTCATCTTTTAAACAATGTATACAATTCATTTAGCTATCCAAAATTCATCAATGCTCGCTAATTATTTAAAATAGAAAAATTTCTATCTTAAACGAGCAGTATGAAATTTCTTTTGGGTTTTTCTTTTTTATTTTTCCTAGCCTCCTGCGCAAAAGAACCTGCGCCCAATGCGGCGAGTGAGATGGCCGAGCATTTTAGCTTGGATTATTTTGATGGGTATAAAATTCTGAGCATAAGAGAGGCTTGGAATGGAGACTTGGAAAAACGCAGATGGCTGCTTTTGGACTACGCTTTTAATGAACACGAACTCCAAGATAGCTTAAAAAATTTGCCTACAATTCGTATTCCGGTTAAAAATGCAGTTATCCTTTCCACCACAGCAATAGCTTTTATGGAACGATTGGATTTGCTGGATAAAATAATAGCCATCGAAAACCGAAATTTGATTTACAGCGAAAAAATGCAAAATTTAATAGACTCTCTTTCTATAAAACAAGTTGGCAGCGGACACACGCTTGACTTGGAAACCATTTTGGTTTTAAAACCGGCCCTTGTCCTAACTTTTGGCACCGGCTCCTCGCTCTACGATGACTACCCTCGCTTTAAAACGGCAAAAATTCCCGCAATCCTAACCGCCGAATGGATGGAAAGCCACCCTTTGGCTCGCTTTGAGTGGATACGCTTTTTTGGGGTTTTGTTTGGGAAGGAACGCGAAGCGGATTCCATTTTAGCGGAAACGCAGAAAAGATATGATTCCCTTGCGCAACTGGCTTTGAACGCTGCCCAAAAACCCTTGGTTTTAACAGGCTATCCGCAAGGCTCGGAATGGCTCGCGGGCGGCGGCGGCAGTTACGTTGCCAGATTTCTGCAAGACGCAAAGGCAAAATATATTTGGGAAAGCAATGCGCAAGCTGGGACTTTAACGCTTGGAATAGAAACGGCTTTGCAAAGCGGGGGGCAAGCGGAGTTTTGGCTGCATCCGAGCTTTTGGACTAGCAAGGCGGAAATATTGCAGAACGAACCCAGAATATCCATGCTTCCCTTATGGCAGAGCGGCAAAATTTATCAAAGCTCAAAGCGCATAGGCAAAAACGGAAGCAGGGATTTTTATGAATCTGCTGTAGCAAATCCGGACTTGGTTTTGGCAGACCTCATTTACATATTTCATCCAGAAATTTTGCCAGAACATGATTTTGTATATTATAAAACAGTAGAATGACCCTTAAAAAAAGCCTTTCCTTTATACTGCTTTGCGCTTTTATTTTAAACGCGGCAGATGATGCAATGTCCAAAACGGCATTCTCTTCTGCTACTATAAAGCCTACATTCTACGATGAACCCGTTGTGAGGTTGCGCGATGGCGCGGTGCAGACTCCTGTGAATTTGGAAGGGCCAATAGATTCCAATTACATAGTTGGTCCTGGCGATTTCTTTGAGATTATTCTGCCGAACCAGCAGGAAGGGTTGCAGGTTTCACCAGAAGGGACGGTTGCTATTCAGGGTCATGGGCTGGTTGAAATAAACGGCCTTCCGCTTCACGAAGCTAAACGAAAAATCCTTGAAAAATTGAAAAATCGCTATGACCAAAGATTTATAGGCGTACACTTGGTACAGCTTCGCCGTTTTATTGTGAATGTTCAAGGCGCAGTTTGGAACCCAGGGCAGGTTACGGTTAGTGGGCAGACGCGTGTTAAAGGAGCTATTTACGCAGCTGGCAACTTTAGACATTGGGCTAACAAAGATAGCGTTTACATATACAGAATGGGGGACACAATTGCCACGGCGGAAAATATGCTTTTGAAAGCAGGCGATATTGTAATTGTTCCAGGAAAGGATTGGCACCAAACCATAGAGATAACCCATTCGGGAAAGGCCATAACCCTCCCGTACGTTACAGGCCGTACATTAAAGGAATATGTTAGAGAAGCTGGCATAAATATTGAGAGCGGGAGCAATGAGATAAGCGTAAAATACCCGCTGGAGGGCTATACGAGATGGATTAACGTCAGCCAAATGAGCAGTTTTGTACCTGAGCCATTAACCGAAATAGAATTCCACATACAAGCACCTTATGTATATGTTGGAGGGGCGGTAACGGCAGTTGGGAAGGTTCCTTATAATTCTTCAATGCGAGCGGTGGATTATGTAGCGGCGAGCGGAGTCACAATAATAACCGGAGATTTTTCCAGGGTTTCTGTTTTGAGAAATGGAAAAAATGTTTCTGTGGACTGGGCAACAGGTGAAATTTTGCCAGGGGATTTCATTGAAATTCCCCGTACGGTTTATGAACAAGCAAAAGATATCACAATATTTGTGACATCTATTTTGAGTATTATGGCAACAGTTATTATAATAAGGGGGAACTAGAATGTTTAGATTAACCTTGGTTTTGTGCGTGCTGCTTGCGGTTGCTGCAGCTGTTATAGGTTTTATGGTTGCGCGTCCCGGCAGTATAGTCGGCGATATTGCAACTTCAAAACAGGAGACGAGTATTCATACAACGGTGCGGGAGGTTTTGCCTGCGGCGGAGTTTGTCTCTTTGCACTATAGATATACATCTGTAATAAAAGATGTCAATAGCAGGGAGATGTTTGGTGTTCAAATCCCTGGCACGGAAAAGAAACTTTTGGCCGTTATAGACGGAACCTTGAAATTGGGCATTGACTGCCGAAAAATTCAGATAGACACAACGCGGACGGATACGCTTTTCTTGAAATTTCCGCCCATAAAAATTATATCCCATGAATTGCATCCAGAAACAGCCGAGGTTTACGACCAGAAGAATGGGATGTTCAACAGATACAAAGCAAAAGATTTATTTATTCTGGAATCAAAGCAAAAGGCGGAAATAGAGCTTAACATAGATAAAAACTATGAGTTAATCTCGCAGGCTCGCACCGCAACGGAGTATGCCTTCAGATCATTTTTGCGTACTGTTCGCGTTTTGGATACAATACCTATAGCTTTCAGGTGGAATTGAAGGATATGTCTCTAATTGATGTTTTGCTTTTTTTGCTGAAAAGAAAGAAATATTCCATTGGGATTCCATTCCTTGCTGGGATTTTAGGTTTTATTATAGCTTGGCTTTTGCCAGAATATTACAAAAGTGAAATCAGAGTGCTTTTAGATACCAATTCTAAAACGACAAGCGTGAATTCCTTGGTAAAAAACGCCTCCGCATCAAACTTGCTCGGCTCGCTTGGAACGGGCATTGGAAGCACCGGAACGCAGGAGAATGAAGATTTGTATCTGGAAATTGTTGACGGAAGAGATGTGCAGTTGGCTACAATAGAAAAATTCAGGCTGGACACCATTTACAAAAGCGCAAAGTACAAAGAAACTCTGCTCAAACGTTTTGACAAAGACATAAAAATAAAAGTTGACGATTTCACGGGAGTAATTTCTTGCGAATACGAGGCAAAGAATAAAGTGCTTGCTAGGGATTTGGTTCGTTTTGTTGTTGAAGAAGCAAATACAAAATACGTGAAATTGAGAAAGGAACGTGCTTTGCAAACAATAGAACATTTAAATACCTTTAAGCAGAGCGTTGTGGCTTCTGTGGATTCTTTGAGCAAAGTTTTAATCGCTTTTTACAGAGATAATAACCTGCTGGATTTGGAATCGCAGTTAAAATTGACGGTAACCGCGCTTGCAGGTTACGAAGAACAGATAAATAATATGAGGATTAGCGAAAGCAAAGCGGGTTCGGACAATTCGACTACGGCAGAGCTTCGCAAAAGAAGATTTATTTTGGAAAAGGAATTTCAAAAATTGCGCGGAGAGTATTCAGAGGATTATTTGCCGAGCAAAAATTCCGTTTATATTAATTCAGACTGGGCGGTAGAAAAGCTCATTGAGCAGGGAAAATTGGAAGGAGATTTTAAGAGGCTTTTTACAATGCTCGAAACAATAGAGAGCAATATTGTCATGGAAGAGGGCAATGCGGCAAAGAATTTGCCGGTGATTCAGATTGTGCAGGATGCGTATTTGGCGGATTATAAGAGCAAACCGAAGAGGGCTATGTGGGCAATAGCAGGCTTTTTGCTATCTGCTGCAATCGTCTGTTCAATTTTGATTTTGCGAGGGATTTTCAGCAACGAAATTCCATGCGAAGATGAAATAAAAAATAATATCAAAAGATTATTAAAAGCCAGCCTTGCCAAATGATAGCAATTTTAATCCTTTTAGCTATATTTTTATCATTTTTTTATTCGCTTGCGCTAAATAAACAATATGCGGCAGTTTTGCTGATTCTCATGGCTTCTGGCAATATGTCTCCTCCTATGTACGGTGTAATAGTTGTGCTTTTCATTGCAGTAACTCTACAGTTTCTCTTTGCATTTTTAAAAACAAAACAAAATAAATCATTTTTATGGATTTTACTTCTGCCAATAACGTATATTTTAGCCATTTTTTTAATTCAACCGTATGTAATAAATGTTTATAATTATTTGGGATATTTAACAGCTCTGTTGTTTTTTGCTTGGGTTACGCTTTTAAAATGGGATGTGAGAAAAATAGTTTATTTTTTAACAGCTTATGGTTCATATCTAATTTTATCTGGGTTTCTGGAAAAAATAATTACAGGTAAAGAGAGAATAGGGCTTGTTTTAACCGTTGCTACTGCTTATGCGGTTGTTTTGGTTATAACTTGGACAATTTGGACAGTATGTGCTTTTTTATCCAAAATATATTCTGTAAAAACAATTCTTTTCGGAACATTTATGGTATTTTTGGCTATTATAATTAGCGGCACACGCATGGGATTGATAGGAATTTTTCTTGGGCTAGGGCTATGCGGTTTATCAGTTGTATTTATAAAGAATAAAAATATCAATTTGCTTAAAGTAGCTTTCTATTCAACTTGCGTTATGGCTTTATCATTGCTTTTCAGCTTTATAATATGGAATTTGCTACCAAACGATTTACGTATTAAAAAAGCGTTTTCTTCTCTCATGGCTGGTAAAATGGATTTGGAAAATATGGGAAGGGTTGTTATATGGGCTTCCTCCATAGATATAATTGAGAAAAATAAATTTTTGGGAATAGGTGCGGGTAATTTTCACAAAAAACTTAAAGCATTTCTAGAATCCACAAATCTTTATTCTGTAGCAGGGTATAGTCACGGTATTAATACGCACTCTCATAATATTTACCTAATGGTTCTTACAGAACACGGGGTTATAGGTTTTATTGTATTAAGTATTTTTGTTTTTTTATGTTTATTGCAGCCTTTTTTGTATTTTTTGAAAGAACGGCGAGAAGGGCGGCAGCGTCCTGAGTTTTTTGCTTTACTTTCAGGCTTTATAGTTATGGCAGTTTTGGGAGCTACAGACTCAATGGGCATGCTTTTACCAACAACAGGTTTTGCCGCTTGGCTTTTAGGAACATGTGCAAGTTTTAAAAGAGAGAGAGAAATATGTTAATCCCGATAATTTTAGCTTCTGATGAAAATTACGCCCCTTATATGGCAGCCGCTATGCAATCCGTAATGGAAAATGCAAACAGGGAACAGAAATATATATTTATTGTTCTGTATAAAAATTTAAGCGAAGAAATTTTGGAAAAGCTAAAAAATCAAATTGCCGTATATTCCTATTTTTCGATTAAATTTATAAATGTCTCAAAAGAATTTGAAAAATATAATTTGAATATAGGAAATATGGGAACATGGACTGTAGAAGCATATTTCCGTTTAATTGTTCCTTGGCTGTTAATGGAATTCGATAAAATTATTTATATGGATTGCGATATTATTTGCAATTACGATGTAGCTGCTATATACGATATAAATATTGAAAATAATTTATTGGCAGGCGTACCTGATGTTCCGCAAATAAGCATTTTAAATAATCCAAAGCATAAGGGGAATTTTAAATCCAACATCATTGGAAAATTGGATAAGCCAGAAAATTATATAAATTCCGGTTTCATAGTTATGAACTTAAAAGAATTTCGCAATAAATTCACTTCAGATTATTTGCTCGGTTTGGCGCAGAATGCAGAGTACATATTTCCCGACCAGGATTTATTGAATATCGTAGCAAAAGATTCCATTTTTATCCTTCCTCAAGAATTTAATTTTTTAAACACCAATTGGGATATATCATGTGCTCCCAAAGAGTTAATGGAGGAATATTGCAAAGCGAAAGAAAATCCTAAAATCATACATTATACCACAACCAAACCTTGGAAACAGGCATTAAATCCCCCATATTTTCATCTGTTTTGGAAATACAGCACCAGAACACCTTTTATAGATTCCATAATAAAAGATATGACGAAAAAGGAACTCATAGGACAAAGAGCTAGGGATTTCTTTATGAAAGTTTTAAAGGGAAAATTGATGAGGAAATGATGAATATCCTTTTTTTAGTACATAGAGTTTCTGCCAGCAGCGGCAAAGATATTGTCACTAGAATTTTAGCCAATGAATTTGTGAATTTGGGGCATAACGTGAGTTTGTGCAGTATGGAAATTTTTGATAACCAGCTAAATTCAAAAATAAAACATTTTAATATTTTTGGTGATTGGCGAAAAATTGATACTTTGCAAAATATAGATATATTAAAAAATGCAATTAAAAAGGAGGATATAAATATAATTATAAACCAAGAATGTCAGAATATACCTTGGGCAAATTTAGCGAAGGTAGCATCGGGAATTTCTGATGTAAAAATTATATCATGTTTGCATTTTCCAGTTCTTATGTCTGTAAATTACGTTGGGAAACGAGCAAAATTTTTTCCAAAATTTTTTGTAAAAATTGTGAAAAAACACAGAGATTTAAAAGCTATAAATTTTGCTTATGATAATTCGGATTTTTTTGTGCTTTTAAGTGAAAAATTTTTAGAGCATTACAAAGAATTGCAGCCTAGAAAAGATTTGAGCAAATTACGGGTAATAGTTAATCCGCTTACCTTAGATATTAAAAAAATAGATTTTGAAAAAAAACAGAAAACTGTTTTATTCGTAGGCAGAATATCCGAATTCCAAAAAAGACTGTCTTTAATAATAGAAATTTGGAAAATTATCCTAAATGCAAAAAAATATAATGATTGGAATTTAAAAATCGTAGGAGATGGAGATGATCTGGATCACATAAAAAAAATGGCAGAAGGTTTGGATAGAATTTCTTTTGAAGGCTTCAAAAATCCAGATGCTTATTTTGAAGAAGCCAGCATATTTTTTATGACAAGTGCATTTGAAGGATTCCCAGTGACATTGGTAGAGGCATTGCAAAGAGCTTGTGTTCCTATAGTTATGAATTCTTTTTTATCTTTAGGTGATGTTATAAAAAGCGATGAAACTGGTATAATTTCGCCAGATATGAATATTCAAATTTTTGCAGAAAAAGCCATGTTGCTTATGGATAATGAAAAGCATCGCAAGGGTATGGCAGAAAACGGATTAAGAATCATTGAAAAATATACTATAGATAAAATTTTACCTGAATGGAAAAAATTGCTCTCAGAGGTTATGAATGCCAAAAATTAGCATTATTTTGCCAGTTTATAATTCAGCAAAATTTCTTGACAAGGTTTTAAATTCTCTGCAAAACCAGATAGAGAAGGATTTGGAAATAATCTTCGTAAACGATGGCTCCAAAGATAACAGTTTGGAAATTTGCCAAAAATTCGCGGCTCTGGATAATAGGATTGTAGTAAAAGACAAGGAAAATGGTGGGGTTAGTTCTGCGAGAAATATGGGAATGGAATATGCCACAGGAGAATTTATCACTTTTTTAGACCCAGACGATTATGTAGCTGAGGAAATGTATTCCAATATGCTAAAATGCACAGATACAAAGACGGAGATTGTCATAAGCGGTTTTATTCATGAATTTGGGAAAAAAAGCGTTACAGAGACAATGCCACAGGACATGAAAAATTTTTATATAGGTGATGAAATTTATACGGAAGTTTTACCGAAATTTATTTTGTATGGAAAGGGCTTGGGGAATCTTCCGCAGATGGGAACCGTGTGGAGGATGCTCTTCAAGAGAGAATTTTTAGCGGAAAACGAGTTGAAATTTTTGCCATTCATTTGCCAAGACGACTGGTGCTTTTCCTTAATGGCGCTGAGAGCGGCAAATTCCATTGCTATTGAGAAAGGTGCTTATTATCATTATGTACACTATGAAAACAGCATAACAGGGAAATACAAACCGAAATATCCCACCGATTGCGCTGGGGTACTTGAAGAATTGAAAAAAAAGGGAATTTTTGATTTTATTCCAAAAAAATATGAAAACAATCCAAATCTCATGCTTTTCTTTTTTATTTTTATATTGAATCGTATTGTTATGCAAAAAAAATCGTTGTTTATCATAAAAGAAGAATTGTTGGAAATTTTAAAATCTGATTGTTTCAACTTTGAGAATATTCATGTGAACAAATGCACAGGAAAACATAAGTTGATATTTGCTTTATTAAAGGCTAAATTATTATTGCCATTGCTTTTTATGTATAGAGTAAAAGATAGTTTGATAAATAAGGAGTTTTAATGAATATTTCATATTGCATATATCACTGCTTTCATAATTTGCCATTCAAAAAAATTAAATACTTTCTTTGGAAAATGCGTAGAATATGTTTTATTTTTAAATCTTCACGATATAATCTATTGCATTATTTCAAAGATAAAACGCATAAAGATATATATATAGCTAAAAAACCAAAAGATTTTCAAAATTATTTATCTGTTGTGGTAATTGTTAAAGACGAAGCTCTGTATATTGAAGAATGGCTGGAATACCATATAATGTTGGGAGTTCAAAAATTTTATCTTTACGACAATAAATCCAGCGACAACTTAACGCAAATTTTGCAGCCATATATAAAAGCAGGAATTGTAGAATATAAATATTTCCCATACAAAGGAAAACAAGTCCTTGCTTATAACGATATTTTAGAAAAAGCTAGAAAAGAAACATATTGGCTTGCAACGATAGATGTTGATGAATTTATAGTTCCGATAGAAAATAAAAGTATACCTAATTTCCTAAAAAATTATGAACAATATGCAGGTGTTAAAATAAACTGGATAGCTTATGGCAGTGCTGGTGAAAAACATTGGAGAAAAGGGCTTGTAATGGAAAGGTTCAAGAAACATGAAAGAATAGATTCACCTTATTTGGGTAAAGTTGTAAAGACAATTTGCAATCCAAGAGCGGTTTTCAAAATGGACGTTCATGAGCCTTTTTATTTTGGTTTTGCGGTAGTTGTAAATTCCAACAGAAATAGCCAAAAATATTATTATATGGATATAGAACAGGTATATGACAAGATAAGAATAAATCATTATTGTACAAAATCTTATGACGAATGTTTACTGAAAATCAATAAAGGCAGAGTGGATGGGCGAGGTAAATATAACTCATCTATGCTTGAGTTGCTAGAGCTAAATGATGAATATTCCGATATAATGGACAAATATATACCGCAAGTATTGGCAAATATTGAGAAAAGGCGTAATGAGAACTGAGAAATCGATTAAAAATATTAGCGTGATGTTATTGACTCAGTTCATAACACTTGTGCTTAGTTTTGCCAGCAGAACGGTTTTTATAAAAACATTAGGCTCGGAATATCTAGGCTTCAATGGACTTTTTGCAAGCATATTAAATGGGCTATCTTTGGCTGAAATGGGAATTGGAACAGCAATTTCTTATGCTTTGTACAAGCCAGTAGCAGAAAATAATATAGAACTGATAAAATCTCTTTTGGCATTTTATAGAAAATGCTATTTGGTAATAGGTTTATTCATTATATGTGCGGGTTTTTTATTGATCCCATTTTTGCCATATCTAATAAAAGATGCAATTACGGCCCCGGTAAATATAACTCAAATTTACCTATGCTTTTTAGCAAATTCCTCTTTTGTATATTTTTTTGCCCACAAACGAATAATAATAGATATTTCACAAAACAAATACATAACAAATGCAATAGATTTTGCAGGGAAAACAATGGTTTCAATCATGCAAATTCTTCTTCTTTTTAAATTTCAAAATTACATGTTTTTTTTATATATGCAAATTATTGGAACAATAGTTTCTACATTAACAATAAAAATTATCGCAGATAAAAAATTCCCCTATATAAAAGAAAAATACGATATAATATCTTCGGATTTAAAAAAAAAGATATGGAACGATATCTCCATATTGTTTTTATTCAGAATTGGCTCTATGGCAATGCTAGCATCGGACTTTGTTTTAATATCGGCTTTTGTTGGCATATCACAGGCTGGAATTTACTCAAACTACACTTTAATAATAAATACAATATCATTATTTATATACCTGTTTATAAGCGGCACGGAAGCCAGCATTGGAAATGCTATAGCATCTTTGGATAAAAATAATTTATATGATATATTCAAAAGAATATCGTTTTTTGTTTTTTGCATAAGCGGAATATCTATGGTTTGCCTTTTGAATTTGTTAAATCCATTCATTGAACTTTGGATTGGCAATGATTTTGTTCTGCAACGTTCAGTTACGGTTGCCATAAGCATAAACTTTTTCTTTATGCAAAGCCGTGTTTTGCTTATAGCATTTAAACAAAACGCTGGCATTTTTAGACCGGATAGATACAAACCTTTAATTGAAATTATCTTTAACTTTGGGTTATCCATAATTTTAGTGAAATATTATCAAATACTTGGAGTGCTGATTGGCTCTATTGCAAATATTCTTTTTATTTGTATTTGCCCAGAGGCATATATAATTCATAAACATCTTTTCAAACGTAGCCATTGGGTTTATGCAAAATCTTATCTGATTCAAATTTTGGTTTTGCTTTTTGCTTGCGCAATTAGCCTTTACGTAAATTCTTTTATTGATATGTTTGTATTAAAATGCCTTGTTTCGATTTTTGTTTCCGTTAGCGTTTATTTTTTATTTTTCTCTAGAACAAAAGAGTTTGAGTATTTTGCTGGGCTTGTAAAAAAAAGAATTAAGAATTAATTTTTTATACCTGTGCGTAAAGTATAGTTTCGCAAAAAGATGGGTATGTAGAGTGATGTCTGCAATAAAGTTTGTATTCTGGTACGGTTGCATGAACCCATTCCGCTATCCTCAGCATATCCTCATCCGAATGATAAATGCTAATAGCCAAGCGTGGTTTATCTCTCAAAATGGTATTTTTAGCTCCTTTTAGAGCTTCTATTTCCGCTCCCTCAATATCCATTTTTATGAATGTAACTTTTTTCGAGATTTGCAAATTGTCAATTGCTTTAACTTTAACTTTAACTTTAATTTCCTCTTTTGCACCTATGGGCGTTTCAGAAACTCTGCTCCCATCTCTATATTCCAAAAAATAAAGTTCGCAATCTTTGCTATAAACGCCAGCATTTATAAGTATAATTTTTTTGTTATTAAATTTTTCTTCCATGATTTTAAAGTTTTCCGCGCTAGGTTCAAAAGCTATAATCTGTTCATATTCCATATTAGGCAATCTGAGAAAGTTTTCTACAGTGTCTCCGTCAAGAGCGCCACAATCTATAAATACTTCGTTTTTCCCATAAGCGAAAAAGTCATTTATAAAATATTGAGTTTGGCAACCATGCGAAATATGGTAATTTTTTTTGCTAGTTTGTCTAAAATTAATCATTCTATCAAAAGTGTTCCTAGATTCCTCATCGTAAAAAAAATCGGTTATTCTTTTTACCCTTTCTGCATTTTGCTGAAAAAATACACGGGCTTCGCGAGAATAACTTTTGTTGTATGCCCATGCGCGGCTATGGCTCCAAATAGGGTGAATTATTCGCCATATAAATGTTCCTTTTAGCCAAACTAAATTATTATAAAACTTCTTATGGATAAAATCAAATGGTCTTATCAAAATTTCAGCCATGAATAACTCCGATTCGCAACGATGTTTTATAATATATAAAAATTTCTAAATTGCTTCAATGAGATTTTTTATCGCTTTCTTTTTTTGCGCACTGCCAATATATGCAGGGTTTTCAATTTCCGATGGCGATAGATATGCGAGCTTGAAATTATTTGCAAAAGATTCTCTTCAAATAGAAAAATTTCATGAAAATACGAATTCTAGAATTCAAAATACAATAACCGTAGGGCTTTTTTTAAATGGATTGGCCGCGCCAAATGTTTCTTTTGACGCTTTTGCGGAACTCAACACGGATAGAGCGTCTGGCTTAATATATCAAATTCACAATTTTGAACCATATATGGGCTATCCGTATTCCCATCTTGATGATGATATTGATAATAACAAAGGGCGTACCTGGGATTTTTTTAGAGCGCGTACCGATTGGCAAGCTACCCCATATTTTAGAATATCCGTGGGCTATGATTATTTGTCTTATGGTCCTGCAAGGCGCAACAAATTGACTTTGCGCGGAAGCGACTTTTACTGGCGCGCAATTCAAGACACCGCGGACTATGCCTACATAAAAAGACCCGTGCCAACGCCTTTTATAGGCTGGGATTTAAACTTAGCTCATGTTTCTTACTCTCAGCACGCGGTACAGTTAAAAAAATGGAAAGATTATGGAAAATACCTGCACGCCCATAGGCTTGGTTTTAATGTTTCTGATAATTTTAGCTTTGGATTAACGGAGACCGTAGTCTATGGCGAAAGCCCTTCTGAGCTTCGCTCTATGGAGCCTATATATGTGCTGCCATTTATCCCATACCTCTTTGCTGCGAGTTATATAGGCGATAGAGACAATAATGGAATGTCTGCGGATTTTTCGTGGAGATTGTTTAACAGGCTTAAAACCTACGGGGAATTATTTATAGATGATTTAAACACCATAACTTCTTTTTTTGATGATAGCTGGTGGGGAAACAAATGGGCAGCATCTATTGGCTTGGCAATAGATTCCGCGAAAATAGGCATATTCAACTGGGACTACAATTTTGAATACACGCGTATAGAACCTTGGGTTTATACCCACCATAAAGGCCCAAGCAACAATTATTCTCATTTTGGGAACTCGCTCGGTTCCGATTTAGGACCGAATTCCAGAGAATTTTATAACCGTATGGGTTTTTGTTACAGAGAACTTCTGCGGCTGGATCTGTCTGTTTCCGCTGTGGCAAAAGACACGGCGTTTGGCGGCCGGCTGGAAGACATTCACACTCCTGAAGACCCAACTGATAAAAAGTATTTAGACCCCAAAAGCACTTTGCATTACCGAGAATATGGAGTTGCAATTTTGTTCAAGCCATTTTCAATATGGAGCATAGGTGCAAAGCAATATTTGATTTTAGGCGAATACAGGGGAAGGAGAACGGAAATATTCAGCGGCGTGGTATGGTAAAATGATTTCGGTTTGCATGGCAACATATAATGGCGAAAAGTATATAGCGGAACAGGTCAACTCTATTCTGGCACAGCTTGGGGAGGAAGATGAGCTTGTTGTTTCCGATGATGGCTCCACCGATGATACCATAAAAACTTTAGAGTCTTTTAATGATAAGAGGATTAAAATTTTTAATCACAATAGAAAAAATGTTAAGGTCCCGTTTTTATTGAGTTCAAAAGCGGCGGATAGTTTTTATTTTGCCGCAAGGAATTTTGAAAACGCTTTGGCAAAAGCTAATGGGGACTATATTTTTTTGAGCGATCAAGATGATGTATGGGCTTTGGATAAAGTGGAAAAAATTCTCCCTTATTTAAAAGAGGATAAACTTGTGATAAGCGATGCTTGGATTGTAGATTCTAATCTGGAGAAAATAGACAAACTTAGCAAATACAGAATATATAAAAAAGGATTTTTAGTAAATATTTACATAAGAGGAGGAGCGCCGCAAGGATGCGTTTGCGCTTTTACAAAAAACATAAAGAATTTCATTTTGCCTATTCCAAAAAATGCGTTGACCCATGATTTTTGGATAGGCTTGCTATCCGAATTAAAATTCAGCTCCATATATATACCCGAACAACTGGTTTTATATAGAAGGCATTTATCAACGGTAAGCCATACAGAAAAAAGTTTTCATTCGCTTTTATATATATTTAGATATAGAGTGCTTATGCTTTACGAATGTTTAAAACGATATTATTCCAGAAAATGATTATGCAGAATATGCCAAAAATATCGGTTATAGTTCCTATATACAACAAAGAGCTTTTTTTGAAGAAAAGCGTTTCTTCTATTTTAGAGCAAACAGAAAAAGATATAAAGATAATCCTTGTAGATGATGGCTCAACCGATGATAGTTCAAAAATTTGCGAGGAATTTGCAAAGAAAGATTCCCGTGTGTTATATAAAAGAAAAGAAAATGGAGGTTTAACATCGGCGAGAAATTATGGACTCCGCTATGCAAGCGGGGAGTATATTGCCTTTGTGGATCCAGACGATTACATTGAAAAGGATGCTTATGAAAAAATGCTGGCATACTCAAAAAATGCTGATATTGTAATAGGCGGGTTGGTGAATGAAATAGGCAAAAAAAGAATATTCAGAGTGATGCCAAAAAATATGGAAGGTTTTTATAAAAACGAAGAAATTCGCAGAGATATTTTGCCGAGATTCTTAGTATATGGAAAAAATGTCGGAAAAGATCTTTTGCTGGCTGCAACGCATATTTTTTTGTTTAAAAAGAAGTTTCTTGATGAACAAGGTATTTCTAGCGATGAAAGCATAACTTATTCCGAAGACTGGTTATTTTCTTTGGAAGCCATATTCAAAGCCAAAACTTTGGTTGTATTGCATAATATTCATTATCATTATGTAAGCAACCCTCTTGGTTTAACGGAAAATTATAACCCAAAAGTTATTAAAGATTATATTGAGGTTTTGAGAAAACTGGACCATAAAGGAATTTTATCTTGCATACCTGCGCCTTATTCCGCAAACCCTAATTTGATATTGAATTTTTTTCAGCAAGCTGTAAGAAACCTAGCGTTAAAAAAAGATTCTGTATTTAATCTGAGCAAAGAATTAGACACATTCTTTGAAATAGATTATTTCCGAGATTTGGGAAAAACAATAAAACCTCGCAATATATATATAAAAAAAAGAGTGATATTTTACTTGATAAAATTTAAATGCCCGCTAATGCTTATATTGCTATATAAGTATATTCAATATTTCAATAAAAATCTAGGGATAAAAAGCTTAGGCAGCCTGTAAATAAATCTCCACGAGAGAGAATACAGTTTGGGCAATTTCAAAAAGGCTTCTTTTTTGTTGCTGTATGCTAAAAAGGAAAACCAGCAAGCATTCCAATTATCAGCAGCCTTTTTATAGAATTTATTCTCTTTATATTCTTTTACAACCTCCAATGCTTGCGTGAAGATAAATGTCAAGTTTCTGTGCATATTTTTATCACCTGGCAAAATACGATAGTGACAAAAAACATCTGGCAATACGGGCAAATCCCCAAATTTATTGGAAAGCGCAAGCCACAGCGGATAGTCTTCTATTTTAAATTTCTCATTATATCCGCCAACGCAGTCATACGCGGTTTTGCGAATAAGCTCAGTGCAACCGTGAACCTCTTTTTTTGTTAAAAACAATTCTTCAAAAGAAACCGATGGAACTCCGCGCAAAAAACGATGGTCTGGATTCTTTTCCAATTTGCCATTTGGTAAAATTTTTTTTACCTGACCAAAACACACAGGAACCTCAGGATGTTCTTCCATATAGCGAACTTGCGTTTCCAATCTTCCTTGCGGCATTATATCATCGCTTGCAAGGGTACAGATATATTCGCCCTTTGCCATACCCGCCAACTCATTCAAAGTTGGAACCATCCCCTTGTTTTTTCTTGCCAAAAAATAAAAGCCGAGTTCTTCAGAAAGCCTTTGCAGAATTTTTGGGCTTTCGTCTGTGCTGCCGTCATCTATTGCCAATAACTCAAGATCCACGCCTTTTTGCTCCATAGCGGAACGCACCGCCGCCTCCACATAAGGGGCGTGATTATAACTCGGCATTAAGATGGAAATCATATATATTGGAATTTACTAAATTACAAGTTTTGCTATATTAGCTATATGCCAGTTGCGCCAAAAAAACCACAAATAATAGATATCCCCGTTGCACACGACAGGCGCGGGAATTTAAGCGTTGTAGAGGGAAAGCAAACCATTCCCTTTGGCATAAAACGCATTTATTACCTATACGACGTTCCTGGAGGCACAAAACGCGGCGGCCATGCCCACCGCAAATTGGAGCAATTAATTATCGCCGCCAGCGGCAGCTTTACCGTTGTTTTGCACAATGGCAAAAAGAGAGAGAGCTATACTCTCAATCGCTCAAACATCGGCTTATACATACCCAAAATGACTTGGCGAGAAATTGAAAACTTCTCAAGCGGTGCGGTGTGCCTTGTGCTGGCCAGCGAACATTATGATGAAAAAGATTATATAAGGAATTTCAAGGAATTCAAAAATGCATGTCTTTAATAAAAAGGAATTTATTGAATTGAACAAGCATAAATGCTCTGAATTGCATTATCTGGATTTTAATGGAGTCAGCATTGTTTTAGGAGAAAAAGGCGGCGAGCTTCATTCTCATTTTTCCGCGCCCTTTGGCGGATTCTCAAGTTTGCAAAAAACGCCTAGCTTGGAAATGATGGAAACTGCCTGCGAAAAATTATATGAATGGTTAAAGGTAAAAAATAAAAAATGCCACATAACGCTGCCACCGCCGCTATATAACAAAAGCCTTGTTTCTCTGAGTTTTTATTCTTTGCAAAACAGAGGATTTTCAATTGAATGCACAGACTTGAATTATTCCTTAAATCTATCTAAACCGTTGCAGCCAAAACCAAATTTTTGCAGGAATTTGAAAACCGCCTTAAAAGAATCCCTATCTTTCAAACAATGCGAAAATGATATTGAACGCAAAGCCGCTTACGAAATCATAAACGAAAATAGAAAGGAACGGGGTTATCCACCGCATCTGTCCTTTGAAGAATTGCAAAAAACAGGCGAGATTTTTGAGATAGACTGCTTTTTGCTATACCAAAAAGAAACGGCGATGGCCGGAGCATTTATCTACCAAACCGCCCCGAAAATTGCGCAGCTTATCCTGTGGGGGGATAACAGGGAGTATTCAAAATATCGCCCTATGAATTTACTCGCTATGCGCATAGCCGAACACTACAAAGAAAATGATTATTATTATTTTGATTTAGGCCCCACATCAAAAAACGGCATTCCAAACTATGGACTTAGCCGTTTTAAATCTGAAATGGGATGTGAAACAACGCTTAAACATACGGTACATCTATGATTCCCTTTCTCCCGTTAAATCGCATAAATTCCACTTATGAACCAGAGCTTTCGGAGGCAATTCTAAGAGTTGCAAAATCTGGCTGGTACTTGAGAGGTGGCGAAACAGAAAAATTTGAATGTGAATTTGCTGCATTTTGCGGAATGCGGCATTGCACAGGAGTGGCAAACGGGCTGGATGCCTTAACGCTTATTTTCAACGCTTATAAAATTCTTGGAAAATTGAAGAATGGCGACCATATAATAGTTCCAGCAAACACATACATAGCTTCCATTATGGCTATTTCAAAAAACAACTTGATTCCTGTTTTAGCCGAGCCGAACAAAGATACTTTCAACATAAATGCCGATAATTTAAGCAATTATATAACTCCCAAAACAAAAGCCATTTTAAGCGTGAATTTATATGGCAGGCAAGCGGAAATTGCCAAAGAAAAAAACTTGCTCTTAATTGAAGACTGCGCTCAAAGCGCAGGCATAAGGCCAATTGGTGATGCGGCTGCGTTCAGTTTTTACCCCAGTAAAAATTTGGGTGCGCTTGGAGACGGTGGGGCAGTTGTCTCCAACGATGAAGAATTGAATAATGTCATTAGAGCGCTTGGGAACTATGGTTCTCAAAAAAAATATATCAACGACTATTTGGGTTGCAACTCCCGCTTGGACGAAATTCAAGCAACGGCGCTTTGTGTAAAGCTGCCAAAGTTAAATAGGGACAATAAAAAACGTTGTGAAATAGCAATGCGCTACATAACGGAGATAAAAAATCCAGATATAATTTTGCCGCAAAAAGAAGGGAACAACGTTTGGCACTTATTCGTTATCCGTTGCAAAAATAGGGACGCCTTGCAAAAGCATTTATCTGAAAATGGGATAGAAACCATAATCCATTACCCTATTCCGCCTCATTTGCAAAAAGCATATAAAGGAAGCAACCTGCTCCACAATAAACTCCCTATAACGGAAACGCTTGCAAATGAAGTTTTGAGCCTGCCCATTCACCAAGCAATGACAGAAGAGGAAATCTGGGCTATTATTAAAAATGTGTCAAAGTGAATTTCTAATTAACTATATTACCCAGCGGTGAAAGTTGCATTTATAAACCCCCCATATTTCCCGAAATTCAGCAGGGAATCTCGCAGCCCTGGTGTTACGAAATCAGGAACGCTTTATTGGCCCCTGTTTTTATGCTACTGCGCTGGCGTGGCAGAGGCGGATGGCAATGAGATTTTATTGCTGGATGCCCCAGCGATGGAATTGGACAAAGATGCAACTTTGAAAAAAACAAAAGAATTTGCACCCGATCTGATAATTTGCGAAACTTCCACACCCAGCATAATAAACGATCTGCAATTTGTAAAAAACGCTAAAGAAGCCTTTCAAAAACCCGTTGCTCTTATGGGAACCCATGCAAGCGCAGAACCCTTGGAAACGCTATCGATGGAGCCTGCCCTTGATTTTTGCATAATAGGCGAAGCGGATTACACAACAAGAAATTTGATAAGGCATTTACGTGGGGATGGGGCAAAAAATCTATCTGAAATTGCCGGGCTTGCTTGGCGAAACCCCGATGGCTCAACGAATTTTCAACCGGAAGGGCAAAAAATTCAAAATTTAACAGAGTTGCCCTGGGTTAGCAAAACATATCACAAACATTTATATTCTTGCTATAAAAAATATTTTTACGGTGCGAATTTAAATCCCCTTGTGGTTATTCTCGCCGGGCGTGGCTGCCCTTACCGCTGCACATACTGCGTTTTGCCTCAAACTATGAATGGGCATGTTTACAGAAAAAGAGATTATAGGGATGTTATAGATGAATTGGAATATATAAAGGAAAATTTCAAAGACTTGGGCGAAGTGTTTTTTGAAGATGATACTTTCACAGCGGATAAAGAAAATGTCAAAGCGTTTTGCGAGGAGATTTTGAAGAGGAATTTGAAAATCACCTGGAGCTGCAATGCGCGAGCGGATGTTCCAGCTGATTTGCTTTTTTTGATGAAAAGTGCGGGCTGCCGAGAGTTATGTGTTGGTTTTGAGTCTGCGAGCGTGGAAGTGTTGAACAGCGTTCGCAAGGGACTAAAGCAAAGCGATGTTATTCCATTTATAAAAACTGCAAAAAAAGCAAAAATTTTTGTGCACGGCTGTTTTATGGTTGGCAACTTGGGGGACACAAAAGAAACTCTGGAAAGCACTCTAAAATATGCAAAAAAACTCTCGCCCAATACCGCGCAGTTTTACCCAATTATGGCATACCCAGGTACCGTAGCATATAAAGAAGCAGTAGAGAGCGGGGCTTTGGCAAATGAAAGCTACAATCAGTGGCTGGATAAAGATGGCTACCATCGCACAACAATTAGCCGCCCTGGGCTTTCTTCCCAGGAGCTGGTGGATTTTTGCGACAGAGCGCGCAGGGAATTTTATCTGCGGCCAAAATACTTGCTTCAGCAATCTATAGCTGCTATCTTCAACAAGGCGGAGAGAAAACGGCTTTTACGCGGCTTTGGAACTTTTTACAAACATCTATTCAGAAAGCACGGCAAGGTCAATTAACCCACGCTTCTCCAGAGCCGGAAATAGTGGCTAATAAACTTTTGCCAGTATCCATGTTCTTCACAGAAATTGTTTGCCCTTTGAATGCGCTTTTCTGCGCGACTGCATTGGTCTGTACAACAGTCTCGCCAAATTTTGCAAAGAGTTTTACTACATCACCCTCTCTAACCGCATAAGGAGTGTCTAAGGAGTTATCCACCAACAGCTCGCCAGCTTTTAATGTGCGAATGGCGGTTCTGCCAGTTGCCTCTTCTGGTTTTTTTATGATTTTTCTCTTTTGAAAAGTTGTCTCTTGCCATACCATTTCAAAATCCTGCTCGCCTATAACCTCACCCTTGCGAATACCTTTTTTCAGCTCCGCAATATATTCAAAACGCCGCACTATAAAAGGAAAGTTTTGTTTGATGATTGCCTTATTGCCGTTAAAAACTTGCACGGTTGCCATCTCTTGCCCGGCTCCAGCGAATTGCGGAGACAGGGTTATCAAAATTTTGCCACCGCTCTCAGGAATTGCCAGCTTCTCCGGTATTTTTGGGGCTTCTAAATTCCAGTCTTTGCCCTCTTTTAAATTTGCGGCCATCCGCGAGCGAACTTCTTTTAACAAAAGAGCTTTCAAGGAATCTGCGGAAAGCTGCCCTGAGCGAGCAACTACGTCGCAGAATTTTGCTCCATCAAAAGTCACATCCTGGCTACCTGCAACTGATTTGATAAAAAAACCTTTTATGGCATTTTCCGTAACCCTTGTCTTTCGCCCCGGTTCCGCGACCTTGCCAACTTCTATATCGGAGATTTTTTTTGCTAAACCTGGATCGCCTTTGATTTCTGCAATGTGCCCCAAACGGATAACGCCAGGCTCAACCGAAGCCTGGGCTTTTAAGGTAATGGAAACCTGGGCGGCAAAGATTATCTGAGCCTTGACCAGTAAGATTAAAAAGATTAACATGATTTGTTTCATGTTTCTACTTCCTACCTTTTGAGGCTATTCGCTGTTTGCAGCATTTCATCGCTGGTGGTTATGGCTTTGGAGCTTATTTCGTAAGCTCGTTGCGCTATTATCATGCTAACCATTTCTTCAACCATCTGCACGTTGGAGCCTTCCATAAACTGATTTTCCAAAGCACCGAAGTTTTCCTCGCGAGGGAGGCCTATTATGGGTGTTCCGCTGGCATCAGATTCACGGTAAATGCTCCCGCCACTTGCGGTTAAACCCGCTGAATTTATAAATCTCGCAAGCTCAAATTGCCCTAAAACCTCTGTCCTCCCATTTCTTTCACAGGTTGCCTCGCCAGCTTGGGATATGGAAAAGTTTAGCCCATCGTCTGGCACAACTATGGGGGGTTCAAGAAGGTAGCCTTGGCTTGTTGTAAGGTAGCCTTCATCGTTTTTTTTGAACGCTCCGTTGCGGGTATAGCCAATTTCACCATCTGGAAGGCGTACTTGAAAAAAGCCCTCGCCAGCTATGGCGACATCGTATGGGTTGCCTGTTTGCTCCAAATTTCCCTGCGAAAACATGCGGTTTGTAGCAACAATGCGTGAACCCAAGCCTATTTCTATGCCAACCGGGGCACGGTTTCCATCTTCCATTTCCCCGCCCGGGCGTTGCAAACTCTGATAAATAAGGTCTTCAAACTCAACTTTTTGCTTTTTATAGCCATAAGAATTCACGTTGGAAAGGTTATGGGCTATGGTGTCTATGAAGGTCTGGTTGCCTTTCATGCCAGCAGCTGCGGTGTAAAGAGAGCGAATCATATAGGATAGATAGCAAAAATCGTGCCAAAAACTACACCCTCCCTTTAAGGGCCTCAGCAGCTACTATATATTATATTTATGTATATTACTACAGGTGGTAATGTTTAAGTGATGGCAACTAATCTAGGAAGTCTTGAATTGCTATGAAAAATAGATTGGCGTCAATTCCATTTGCAAGCATACCGCCTAACCAGAATCTACTGGCTAGGACTATCTTAGTCTTTTTTGACGACAAACAGCAAAACAGCACAATAAAGAGACTTGCAATAGTTATAGAAAAAGAGAGCAGAGCGTTTATAATTGACAGCAAAGAGCAAATTGGAATAATTGACGTACTAGGCAATCAAGATGGATATGGGAATATTTTGTGGGCGCCAAAGGAGAGAATTGGCCTTTTGCGCAGACTTAGCTCGGAAAAGCTGCTCGAAAGCGGCCCACCGATCACCGACCCAAAGGTAATTAAAGTAATTTCTGCTATTCGTAATGCAGAGAAAACGAATAACAGCATAGAAAGCGTACTCTCTGCCGATGTTTTGGCGCTTGCCCAGATATATATAGAGCGATACCCACTTCTTCCGGGAGGGCAGTGAGTATGGCTGAAATAGTATATAAAGGGCAAACAATAAACAATAATGCGGCGCAAGAAAAAATCGCCAGTATGCTTGCTGCCGAGGTAAAAGACGCAGAGGGCAGAAAGCTCTCCAAATCCGCCATACAGGCGGAAATGGCCAGAGATTTGGTTAAAAAGAATATAGACCAAGAGTTAATAGACTTCTTGGTGTATGGCAAAGCTCCATCGTAGCGTAGGGCTAAGGTGGAACGCCGTTTTTTTATTTAACAACGGTAAGTTTTCGCTCCGTACCAGACCTGCTGGCTGCGCTGACAACTGTTGCTCCTTTGAAATTGCCAGCGTTCCAGGTAGCTTCTCTTGAGTTTGAGCTGAATAGGAGCTTCCCTTGCAAACTGTGGATTTTCCAAGTGACATCGCTTTTTGACTGCAGTCGCAAACCATTCCTTATTTGGGTCACTTGAATACCAATCCGTGCATAGTTCTTTGCTATTATGGGAGCTGATGAGTCTGGAGGAGGCTCTATAGGAGGAGGTTCGGGGGGTTTTAGTTCGGGGAATGGGCTGCCCGGAATGCCCGGTGTATTTGTAACTGGCCTATCCAAAAGTTCCACGACATTTACCCAAGTTCCGCTCATAAGGCTAACGCCAAACCAAGCCAAAAACTGGTCAAAATACATTTCGTTGTGCGTTGTGTCTTCGTATCTTGAAGTCTCGTAATTGCCTTTTGTAGAGTCTTCCTTCAAGCCAAAAAAATCCGGCTTGTAATCTTTATCCTTATTCACATCGTATTCATAAAACTCCGCCATTTTTTTGCTCCAAGCAACTTTATCGGCAGAATCGCCAACCGCCATAACCGCCGTTATCCACTGCCCAACAGTAAGCCAGCTGTGCTCCCGCCTGTAGCGCCAGGTGTTTGGATTATTTTCTCCGTTAAACTCCTTCCACTTAGCCGTATCTGGAAGAAGCGCACCTTTGTTTGCTCCTTCAAGCTGGTAAAAATTCGCAGCAGCAGGACCGCCTTTGCTATTTATAAAAGTTAGTGAATTTGTTAAAAATTCTTTTGCCCTTGGCTCGTTAAACCAAATTGCATCGTTTGCCACTCTCCACAAAACCCTGATTGCATCTTTGAAAAATGCTTTTCCGCCACTGTATGTGTTATAACCACCGCCGCCCGGCCTGCCATCTGATGCACTCCAGTCTGGCACCATGCCAATGCTGTAACCTGGGTTATTAGAACTTTTTATTAGGTTATAGCTCGCATCTATCGCTTGTTGCCAATTATGGCTGCTGTTTGTAGAAAAATTTTTGAAAATGCGGTACCATGCAGGCGCGAAATAACCCACATTAAATCCTGGGCACCAACCATTGCCCGGGCAAAGCAAGCCGTTCTGCATTGAACCCCACACGCAATTGACTGCGTTTTGGGCATCATTGGCATAATTTATAGAGCTGTTATTCCACTTCCTGTTTTTTTGCAACTTATCCGCGAAAATCAAAGCAAGTGCAATATCTTCATCGGCATCGGTGGCGGAACCCATCTCTGTACCGTCACCATTTGCAGGCTTGCGCCAGCCTTGGCAATAATTCAAAGAAAATTCTTTGCCCGCGTTGTAAATCTTGTCAAAGGTTTTTTGGTCATCCGAATACAAAGCCAAAAGCATTCCGTATCCGATGCCTTCGCTAACCGCATCGTAAGGGGTTTCGCTTTTGGGACGGCAGATTAAACCGCCTTGGCTGTTTGGATTTTGCCTGTAAATAGGCTTGCTTCTGCAATCCTCTATATTCCGTCTTTTAATCCCCTGCCACGTGCTATCCAACACCCATTTCCAATCATCGGCGTGGACTTTTGGTTGCGCATTGGGAATGTCCAGCACGGCAAAAGCCGTGGAAAACATAGCTAACAAAAAAATTGCAAAGAGTCGCTTCATACGTGTAAATATACATTATTTTATATATACTATTTACACAATTTTTTCCATGCCGCCCATATATGGCCTCAACACCTCTGGAATCACAAGCGAACCGTCCGACTGTTGGTATTGTTCGCAAATTGCAACCATAACACGCGGGGTTGCAAGCCCCGAACCGTTCAAGGTATGCACAAAGGTGTTCTTGCCATTTATTTTTGTGCGGATATTTGCCCTGCGTGCTTGGTAGTCCTCAAAATTGGAAACAGAACTGACCTCAAGCCATTTTTTTTCAACAGGGGCAAACACTTCTAAATCGTAACACTTTGCCGCCCCAAAACCCAAGTCACCTTTGCAGAGCGAAACAACCCTGTGCGGTAGCCCTAACTCCTGCAAAAGCTTTTCACCGCAAGCGACTAATTCCTCGTGGTTTTCGTAGCTCTTTTCTGGGTGGGCAAAATAAACCATTTCCACCTTGTTAAACTGGTGCAAACGCAGCAAGCCACGGGTGTCTTTGCCATAGCTGCCAGCTTCCCTGCGAAAGCAAGCCGAGTATGCGCATAGCTTTAAAGGTAATATGTTTTCTGGAATAATTTCGTCTGCGTAAAGGTTTGTAACCGGAACTTCGGCGGTTGGGATTAAGAATAAATCATCGTCTTTGTCGCACCTGTACATATCCTCTTCAAATTTTGGGAGCTGCCCTGTGCCGGTCATAGTTTTGCGGGTGACAAGGTATGGGGGAATAATCTCCTCAAAGCCAAAACGCTCGCGGTGGGAATCCAAAAACCATTGCAGCAAAGCACGTTCAAGCCTTGCACCCAAACCTCTGTAAACTGGAAAGCCGCTGCCGCTTATCTTTGCTCCGCGCTCAAAATCAAAAATGCCGAGTTTCTCGCCCAAAGCCTTGTGGTCAAGGGCTGCAAAATCTATTTGGCGTGGCTCACCCCAGGTGCGGATAACAGCGTTGTCTTCGCTGCTTTTGCCTTCGGGTACGGAGCTGTGGGCTATGTTTGGTATGCGCAACAACTTGTCTGTCTGCTCTTCGTCTATCAAGCGGATTTTTGCATCCAAGTCGGAAATTTTATCGCCTACAACGCGCATTTCCTCTACGGCGGAATCCGCATTTTGCCCGGCTTTTTTAAGTTCGCCAATTTTTTTGGAAGCGGTGTTGCGCTCCGCCTTTAACTTCTCCGTTTCGGCAATCAACTCCCGTCTTTTTACATCAAGCTCAAGAACTTCGTCTATGCTTACGGTAGAATTTTTTTTCTCCGTCTCCGCACGGTAAAACTCAGGGTTCTCGCGAATTTTTTTAATGTCTAGCATAAGGGGAATGTAGAAATTTATACTTACTAAATTTATACTTATGAAACATCTCTTTTTATCGCTCCTCTGTTTGCCGTTCTTTTTCTGCGCTAGGCAACCGGATAATTCAGAACAGCAAGCGGATTTAAAATCGCCTGGCAATTCCGGGCGGCAGGATTCGCTTTTTTGGGATGGCAAAAACGAAATGCTCCGAGGAGTTGCAATTGGAAACAGCGTGTGGAGCTTGAATGAATATGCCAATATCGCGCTCAACGATTCCGCCGACTACGTCAGGCTGAGAGCAGACGGGTTTAACGCCGCTCGTTTTTACCTGAGCTATAAATTTTTTGAAAGCGATTTAAATCCCTACTTCTACAAGCAGGGCGGCTGGGATTTTTTGGATAAAAATCTTCAATGGGCTGAGGAAAACGGAATAAAATTCATTTTGAATATGCACGTCCCGCAAGGAGGCTTTCAATCCAATGCCGAAGGCGGCGCATTATGGGAGGTGGAGGAAAACCAAAATCGTTTAATTGCCCTTTGGCGCGAAATTGCAAAACGCTATGCAAACCAAACCGCAATAGCCGCTTACGATATTTTAAATGAACCCGTAGTTAGCAAAGAAAAATCTCAGTGGCAAAAATTGGCTCAAAAAATTGTGAACGCCATACGCGAGGTAGACAGCAACCATTTGATTTTGATTGAGAGAATAAACGGAATAATCCCAAGCGACTATTCAAACGATTCGGATATGAATTTTATTTTTATAGAAGACCCGGCAAATAAATGGGGGCTTACCTTCCATTTTTATTCCCCCATAGAATATACGCATCAGTATGCGAGCTGGGTAGATGCTTATAGAAATACAGATGGGGGCAGGTACCCCGATGAGAGCATTTTGCAATTCAGCGGCGAGAAATGGGTAGGCACAACCAGCAATAGCCCAAAAGTTCCCGCTGGGAACAGCGACTGGACTTTTTACGAGGGCGTGTGGAAAACAATAGCAGACACCTCAACTGCCAACATAGGCAGGCCCACTTTGCAATGCCAAGAAGCAGGGGATGGAACCGTTTGGTTCGATAGCCTTGTTTTTGAGAAAAAATCACCGGGAGGCGTTGTTGAAACAATAGCCAAATACAACCTTCCCACCAGCAATGAAGGCTGGTATTTTTGGATGGAAAAGAACGGCGGGAATGTAATTATTGGAGAAAGCTCCGTTGGAATCACAAAAACCATTTCAGACGCCAATTATGCGACTTCCAGAATGTTCGCTGCCTTGGAGCAAGGTTACTCCTACAGAGTGAGCGGAAAGATGAAGGGCGAAAATGTCCCGCAAAAAGCAGCCTGCCGCATCAGGTTCGATTGGAATTATGCAAAGAATTTGAGCAAGCGAAACAAGGCCTTTTTGGAAAACGAGGTGGACTCGTATCTGAAAATTGCGCATGAGAGAAATTTGCCCGTATATTTAGGCGAGTTTGGCGTGATAGAGGCGACTTTTAGGGATAAGGGCGGCCTTGTTTGGGTTTCCGATATGCTGGATATTTTAAAAACGCGCAATATTTCTTTTGCGTATCACGCTTGGATAGACGGTTCTTTTGGGGTTAAAGACAGGCCCGAACTTGAAAATTTGTTTAGGAATAAGTTTTTTGGTCGGAGGTGAGCGGGCGTTGCTGCTGCTGGTCTGTAGCCTCAGTTTCTAGTTTTTTTTGGGCATCTAATTTCATTTTTGCGGCATCGGCTGCTATCTGCCTATCCGCAGGGGAAGGGTCTGCGGGGGCAAGGGCGGCTTTGCGAACTATATCCGCCTTTCTTATGGTTGCTTCTGGAGTTTTTTCGGGGCTTGTGTCTATATTCACATGCCCAGAGTTTGCATATCTTTTGCCATCCGGCCCAGTCACATAATCATAATTTGCGCCACCTTTCGCATATCCGCCCGCTGCGTTTAAATGCGCTTGTTCATGGACGTGCACCTTTTTGTCTATTTTTTCCAATTCATCCACTTTTCTCTGGTCTTCTTCGCTGAGTTTTTCCTTTCCGGAGATATCCCTCTCTTTTTTTTCGCCTTTGTCGCCCTTATCCAAAGCCTTCCAGCCCTCATTGGAGAGGGAAAGCTCATATCCGTCCGTATTTTCCTGGTTTTTGGTGAAATCAACGGACTCAGATGGATCACGCTTAACACCCGCTTCTGCTACGAAAAACTCATTTTGTGGACTTTTAATGCCATTGACCATAAACACACCTACACTCGTCTGGCTTATCGGCATATTTTAGGAAAACTTTAGTAAAAAAGTTATAAATTTATAAATACAGCATTTCCACCATTCCGCCGAACTCAATTTGAATGGGCATTTCCAGCTTTCCGCTGAAATCTTCCCCGTCTAATTGAATAAATTCGTCGTTTGCAAGGCTAATTTCAACCTTTTTTGCCTTTATCACGGATTTGCCAGCTCCTATGGAAATAGCCTTCAAAAAGCCTTTTAGGGACTTTACCAGCAAAACCTCCAGCAAGCCGTCCGCAATATTGGACTTGCCAAACGGGTTGCTGCCGCTCGCATAGCTTGGTATATTGCCTATTATTATTGAGCAGTTGTTTTCCAGAGGGAAAATTTTAATTTCATCCTGCTTATCCGTTATACGCAGTTCGCCAGTCCTTAAACGATGATTTTTATCCGCAAAAAACCTCTTTATATAATGCAGCTTGTTTTTTATCACAGAATTGCCCTTTATTTTTCCCTCCGCCCTGTCGCGGTTAAAATCGTGGGCAATGCGGGCATCCACGCCAGCGGAAAAATAGTTTGCCATCGCAAATTTACCGTTCACCGTCCATAAATCAAAATTTCTAGACTTTGCCGATACCAATTTGCGAACTATATACAGCAAACCCCTGTTCACAAGGGCATCGTAGAGATTTAGAACCCTGGCTAAATCGTTTCCCGTTCCTAGGGGGATAATGCCTATTTTCACGCTTTTGAATTCCCGATGGCGCAAAAGAACGCTGAACACCGCAGTCGCAGTGCCGTCCCCGCCAACCGCTATTAGGCATTCCGAACTTGCCAGAGCCTCTTTAACCTGTTCTTCAAAAATTTCGTAAACGCTGAACTCTCTTTGCCATTCCTCTTCCCTAAAATCCATGGAACGCATAATTTCCGGCAAAAATTCAAACACAACCTTACCCTGCCCACCGCCGCTGACAGGATTTATCAAAAAATGAATTTTGCGCATTATCGCCATTTCCTCGCGCTTCAAAATGGAATATAGAAAAAAATAATTGCTATATTCCTCTAAAAAAAATGTTCGTTAGGAGGTAATATGTCTGAGAAAATGGAGTTCCAAACGGAGGTTCGCGATTTATTGCATTTAATGGTTCATTCTTTGTATAGCAATAAAGAGATATTTTTGCGCGAATTGGTTTCAAATGCGGCAGATGCCTTGGATAAGCTCCGGTTTTTGTCCATAGCAAACTCAAGTCTGCTACCCGCAGGCACCGAACTCAGAATAGACATTTCCGCCAATGACAGCACCAAAATTTTGACCATAGAAGACAATGGAATAGGCATGAACAAGGAGGATTTGATTCAAAACCTTGGCACCATAGCTCGCTCCGGCACAAAGAACTTTATGCAGAGCATCACAGGCGATGCTAAAAGAGACGTTAATTTGATAGGGCAGTTTGGCGTTGGGTTCTATAGCGCGTTTATGGTGGCTTCAAAATTGGAAGTGCATTCCAGAAAAGCGGGCGAGGAGCAGGGTTTTCAATGGGTGTCCGAGGGAACGGGCGATTTTTCGATAGACGAGCTGCCAAAAGAGAAAAACGGGACAAAAATCACCATATATTTAAAAGACGAAGATGACTGCCGAGATTTTTCGCAGGACTGGAGGGTGAAGAACGTGGTTCGCAAGTACAGCGAATTTGTGACCCATCCCATTTACATTCATTCGTTGGACAAGGATAATAATGAAAACGTCGAGCGGCTAAATGAAAAACCTGCGATATGGCGGCAGAGCGCAAAAGACTTGGAAGAAAAGCAGTATAAGGAATTTTACGAACTGGTTTCGCACGAGGGAGGCGAGCCGCTTGCTTGGAGCCACAACCACGTTGAAGGCACTCAGGAATACTGGAGCCTGCTCTACATTCCATCCAGGGCGCCTTTTGGCGTACGGTATGCGTCCGAGCATAGCCACGGGTTGAAGCTATATGTGAAGCGGGTGTTTATAATGGACGACTGCAAGGAGCTTTTGCCCAACTGGCTCCGTTTTGCGCGTGGCGTTATAGATACCGAAGATTTGCCTTTGAATGTAAGCCGCGAAATTTTGCAGAGCAACAAAATAGTTGCCAATTTAAAAAAACACGCCATTAAAAAAATACTGGACACATTGCAAAGCGTTGCGACAGACCGCAAAGAGGACTACGCAAAATTCTGGATAGAAATGGGAGCCGTATTGAAAGAAGGCTTTTACATGAACTGGGAATTTTTGGACGAGCTGAAAAATTTACTCCGCTTTAAAAGCACCAAAACAAGCGAAAAGGAATTCGTGGGCTTGGAGGAATATGCAGCGCGGATGCCGGAGAGCCAAAAGGAAATCTACTACATAATTGGCGAATCCCTTTCTGCGGTGCAGGGCAGCCCGCACTTGGAGGCTTGCAAGGCAAAAGGCTACGAAGTTCTGTTTTTGACCGATGCCGTTGATGAATTCATGATGCAGAGCTTGAAGGAATTTAAAGACAAAAAATTCCACGACTTGGCTCTTGGCGATTTGGAGTTTGAGAAGAGCAAAGAGGAGGAAAACGCGGAAAACGAAAACAAGAAGACCTATGAAAAACTCTGCGAGGCTCTGCAAAATGTTTTAAGCGATGACGTCAGCGAGGTGCGTGTGACCAGCCGCTTGAAAGACAGCCCTTGTATGCTTGTAAGGGCAGCCGGAGGAATGGGTGCGCACATGGAAAAACTGATGACTTTGCAAGGCATGGAGGTGCCAAAGACAAAGCGTATTTTGGAGATAAACCCAGAACACGAGATTTGCAAAAATCTGCTCAAAAAAGCAGAAGCCAACGAAGACCTCGGTTCTTACCCAACAGTGCTTTACGGGCAATCTTTGCTCGCAGAAGGTTCTGTTTTGCCAGACCCGGCGGCGTTTGTCTCCGCGATGAATAGGATTTTGCTTTCAAAATAAGCCAAGGAGTTTTATGCTTACAAAACCTCAAAAATTTTCAGTAAATTTTTTTGACTGCGATACTTTTGCGCACCTGCGTATTTCAAGGCTGTGCGAATTTTTTCAAGAGACATCCCTTACGCACCTGAGGGAGCAAGGCTTTGATTATTTGTCCATGATTAAAAAAGACAAATACACATTGCTTATATCAAGGGTCAGGCTTAGGATTGCGCATCTGCCGCTTTGGGGCGAGGATATTTTCATAAACACCTGGATAAAGAATATAAATCCAGAAAAAGTTGCATGGGGAGATTATGATGTTCGCGATGTTCAGGGGAATTCCATCATACAGGCAACGGCATCTTGGCTATTGATAGATTTAAGGGATGGAAAGGCAAAATCCTTTTCGGAGGGGCCTTATCGTTTTGAGATGCACCCAGAGTTGAACGCTCTCCCAGGAACCATAGAGCTTTTGGAACCAGACGGGATGCCCAGAACGGTTTTGGTAAAAGATGTTAAGTATAGCGATATAGACTTAAACAATCATGTGAATAATTGCAGATACTCGGACTGGGCTTTAGATACCATAAGCATGGAGGAATTGAAGGATAGGCGAGTTCGTTCCATACAGTTGAACTATATGCAGCAGGTTGAGTACAACGCAAAGGTTGCTTTAATGCGTTTCCCCAATACTCGCTATCACGTGGTGATTTTTGGCGTCAACGAGGAACACCCTGAACAGGTGCATTTTCAAGCGCGCATAGGCTTTGATAAACCTATTCTTTGATATTTTTTTCTGCGTTTTTCAGTTCTTTGAGAACCGTGCCCAATTTTTTTAGCTTGGATACCAACAGAGCTATGGCAAGCAGCATTATAACGCAACCTGCAATGCCGGCAATCCAGTTGATATTGGATTTATGGGCATCGGGCATATAAAAATTCGCTTTTAGCGACAAGCGCTTTGAAACGGTTTGGCTCGCTGGGAATCTCCAGTTGAGTATCAAGGGGTCTTTTGCTTGGACAATAGCTGCATTTTCAGGTTTATTGTTTATCAGCTTTGCGCCATTGGGCAAAACGAGAAAATGTTCCCAGTAAATGGAATCATTATTTTCCATCCTCTCCTTTATAATAGGGGAGATGCCTTCTTCGGGAACAACCATACCATCTTCGCTTTCTGCATTTTTGTTTATTATCCTCTCAAAAGAATAACCGTTTTCCAGAGAATCTATTTTTTTCAACGAGATATAGCCTATTAAATCGTTGTCGATAATTTTGCCGTTTTGCCAGGAGAGCAAATTTTCAAATGACAGTTTGAAATTCAATGAGTAGAGGGAATCTTTCTTTGTAAACCACGCGGAATCAAACTTTATCCCCTCAATGGAATCGTAAGTTTCCTTTATGTCATCTATTATATTTGAACTTGAATCGCAGGGATAAACGCTTGCGAAAAACATCGCCTTCCCGTCTGGATAAATCTCAATGGAATCAACATATTCGTCTATGCAGGCAAAAAAGCATAGGGAAAAAAGGGTTAATATCAAGAGTCTCATGGGGGTAATATAGTAAACTTTTTGTCTGAACCAGAATTTGCGGGATTAACAGGATGAAATTAATCATCCTTCACGCAACGAATGCTGAACAAATTGCTCTTTGCCCAGTCAGTAATATAGGCGTCCTCTTTAAAAAAATAAACGCCAAAGCCGATTGCGACAGGATCGGTTACCTCCGAGGTACTCCACCAGATGCCTTGGTTGCCGACAAAGCTGAAACCGCTATTGGAATAGCCGTAGCCGCCCGGCTGAGCGGAAAACCCGAATGTATCATAGCCATTACCCTCTGGCTTTCCTTCAGAATTAGTCCATCCACTCCTTGTTTTTAACTTGTATCCAGCAAATTCAGCTCCACCAGCTGCATTCATCAATGTATTCCAATCCTCTTTACTTGGTATATGCCAATCTTTGGGGCATATTCCCTGATGCTTTGACGATGTTAATGCAGCACAGGAACTAGTGTTGCAGCCAATATGCAAATTCATCGCAGTTGCCCAGCTGTAAAGACGACCATAGGTTTCGCAGTTGGCAGCGTCACCACCATAACAAACGCTACCCTCAATGGCAGAATTCAAATTCTCTGCCATCCATGTTTGTGAGCCAATGATAACCGTTTTATAGTACTTACCTTGACAATATACATTAGGGCCAATAATGCCAACAACCATCACCGAGCTTGAGCTTTGCGTAGTGGACGAACTGCTTGGCAAAGTCCCGTCCGCCGAACTTGAACTTGACTCTTCATGCGAGGAACTAATGCTAGAAATCTGCCCTCCGCGATAGTTGATTCCGCGTGGGTCGTCTGGGTTGCTGCGCTCGCCCATTTCGGTGCAAGACGCAAAAAGAAGAATGACTGCTAATAGAAAAAACCTTAAAACCATATATGCACTCCTATGCCTGAAGCCAAAACCAGACCACCAATGATATAAAACACATTCCTATTGCGGCGGCTGTTCTCCGCATCCTTCCAAGCACTATCGTAATAACCTTCCGTTTGCCCACCTACCTTGTATTTATCAAGCGATTTCGCCATATCCATATCATTCATATACCCAACAGACAAAAGCGCAACCCCCAGCACGTCCAGCCCTATAGCAACCCAAAAGCTGGTTTTGACAGGCTGAACCGGCTTGGGCACGGCATCTTCCGGCACAGGCGCAGGCTCTGGCTCAGGTTCAGGCACGTAAACAACGTCTGGCATATTCCTAAACATCGGGGGAGCGTTTTCGTTCAAAACCGCAAGCAAACCGAATACGTCTTTGGCATTGCCCGTGAAGGAATCAACCAAAGAGCCGCTCGCGCTATTGTATAATTCCATGCTTATGGTTAAATTGCCGCCCAAACGCCCAAGCCTTGCTTGGCCAACATAGTCCGAGCTTACCTTTCTGCCTATTTCCGCCAGGCATTGCGCCTCTTTGCAAACCTTTCTGGCATCGTCTTTTCCCAGCATGTCTATTATGCTCTGCGCGGTCATTATGGAATAGTTGTCTTTGGGCAATATTTTCACCGCAATCTCCCGCAGCCTAACGGTTAGGTAGTTCAAATCCGAGACTTCCACACGCGGGTCGCCGTCGTCTTCCGTGTTCAATATGGCAACACGCCTCTGCTGCTGCCCGTGGGCGGCAGCTGCAAAGAGCAGCAAAGCAAGCACATAAGTCATTCCACGCATGTTGGTATCCACTCCTTTATTTCTTTCTCCCACTCGCTCCAAAAAACCGCCTTGGGCAAATCCTCAATAAGATTTTCCATGGCCAGGTTTTTATTCTGCGGATGGGAAGCGGTCACAGGCTCTTTGATTTTCAGCATCGAATACTTTTCCCCTCCGCAAGCCTCAATGGTCAGCGAAGGATTTACGGAACATTCTATCTCTATGGATGAACCGGCGCATTTCTCTGGGCAATTTAAATCCAGCTTCAAGCCGCCAGAGCATTTTGATTTTTCCATCCTTATTTTGTTGGAGAGCATCGAGAAAACAGTCTTGGAACACTCGTTCCCTGCATCCTGCCAAAAAACTTTTGCATTTAAACAGTAATCTTTGTAATCCGCCATTGTTTTAGAATAAATTTCATCCGCTGGGTAAGGGCTTTCTACACCCAAGGCATCGAGCAGAGTTTGAATTCCCATAAACTCGCCCCAAAGCATTCGCGTTCTGCGAAAAGCCTCGTTTTTGTGCTTGGGATGCTTGGTGTTCAATGCCATGTTGGCGGCAAGCGAGAGGGAATCCGAGAGCAGCCGCTGCTGCTCCAAAAAGCCTTTGGCGGCGTCCTTGACGCATATATAAGATTTAAGCTCAAATTCGCCGTTTCTCTGCCGCTTGGGGGTCTCTATTTCCTTGAAGCCGAGGAGGGTCAGGCTGCTCTCTATCTCGCTTGTCTCCGAGAATTTACTGGTTTCTTTGAGAACGCCGTCAACTTCCTCGCTGTAATCGGTCATCTTGGTATTGGATTTAACATTTGAAATTATGCTTTGCGCTATTTCCGTTTTTGCCTTGGCTCTGGCATTGTCCTGGTTTTTGCCAAGGACGGTGGTGCCAAGGAACGGGCCGCCGCAATGGCTGGCGGCCTTTGCGGAGTCTGCCTGCGTGAAATCAGCAAAGGCTGTCGCGGCAAAGGCAAGGGCAAGGGCAAGGAGCAGGGATTTTGAAAGAGGGGAGTTCATATTCTTATATCTTCTTGATGATGTTTCTCAAAAGGGCTAAAACCCCTTTCTTGGATTCCTTGATTATCTGCTCGCTCAAAGGCTTTTCTTTTGCCACTTCTTCAAGTGCTTTGCCAAAAAGTTCTTTGTTGATTACCATAACCACCGTTGTCACATATACCGCTTTGCCCTTGTTTAGCTGCGTGGCTTCCTCGTCTATATACGTGTAGCTCAGGTATTGCTGCGCGCCAACCACAAGCTGCTCGGTACTGAGTTCAGCTTTCGCAAGATAGTTTTCCGCCTCTTTGAATATGCCGTCTTCGTCCATGCTGGACCTGGCGTCCAGCTTGGCATTGTTTTTCACGAATGTCCCCATGATGTTTGCCAGCTCCACGCGTGCCTTGGCAACGGCTTTGTCGCGGGCCATCGCGACCGAGAGGCCTTTGCCTATCCCTATGCTGCAAGGGATATTGTTGGCAAAATCCTGGTTGCATATAGCCTCCAGCTTGCTCAGGGCTTGGTAAATATCTTCAGGGGTTGGTTCACTGGATCTGGAAGCAGAGGAAGTGGGTGGGCTTGTGGCTACGGTAGTTGTGCTTTTTTTGGGCATAACCACGGCTTTGATTCCGCCCGCTACAAATTCCTTGACGATGTCCAGCCAGAACGCATTGGCGTTTGCCGGGAATATCATCAGCGAAAGGACGAAAATAGCGATGTTTCTCATATAGTTTCTCCATTTGAAAATTGTCTGAACCCCGAGGCCCCCATTACTTGCTACCCGTGCAGCACCTAAACCCGACTGTTGGGTCTAGGAAGAAGTTTCCAGCGTTTATGCTTTCCGTTCCTAAAATCATAACTGGCTTTCTATACTCATTTCCTGGTTCTTTCTTTTTATACTCCAACCCCTTCCAAAGCTCATCCAGCCATTTGATCCTTTCGCCGTTTAGCAACAAGCCCGTGCTATCGCCTCGCCTGCGAAATTCCGTCTGGTCAACATAATCTTCGCCGAGGAAGGTGTTGTTTTTCCACAATGTGTAAAACAAGAGAGTATCTTTAAATCTATCTGGCGGCAGGGAGTCGTAATTGGCTGTGTATCTAGGCCTTATGCGGGTGGGGGTAAATTTATTTTTGCACTGAGCCAGCTCTGCTTTTAAAGCCCCTTCAAAAATTGCGTAACTGCTTCCCTTTAGCAACGGAATCTCCCTTCCGGAGGAATCTTTGCCCACGACCCATTCCTGCAACTGCCCAGGCAAATCTCTGATGCCATCCGGGCTTGCGCATATTCTGTTCCTCTTTTCCGGGTCTTTTGCGGAAACCGAATTACCGGTGCCAACACCGCAGTATGCGGATAAAAAATCGGATATTTCAAAGACTCTCTCCTCTACAACCCCGTAGAGGGAACCGCCGCTGGTGCAGGCGGCGTTCCATTCCTCTTCGGTGCATAGATGGTTGCCCAAGGCCTCACACCTTTCCTTTGCCTCTTTGTGCAGAACATTTACCTCAAATGTGTCTTTGGAGATATGCTGCAATCTTTCCATGCAAAAAACATCGGAATTATTTTTTACGGGAGCAAAATTCGGCGGGCATTTATATTGCCAAAGCTCGCCCTTTGAAACAAAAATGGTATCTGTCCAGGCCTTTGAATACGCTCCTGAATTATCCACCGCTCGCATACGCAAAATAACGGTGTCGCCTGGCGAAATCCATCGCAGGGTATCGCTCACAAAGTCGCCATCGCTCTTTGCTACCATTGAATCGTTTTGCAGGCTGTGGCGGGTGTAGCTGTCTTTAATATCGGAGATTACTTTCCAGCTATTGCCATCTTTCTGCTCAATCAAATAACCCCTAACCTCTCTATAACATGAATTTGGGGAACAAGATGCGGGGATATGGAGCATGGAATCTATTTTTATCTGCGTGGGATTGGTTAAAGGGTCCACGCTGCGGGGCCAGAATAAAACCAAGCGATTTGAGTCAAGACGGGCGAGCTTATCACCAGGATCCCGATAAAGCCTGAATTTATTTGCTATGAGCGGTGGAATAGCGTCCGTTGTTTTTATGTATGTGCCGTTTTCTATTTCCTCTGGGCCAGACGAGTTGCCTGCGCTATCGTAAGCAACTACTAATACGCGGTAGGAAGCGGTATCTAGCAAGCCAGAAATTCTCATTCTCCAATTGTTAGCTTGCAGGCTGTCGATGTCAAATCCCTTTCCGTCTATTATCGCAAATCTTAAGAGTTTTGATTCTGTATTTGCAACGCCTTCCAATACTGTCTCGCGCCCTTTTTTTCTGAATCTTTGAAATTTCCTGATATAGTTTGCGCTTATTATTCTACCATCTAGGCTAATTTCCAAGCCCGCATTCCTGATATCTTCGTTGCTATTCCTGGCTTGCACGGTTATATTATAGCCTGCTATAGGCCCGTTTGCAATTTCCGGGGCATAAAAATCTCTTTGGTCGTTTGGGCGCATCCAGTCTATCCAAATTGAGTTTGAAGAACTGGAATCGCTAAAATTTACCACCGATGGAGACATATCATCCCCAAAGTAAATATATTTATGCTGAACCACGCCCTGTTCTTTGCCGGAATACCACGCCCATATAGCGATGTGCAAGCTGTCCCTTTCCAAAAATTCGCTGGTGAGAAAAGCTGTCAATTCCAGAGAATCGCCATCCCCTACGCCGCCATAAGGAATAACTTTTGAGGCCTGGCTTATCTGTGCTTGTGAAACGCTTTGGTCGGAATCTCTTACAACGGTTGTATCTATCCACACATAATAGTTTTGCAAGCCTGCTCTTTCAATGGGGTGTTGCCACATCAGAAGGTAATGGCTGGGGCGTTTAGCGATTGATACTCCAGAAACAGTTCTTTCAAAGGGCCAAGTTGGGTTGTCGCTATCGTCTGAACAGGCAAACAATATAAGCAATGCAACCGCTGCAAAAATGCCCAATAATTTGAGGTACATGTGTAGAAAGTAGAAAATATGGGCGGCAATGTGCGCAGGTTGCAAGGGCGGCAGCCAGCCCACTTTTGATAAAAGCAAATATAGAAACGGGCAACAACGAGATGCAATTTTGTATATTATACTTCTATGAGAAGTGCTCAAAGAGCAGTTCGGCGACATGAAAGTGAAAGATGCCAAAATACCACTTATCATCGTGGCTTAGAATTATTCAAAGAAAAAAGCAAAGGTATTTACTCACAAACATAATTCGGACTACTTTCTCAGAGACGCGGTGCTTGCCTCCATGTCAGCCCCCACATACTTTCCGATTTATGAGCTTAAAGACCCTATCTCCGGCAAAGTTGACCAGCTTGGCGATGGCGGCGTGTGCGGGAATGACCCTTCCATGGCTGGCATAGCCCCAATGCGCGAAGACCGTATTCGCGTGATAGATATCCGCTGCCTGTCTATTGCCACTTCTGGCTGGCCCAAGGAAAAGAAGATAGGTCCGTGCACGGCTGTTGGCTGGCTTCCAGTCGTAGTCGGCATCCTAACCCTTGGAAACGCCGACTACAGCTACATGCAGGTAATCCCAAAGATACGAGATGGCTGGATGGCGGTTGATGCCGTACCCGCCATTAAGTTTCTTGCAGGGGATCCGCCTGAGAGTACTCAATTGTTTTAAATCTAGCCACGTTTTTTACAGAAAAATCGTACCTTTTTTGTTCAAAAAAAATATTTCGTTTGAGTTTTCTCAATGTCAAATTCCCAACACCCATTTCCAAATAGGAATGCACTCTATTTTTTCGCTTTTGAATTCTATTGTTTTTTCTTCGTCTAAGGTTATTAGCAACATCTTTTTTGCCTCAAGTTTTTTACGGATTTTTAACATACTATCAAGTTCCCGCTCTTCTGTTTGCCTAGAAAGTGAATAGGCAACCTGAATAAGCGTTTTTGTTTGAGGAATGTAAAAATCAACTTCCGCGCCATCTTTTGCAAAATAAAATTCACCACCGAATTGTTTTTTCAAATTTATGGCAACAAGATTTTCCAAAAGCTTTGTTTCTGGGCTGTCTTGCATAATGGTTATTAAACCGTTATCTATAAAATAATACTTCTTTTGGCTTTCTCTCTCCGTTATTTTTGCCAAGCAATTTTTAACGCTGAAAATCAAAAAAGATTCTTCCAAAAAATTCAAATATTCTATAACTGTGCTTGCCCCTATGGGCGTTCCTATTGATTGAATTATATTTTTCATTCTGTTGAAAGATATTTCATCGTGAATACTCTCGGCTAGTTTAGACACAAGGATTTTGAGAGCAAAATCATTCCTTATTTTATATCTGGCAATCAAATCCCCATAAAACACTTTTTTATAAAGGTTTTCAAGCCATAAGCGTTTTTCTTTGAAATGCAAAAGTTCTGGAAAGCCGCCGAATTTGAAAAAATCGTTAAATTTTCTGCGAATTTCATAGCGTTTGTTTGAGAATTGCCAATGCTCAGTCAATTTAACCTTGTTCGCAGCCAAATATTCCGAAAAGGAGAATGGGTATATGTTCTTTATTAAATACCTGCCGCCAAGCGTGGTAGCCATTTCTTTTGAAAGCATTTTTGCATTGCTGCCCGTTATGAATATTTTGTATTCTTTTGAATCGGCAAGCCTTCTGGAGAATTTTTCCCAGCCATCTATATTTTGTATTTCGTCTAAAAACAAAACCGGAGTTTCTTTGAATAGGCTTTTATAGGCATCTAAGAGCAATTGAAAATGCGAGGCGTTGAAAGTTAAAAGCCTGTCATCTTCAAAGTTAATGTAGAGTATTTTTTTTGCAGAATGTTTTTTTATGTATTGCTTTATTATCTGAAACAGGCAAAAAGTCTTTCCCGCTTGTCTGGGACCAACAAAAATGTAGTTTCCTTTTGCCTCCAGAGCAAGCTCTCGCTCGGAAAGCTCTATTTTCTGAACCGCTTCTTGGTTTTCCACCAAAATTCTCTGCAAGAGTCTGATGTCTATTTTATCTTCCATACAGGATAATATAGCAAATTTTTATCTTATATGCAGGATAAAAAGAGGGTACACAAAAAGCATGGATGGAGGCGAGCGGTGGATGCCCACAACTGCGGACGGGCAGCCAATTTATGCGTGGGACTCTTAATTTATCCATAAAACTACTCATCTGTTGAACTTTGGCAGTCTTCTTCTTTAGCCATTGCCTTGTGTTCTGGGATTATGGTGTAAACATATTCTATGCCTGCCACATTTTCAGACCAGTCGTTTATTTTCATTCCCCTCTTGTATGAATCCCAAGAACGCATATCTATACCATCATTTTTTATTGGGCCATCAAAAATCAAACATTTTTCGGGTTCTTCCAAAAAATGCAATTCCATTCTAATTGGTTTATCACAATCTCCGTACGAAACGAAACCGCAATTTACAGTCGCAGGAACACTCAAAGGAACGTACCAGCCTTCCGTTGTATAATGCAAGGTATCACCATTAATAATAATTTTTTCATAGTTATTATATACCGTTCCAGTATAATTCTGTGTGTAACCTCCCACAATCGCAACTATCTTAACCGTTTCTCCACTTTTATTTGCGTATGCTGGAAGTTTTTTTCCTTATACGTACAATCATCGCAGCCACAGCTTACAATACCAGCTAAAATACAAGCAAAAAAAGCGGCTTTCAACTTCCTCATAAGATATAGCTCCTTAGTCTCCAATATAGAAAAATTCTATATTATACGTATTATTTAATTTTTTGGGAACATTTTTTTTGGGATAATTTTAAAGATAATCTGATGAAATATCTAATGGAGTACTATCCAAACGGAACTACAAATGAAGACGGCAAAAAAGTATCTTATACTAAAGCTGCTATAAACGCTCTCTTTAAATATTGGAGAACTGGAATAGGATCTCCCTGCCCTGAGCCAATTGCTGATGCCCGAGACGGGAAACTTTACAAAACAATCGAAATAGGTACGCAAACTTGGATGGCGGAAAATTTAAACTACAACGCAAACGGCAGCAAATACTGCAACTTGTGACGCCTATGGCAGGCCAGTATTTGAAAACGGCAACTGGATGGGAAAAGTTCTATAACGACATCGGCGGCTACAGCAATGGCAACGGTACGGATGATCACGACTTTTCCGCCCTTCCAGGCGGCTACGGCTATTCAGGCGAGTTCAAGAATGTTGGCTACAACGGCGATTGGTGGAGTGCCTCCGAATATAATGGTGCCAGTGCCTACCGCTTGGACATGTACGGCGGTGATGAGGCTGGCTGGGAAGACAAAGAAGGCAACCGCAAACACGACAAGTCCTACTTGTTCAGTGTCCGTTGCGTTAAAGATTAAATTTTTATCTTCCATCCCTGAACAAGAAGCAGGAATAGAACGGCCATAATTTTTCTATTTTCTATAAGTGCAGAAAAGAATTAAAATTCTATCCTTGCAAGGAAAATGGCTGGGGAGCGTGGCTAAAACCTTGGAATGGTATAAAGCTCAGGCTTTGGCAAATAAGGGGCATTTTGATTTGCTCGTGCTGCCGGAACTTTGCCACACCCCTTACTTCCCGCACGAAGAAAATGAAAAATATTTTGATTATGCTATTTCCAAAGATTCTGCCGTTATAGAGGAATGGAGAAATTTTGCCAAGATTTTGAAATGCGTTTTGGCATTTCCCTTTTTTGAAAAAAGAGCAAAGGGAATTTACCACAATAGCGTTTTTGTTTTTGAGCGAGACGGCTCGGTTGCAGGCCTTTACCGCAAAAGCCACATCCCAGACGACCCGTGCTTTTACGAAAAATACTACTTCACCCCTGGCGATACAGGTTTTAAAGTAATGGAAACAAGCGTTGGGAACCTAGGCGTTTTGATATGCTGGGACCAATGGTTCCCAGAAGCGGCGCGCATCCTGGCATTGCAGGGTGCAGACATCCTCGTCTATCCAACGGCAATAGGCTGGGACTTGCATGAACCTAAAAAAATATATGAACGGCAACTGGACTCGTGGCAAACCGTTATGAGAGGGCACGCCATAGCCAATAGGCTTTTTGTTTTAGCCGCGAACAGAACAGGCAAAGAGAATAATCTTTCGTTTTGGGGAAATTCCTTTATCTGCGCACCAGATGGCTTTGTTGCAAAACAGCTCTCAACAGGCGTTGCTGCGATGAATGTCGCTATAGATTTTAATGAGATTGAGCAGAACCGCAGAATTTGGCCTCACTTCAGAGACCGCCGTACAGATCTGTATTACGATATTCTCAATACATGGAGTGAACAATGAGCAAAATCCGCTGCGTAGCTGAATGGGAAGAGCAAGCCGTTGTTTGGCTAGCTATGCCTGCTAATGAACAGAATTGGGAATTTCGCTGGGAACAGATAGATGGTTTTTATTCAAATCTAGTAGGGACAATTCGCCGCTTTCAGCCCGTGAAAATTCTAGATGATTTGCAGATTCCGCATAATGATATATGGATTAGAGACTACGGGCCTTTTTTTGTTAAATGCGATGACAAGCTAAATGCTTTGGGCTATGAATTCAACGCTTGGGGCGAAAAATTCCCGCCCTGGGATTTGGATAGCGCCGTATCCGAGAGGCTCGCGGAGCGGATGGGAATTCCGTTCAAAAAGGAACCTTGGATTTTAGAGGGCGGGGCAATGGAATTCAACGGAGACGGCCTTTGCCTTACAACAGCCCCTTGCCTTTTTGGAGAAAAACGAAACCCCAAGGAACGGGAAAGCGAATTTCTGGATAATTTGCAAAAATCATTTGGCCTTAAATCGCTTAAAATTTTGCCCAAGGGCTTGGACGGCGACCATACAGACGGGCATATAGACAATCTCGCTCGCTTCATCGCTAAAAACCACGTGGTTATGGTGGCAGGCTTTGAGCAGTCCCAAAAGGAAATTGAAGCCTGGCTAAACGAAAATTATGAGGATGCGAAAGTTGATGTTTTGCCGCTCCCTCCGCAAAGGCAATTAGGCAAAGAAACCTTGCCGGCATCTTATATGAATTTTATATTCGTAAATGGCGGCTTGATTGTGCCAACATATAATTGCGAGGCGGATTCCCTGGCTTTGAAATATTTTGAGAGCGTATTTCCAGACAGGGAAGTTATGGGCGTGGATTGCACCATTCCCATTGAAGAAGGCGGGAGTTTGCATTGCCTGAGCAAGCAGATGCCAGCGTGAGCTACTGAGCATATTGATAAAATAGGAGTAGGGAGGATATGAAAGTTTTTCGTAATGCGGTGATTTTGGGAGGGACTGGCTTTATAGGCCGGCACCTTAAACAACATTTGGAAAATTCCGGCATAAAGGAGATTCACATCGCGGATTTACCCGATATTGATGTGAGGACTTCTTTTGATGTTCCAGGAACCTTTGGCGAAGACACGCTTTTGGTAAATCTCGCCGCGATACACAGAACTCCAGGGCATCCAGACGAAGATTATTTTAAAACCAATATCCCAGGGGCCGAAAATTGCTGCGGGTTTGCAAAGAAGAACGGCATAAAAAACATCGTTTTTATGTCTTCAATTTCCATCTATGGAACTTCTGAATCTTTAAAAACGGAAGAAACGTTGCCAATGCCCAATACCCCTTATGGAATTTCAAAATTAATGGCGGAGCGCATCCACAGGGAATGGGCAGCAGAATCTGACGGGCGTTTTTTAACCATACTCCGCCCAGGGATAGTTTTTGGCAAAGGGGAAAATGGCAATATGACAAGGCTTTACAGAGCTTTGAAGCAGCGCAGGTTTGCTTATGCAGGGAGAAAAGATACAGTAAAAGCGAGTATATATGTAAAGGATTTGGCGCGTATTTCTTTGGAGAGCGCTCAAAAACCAAAAGAGAGGGTGCAGCTTTACAACTGTACATATTTCCCTGCCCCAACCATTGAGCATGTTGCCCAAACCATGAAAACGGCAACCGGCTTGAATCGCTCCATTCCCTACATTCCCAAAATCCCGCTCATGGCCACGGCATCCATCGCTGGGATGCTCGGAGGCTTTGGGTTTGGAATTTGCCCGGAGCGTGTCCGTAAACTCATGGTTTCAACAAATATAAGCGGCGAAAAATTGAATGAGAATTATCCGCTCAAATATTCTCTTAAAGATGCTTTTGCGGACTGGTTTAAGGATTGCGAGAAACGGGGGTTGGAATGAAAAAATCATCTTATGATTATCTGATTGTAGGCACGGGCTTTTTTGGAGCGGTGTTCGCATTTGAAATGAAAAAAGCGGGCAAAAAATGCTTGGTCATAGACAAACGAAGCCATATAGGTGGAAATTCCTATACCAAAAAAATGGCGGGCATACAAGTCCACAAATACGGAGCGCACATATTGCATACAAACAATAAAAAAGTTTGGGACTATCTGAACAGTTTTGCCTCATTCAATCGCTTCACAAATTCTCCCATCGCAAACTACAAAGGCAAACTCTACAACCTCCCCTTTAACATGAACACGTTTTACCAGCTATGGGGAACAACAACTCCAGAAGAGGCAAAAGCAAAAATACACGCAAACGCGGGGAAAGTTAGCGGCTCCAACTTAAAACAATACGCAATTTCCCTAGCAGGCAAGGACATATATCAAAAACTTATAAAAGGCTACACGGAAAAACAATGGGGCAAACCCTGCAAGGAACTCCCCGCGAGCATAATAAAGAGAATACCATTGCTTTTCACTTTCAACAATGATTATTTTAGCGAGCTTTACCAAGGAATACCTATTGGCGGTTATACGCAGATTTTTGAAAAACTTTTAAACGGAACAGAAGTTCTGCTAAAAACAGATTATCTGGAGCATAGGGACAAATTTAATTCCATCGCCAAGAAAATTGTCTATACTGGAGCAATAGATGAATTTTTTGAATATCAGTTTGGCAATTTGGAATATAGGGGTTTAAAATTTGAAACCGAAACTTTGAACACGGAAAATTTTCAGGGCAATGCCGTTGTAAATTACACGGACAGGGAAACCCCATATACCCGCATAATTGAGCATAAGCATTTTGACTGGGTGAGTACGCCAAAAACGGTTATAACCCGTGAATATCCTCAAAGCTGGAAAATAGGCGATGTCCCGTATTATCCTATAAACGATGAAAAAAATATCGCCTTGCTGAAAAAATACAACGCCCTTGCAAAGAAAAAACCAAATGTAATTTTTTGCGGGCGTCTTGGCGAATATAAGTATCACGACATGGACGACACCGTTGAACTTGCGTTAAAATTTGCGGAGGGGGAGCAGGGATGAAAATCAAGGTTATAGTTGCCGCCCATAAACCATACCAAATGCCAAAAGACTCCGTATATATGCCATTGCATGTTGGCAAGGAAGGGAAAAAAAGCATAGATTTTGAAGGGGATAACACGGGTGAAAATATATCCGCGAAAAATGGCAATTATTGCGAGCTAACCGGGCTTTACTGGGCTTGGAAAAATTTAAGGGATGCAGACGTTATAGGTTTAGTGCATTATAGGAGGCATTTTGCAAGCCAAGAAAACAAGCGTGGCAAAAAATGGGATAGAATTTTAACCAGCAAAGAGATGGAAAAACTGATGAGCGAATACGACATAATTGTCCCTTGCAAAAGGAATTATTTCATAGAGACGAATGAAACCCAATATATCCATGCTCATCCAAAAGAGGACTGGGATAATATGTTATCCCTTGTTAAGGAACAATATCCAGAATACTCCGCGAGCCTAGACATGATGCGCAAAAGCACCAGCGGGCATAAATTCAATATGCACATAATGAAACAAAAAGTTTTGGACAACTATTGCTCTTGGCTTTTTCCGCTTTTGGAAAAAATAGAGGAAAAACAAATCGAGAAATCCCGTATTTTAGGGCATATAAGCGAACGAATGTTCGACGTTTGGCTTTATGCAAACGAGAAAAAATATAAGTTCAAAGAAATTCCGATTATGTTTATGGAAAATCAGAACTGGCTTGTAAAGGGTGCAAAGTTTTTAGGGAGGAAGTTTAGGGATTCTGCCTTTTTCCGCAAAAATCCCAAACGACAGCAATAGCTAATTTATCTCTTGCTTAAAATATCAAACATAGCCTGATTGAAAAATATATTTTCTCTGCCTTGGCGGTATATTTTTAAGATTTGTGCCGTTATATTGTCTTTTCGCTTATAAGGGCTACAAAGCTGGTGCAAATATTTTGATGCCGTTTGGCGGCTGATTGTTGGATTTTTTATCAAGGGGTCAATTTCGGCGTATTGCGGTGAATACAAAAAATCTTCCAGATTTTTCAATTTATCGCGAATAACACTTTCTCCGCTTGGCGGGGTATAAACAACTTCTCCGGTAACCGGATTTTTTAGAACAGTACCGGGAATAACGCGAATTCCGGCAGTATCTTGTTTGATTTCTTGCACAATGCTTATGAAAATATTTGTAGAAAGAGGACGTTCGCTTATCATTTTCATGCCTCGCCACAAAGCTCGGTTA